>X235_Pygmy_Slow_Loris__coassemble_8_pt1 | contig 46755 bp, 38 predicted proteins | sample X235_Pygmy_Slow_Loris__metabat2_low_PE_001 | metagenome-assembled genome bin X235_Pygmy_Slow_Loris
ACTTATCAGTTTTTCAAACAACCGATTGGAATAACATATACTCCATCCTGACGACGATAAGCGTAATCCCCGGTTCCTGTCAAAACCATAAGAAATGATGGAGCTTTCATCCTATCGGTATCAATTTTAGCCTCCATAGATTTCAAGCTCTTGGCTCCCTCCTCTATGAGTTTGTCACCTCCGAGTTTGATCTCAATAAGACCATACTTACCATTTCGCAAATGAATAACCGCATCGCATTCCTGTCCGTCTTTGTCCCGGTAGTGGTAAACCTCTCCATTCAATGCGTCTGCAAAAACACGGAGATCCCTTATACAGAGAGTTTCAAAGAGAAAACCGAAAGTCCTTAAATCATTTATTAGGTCTTCCGGTCCAATTCCCAACGCTGCAGCCGCAATAGATGGATCGATATAATAACGGGTAGCAGATGAACGAATCGCAGTTTTAGATCGAATATTTGGATTCCATGCAGGCATATCCTCCACAACAAAAATTTTTTTGAGAGCGTTCACATAAGATGCAACTGTTTCTTCGCTGATAGGCGTTTCATCGTTTGAAGCAATATCTTGCGCAAGCACAGTATTTGGAACTTGACCGCCTTGATTCCTTGCATAGGATCGCATAAGGCGTTTCACTCTTTCGGGATTTTTCTGTACATTATCAACTCGGTTAATGTCAGAGTGAACAACGGCATCATAATAATCTATCGCCTGACCTAAAGCAATTTCTTCACGCATATCTACCGCTTGTGGCCAGCCTCCCCTACACACAAGAAAAGCCAGACGATCGATACTTAAATTAGAAGCTCCATCAATCTCTGCAGTACCAGAAAACAGTTCTTTCAAACTAACCTCGCCTGTCGAATCTCCCGATTCATACAAGCTCATCGGTCTCATGGAAAGCCAGGTAAAACGCCCTGTGCCAGAATGGGTAATTTCTTTCGTATCAGCAGGAACAGCAGAACCGGTGAGTAAAAACTGCCCAAGCTCACCACGATGATCAACCTCAAACCGGATTGCATCCCAAAGTTTTGGAGCAAGTTGCCATTCGTCGATTAGCCTTGGTGTTGCACCTTTCAGTAGCCGTTTGGGATTTAGTTCAGACATAGCAATGTTCTGTTCTTTCTTTTCCGGATCATCCATATACAAAATACTGGCGGCAAACTGCTCGGCAGTCGTTGTTTTTCCGCACCATTTCGGACCTTCGATCAGCACAGCGCCTTTGCCTTCCAATTTTCGTATTAGAATATCGTCAGCAATTCTTTTCCTGTAGGTTTTCATTCGAAACACCTCGTTTCCATTTACGTTATCTATATTGTATCCCTTAACAATGAATCTCTCAACCTTTTTCCGACGATTAGCGATTTATTTTTCCGACTATTGGCGATTTATTTTTCCGACGATTGGCGAAATTTCCTACTACATCATCTAACTTGGAATGTATTTTAAAGAGAAAAGGTCATGGCAATGCCCACTATTAAGATAAAGATTAGACCGCAGGAACGCAAAGTAAATTTATTCCAAGCATTAACTGCTCACTGATGCATGTAGAATATTCCTTACCTTTCTGATGATCTCCATATAATGATCAAAGCTGATAATCAAGAATTCTTTCCAGTCAAAATTGCCAGTTGATGTCTGGTAAATTATACATTTTTGGGTCAAATCTGGGTCAGCAATTTGCTGTGCACAAAATTCAATCCTCAATAGCCTTGAGAATCTTCCAATATCCTTTCTTTGAATTTCCCTCTCTGCTTATATAGCCCCTCTCTTTCAACCATGCGAAATCACGATCAACAGTACGTTTGGTGACAGCCATGATCAATGCCAATTCTGCAATTGAGATAGAAGCATTTGCAGATATCAACTCCATCAGTCTCTTACGCCTACCATGTGCATCCATTGCTTGAATGTCATCGACGACATTGGAGGTTTTATCGACGACATTATCAACGACATTGGAGGTTTTATCGACGACATTATCAACGACACTCGCATTTAGATGGGTTTCATTATCCTTTCTTCCATACAATTGAGAGACAAGTAGCATATATTTCTCAGAAGTTTTCAGAATAAGTGAAATACTCTTCTCATAGACTTTGTATTCAGGCTCAGGATTTCCATCTGCCTTGCAAGCATTCAACATCTTCGGAATTCCTGTACCGAACTTCTCTACAAACCCCGCATATCTGAAAGTATTTGAAATAAGGGGATTTATGTGCATCGAGTTGTGATTTTCCATCGTCCAACCTGAGGGAAGCACGGCTCTGTTGCTAATTTCCATCTTCAGATCAAAAACTTTAATTGTAATCGGTTGACATGCCGACCAGTCATTGTGCATTAAGGCATTGTAGATACTTTCTCTAACAGCTACATCAGGATATGGCTGCGTCTCGTGCCTTGTCGTCTTGTCATATGAGATAAGATTGTATTTGTAATTCGTATTCAGAGATCTGATGATTGCCTTGCAAAGTATCATCAAAGACCCTTTTATCTCATCCTGATAAAGGATATCAGCTTCACTAGCAAAACGCCCAATCTGGACATACGAACCAGGAAAAACCTTGTACGGTCTTGGATGGAAAAGCAGAACTGCAGCTCTTGTGAGCCTATCATCTTCAATCAATTCAAGTTCCTTGAGAATGGAAAGTCTGTCATCTAGATTTACACCGGACAATATATTTGCTTTTGTTGCCTCTTCCCTGAATATCCTAAAGCTTTCTTCATCCAAGTCTTCAATGCTGATACCATCAACTGTGTAGGCATCCCATGAAAGATTTCCCCGACTCAGAACAGATTGGCGGAGAGAATCGCCCTTAATCGTCTGAAGTGTCGTACCGATCTTAATATAGGGAACACCTTTGTAATCCAAAACAACCTTGCTTTTGGGAATGACAATCTCAATGTACTTCTTATCGCGATCGCGCAACAGATTGACCTCGACATTGTACATACCAAATGCACTCACAATGGCATTGGGAATGTCTTCCATGAGCTTCTTGCTATTTGATAGACCAATCACTTCGCCATTATCCTTGACACCAATATACATTTTGCCACCTTTGGCATTAGCAAAACCACAAACCCATTTCAATAGGTCAGTGCTGTTCCATGATTCTTTGAATTCATTGTTCTGATCTTCTTCGTCAAGTATTCTCATCAAATAAACAAGTCCTAATTAGAAAGTTATTTTATCATACTTCACACTACATAGCTATATATGACAATTAGGACATTTGTGTTTGTGTTTCGTGGTTCAATTGTAAAGTTAAATGCAACCCTTTTGATTCAGAGTGGTTGCATTTAGTTGTTCAAAAGGTAGAGTTGCATTTACTTATAGAAAGTTGCATTTACCTTTTCATTTGACCATTTATTCTTATAAGCTAGGTTTTTTAGGAGCACTAGAAGGAATCAGTTATTTGATTCGGGTTGTACATACCATACATAGCATTTACATGCTCTTTCATCTCGTCTCTTAAGGATTGAGGTTCAAGAATCTCAGCACTGGATCCCATGGATAAAACCCACTTGATTAAACCGTAAGTTCCTGTTGTTTTTACAGTGAAAAGATAACTTCCATCCTCATCTTGCTTGTATGATACAGAGTCTGTCCATGCTTTCTGGATTTCATACCACCCCTGGTATTCCTCTATTCTAATTTTTGCTATTATAGGCTCTTCATTGTGATAAAAAGGAAATGGATCTGAAAGGATACTTTTAACATCATCTTTCTCTATTGGATATTTTGCTTTTGCGCGTTTTGAAAGCTGTTTAATTCTTGTTAAAGCTAAAAGCTGAACTTGACCATAATTATTAACAACATGAGCGTAGATAGCTCCATCTAGAGTTAACATCTTTAAGGGATATATATCATAGGTTGAGGTTTTCTCGCTATTTCGGCTTTGATATGTTACAATGCATTTCATCCCTTTATCACAAGCTTCTAGCAAATCCAAAAGAATTTGAAGTGAGTCTTCTCCTGCTTTGAAGAAATTCCCACTATGGCTTAATTCTGTCTTCATAAGTCTTTTGGTGTCTGGTGAGATAACCATACTCAATCTTGATAGAAAATCCTTTCCACAGATATTCATAAGAGGAGTAGTAGATGATACGCTTTCCAAAAGAAACCCAAGGAATCTTATGTCATCGGAAGAAAGAATAGTACTAATCATCTTTCTTTTCCATCGTGAGGCGATATCAGGATCTATTTTATAAAGAATTTTCTTGCTTCCGTTTTCTGCTTTTTCTGTATAGTAAGCAAAACCCGTAGCTTCAAGAGAGGAAAGGACATTGAATGCAGATGATCTATTTGAAACCCCTAAGATATTCATTATTTCATAGATTGTACATCCAGTATTTCCCTTATCTTCTATTAGCTGTGCGGTTCTGAGTATCCTTGAGATTCTATTTTCCAATTCTTCCATATTATTACCTTTTTGGGTTACCTATATAAGTGTACAATATTTTACACAGATGAGATTGAATTAAAAGAGGTACATAGATCTTTTCTTACAATTACCAATTGTATAATCTATGCAGCTTCTATTTATTTCACTAGGCAAAGAGGTAGCCGTTTTATTATGCGCTCCTTTGCTATTGTTTTATCAATTTTCTCAAGAGAGGTTTTGATTGCCGTTCTATCGCTTTCTATGTATCCTCCCATTGCAACGAGATTCTTTATTGCTAAAAGATTTCTTTCCTTTACAGCCCAAATTAAAGGGGTGTAACCTCTATCATCTCTTTGGAGAACAGCTGATTTATCAGGATACTTCCTTAAAGCATTCCATCCAGCTTCATTTGCAAAGAACATTGCGGCATGATGGAAGGGATTGAAATCATGATAATTTTTATTCTGTTTAAACTTATAGCCTTGCTTCAGAAGGTAGGTCAATTTCTCTTCTATTTTATATGTATCTGCAAGCATTATATGCTCAAAAAGGTAGTGAGAGCCATCTTCTGTGGTCTGATAGATATCAGCACCTCCTTTAATAAAAACATCATATAGATCAGGGTAATAATCCCATGCTGAGAATACTCTCATTAAGATAGTCTCACCTTCTTCATTTCTGAGGGATAAGTCGGATTTTTTAATTAGCTCTATCAAGGATTGGAAGTTGTTTATTATTTCTTCTGCAGACAGATAATCTAGAGCTTTAAAAATAAAAGTTGCCCCTTCTTGTGGTGTATACTCAGCAGGAATTTTACTTATATCGAAAACTTCATCTGAATCATCTTCCTTTATATGAAGTGATAAAAGTGGATGGTATGTCTTGAGAATATCTTGAATTCCTTTAGAAGCATATTCCATAACTGTTTGATTGTTTGCATCCTGCGCAAAGATATTATCAGATTTCTCCAATATCATTTTGAATGCAGAAGGAAAGTAATAAAGTTTACTAGCAGCAACCATCAGAAGTGTCTTTCGTTCATCATAGAATTCTGTATAGAATATTTCTTCTGGCGTATGGGATAGCAAGAGCTTTAAGTACTTTTCAATCCATTCTGCTGTAAAGTATTCATAATGAATATTGAGATAGTTTAGGAAGGTTGAATATAGGTCTATCCATTCTTGTTTTTTAGGAGCATATCCAAGTCTGAATAGTTTTTCAGTATCATAATAGATTTCATTTCTAGTCTTTTTGTAATCAAACTTAAAGAATTGCAAATAGTGATAGAGATAACAATCGGAATTGTATTCAGGATAGAACTCATAATAATTATCAATCAATGGTAACTCTTTATTTAACAAGTATTTGATTTTATTATCTGGAACCTTATAAAGAAGTGCATTTGTAATGATAAGAGCCTTATCTTCTCTGTTAAGATCTTGTAAGAACATATCGATTCTATTCTCTGAAAAAGATTCATCCAAATGACTAAGAAAATGTATTGAGATGTCTTTGTTCACTGTTAGATAATCGAGATATTTCCCAAATCTCAAATCCTCTTTTTTTGTTGATATTTCCTCTATTTCAACCGCTTTTTTTATATCTTCTTTTGTTAGAAATAGCGTTGTCAAATTGCTTTTGTTTTCCAATTTATTCCAACATTCCAGAGGAAGATCTTCTGCAACTATCGTCATTTCTCTTTCTTCACCCTCTAGAAATGATACTGCAGCTAGACACTTATCAAAACCTTGTATGATTCGTGCATTGAAGAGATTCTCATTCGACTTAAATGTAAAGTTTGGATCGAGAATGATAGTATTCTCTTTGGGAATAAAGCGAGAAAACAAGACAAGAAACTCCAAACACTGTTTTTGGGATTTGAATAGCATAGAATTCCCAATCAAATCATGAGGAAAAGTCTCCTTGATTTTTAGAGTATAACCAGTGTTTATAAGAGGAGATTTATAGATAAAAACATATGAATTTTTCCTGTCTTCATAGCTAAATAGGATCTCTTCCTCTGTGCAATGAATGATGGCTACCGTATTACTATCATATGTTGTCCTTGAAAAACCAAGAGACGTAGTTTCTAGATATTCATATTTTATTTTGCTCATGATTCTCTCTCCTGTACTTCACTTAGAATTCGTTACATTTTAGAAGTTGATAGGGTAAATGCTTTAATACCCTTTCTTTGGCTATTGGGTTATCGATTTTAGATATGATGCTTTTTACTTTTTGGGTATCTTCTTCTCTATATCCTCCTAGAGCGATTAAATGATCGATTGCAGGAATATTTCTTAATTTTATTGCATTTATAAAAGGCGTATTACCCTTATCATCTTCTTCAAAAAGCAGTTCTTTGTTTACATCATCCAAAGCTTCCCATGCCTCAGAAGAGGCAAAATTCTTTACAGAGCTATGAAATACATTCTTTGTACCGACTTTATCTAGATTCATTAGATAGGCTATCTTTTTATCGATGCAATCAGGATTGAAAATCATTAGATAATCAAGCGTTGAATATCCATCGTTTGTAACAGCATTGATGTCAGTGCCCAGAGTGATAATTTGATTGTAGACATCTGGATAGTATCCTTCACATTCAAGAAGTTTCATTAAAATTGTTCTTCCGAATTCATCCGTAGCTTTTGGATTACATTTATTCAATAGGCAAAGCACTTTGGGATCCACCAGGGTAAGATTTCCTTCATCCAGTTCTCGTTTAATAAAAAGGAAAAAGTATTCAGAAAACTCATCTGGAGTCAAATCCTCTTTGATAACTTGACTAATATTCTCATCATTAAAAATGAGTCTTTTTTCCTCTAGAGAATCGATTTCTTCCTTTGGAATTGGACTATATTCTTATAGGATATCTAAAATTTCCTTTGTTTGTACAATATCCTTTACAGAGGCCCCTTCATAGTTTGTAGCAAATATGTTATCTGATTTTTCAAGAAATACTTTAAATACAGCAGGATAGTACCAAAGACTTTCTACGACTTTCATTAAGAGTGTGGTTTTGCTACTAGGTGCAATATCCATGTAAAATACTTCTTCAGGAACATATTCAAGCAGAAATGTAATGTATTCTATAAGCCATTTCTCTTCGATTTTGCAATAATATCGTCTTGCAGAATATATAATGCCAGTAAGTATATTTTGCCATTGTTCAATAGATGGCTTGAACCCTAGTTTGAATAGTCGTACGGTATCAGAATATATATTATCTTGTACCTTTGTGTTATCTTCAAAGACGTCGATGTAATAAGAAAAGAAGGAATCGTCCCAAAAATATACTTTTCTAATCCCTTCCAAAAAATACTTGTTTTCTAATAACTCTTTTATGAAATCATCTGATACTTTATTTATTAAGGCAGCGGGAAGAACTTTTCTTCTTTCATCTGAATAGGAGGCAAGCACAGATATGTAAGATAGGTCCTTTACTCCTTCATCAGTTGTAAGAAAATGGAATACTAGCCTTAAAGATAAATCCGATGTGTATTTTAGAAAGTTATAGAAATCATCAGGAATAGGTTTTACTTCTATACTCTCAATTTTGCCAATTATATCTTTTGAATTTTCATCTTGAATAAGAAACAAGATTTGATTTAGGTTTTTGTTTTTATTAAGGAGAGTCCAATATTTTATATCCATTCCAAGGGCTATAATTGTTATCTCTCTATTATCTTCAGCTAAAAACAAAGCAGCTGCTTCACATCTCTCTTTTCCTTGTATTAGTTTTGTTTGAGGAACTGAGATTTTATCTAATTTGAAATTTGGATCCAGAACTATTGTTTCAAAGATATTGAAACGCGATAGATACTGCAAGAATAGAGCAGTGGTATTTTCTGTGGAGAACAAAAGCTGATTTGAATTATTAAGCAGACTGCATCTCTTGTCTAATTTTAATTCATAGTAAATTTGATTTGTAGAGGATTTATAGGAAAATCTATATAAGCCTTTTTCTTTTAAAAGACAAATCTCTTCATTTGTTTCTTCGTTATATGAGATTTTGTAATCTTCCGATAGCGTTTGTGAGAATGTATAATCTGTTATATTCTGTGTCATATCATTTAGTTTATCGATGATATGTACAAAAATATGTACAGATATATTAATTTATTCTTCAAGTAAGATTCGGAACATAGATTGCTTGTGTTTCATTGATGTTCTTTTGTCCTTGTTCATATTCTTGTAATGTTCGTAAAGGGATATTTTCCCTAAAGATAATTCTCTATATCTTCCATAGGCTTTCCTGATCCTTTTAAGTTTGCAACTTCTTTCTTTAGCATTTGATCTCTTCAAGTCTATCGAAAAATTGAGTTATAACATCTTATGATTGAGCTACCAACCTACTTTTTAATAAGCCAGAGTTATCTTGACAATAGCCCTACTCTTTAGCTTGAAGGTAGAATACAATCTTTACGAGTTTTGTTTTCATTGAAGAGTTGCCTGATCTTAGGAACGCTATACGATTTCCATGCTACGTTGTCTGCGAATAAGGACCTGAAACTTTAACAACTTATGAAGTTTGAGTTTCTTTCCAATATAAAAAATTCGGCCCTCGCATGGTATGCACTGTAACTAGGCGGGCGAGGGTCTTTATCCTATCTATAAAATATCGAATCTTCAAAAAAAGTGATTGAACCAAAAATATGTACTAAATTTTATATGCAATACCATGATTATAGCCCCTGTTTTTTCTTCAGGCCATTACATTCGCAAAGCCAAGGTACTATTTCAAATGAGATATAAATCAGCCAAAGCATAAATCAAGATAATCATTCGCTAAAGAAATCATTCTTCTTTCAAAGAATCTCTACATCATGCTATTACTAATTGCATTAAGAATCTCTTCTGCCTTTTTCTCTAAAAGAGAAGTAATATGAGCTTCATCACAATTAATAGGAATTCTCATAGTAGTATCTATTTTCATATCGCCATTCCATATATCTTCATAATTAAGTAAAAAAGAACCATTTTCCTCTTTCTTTCCTATGTAAGAAATAATTGGATACCTTTCTTTATAATTATAAGATAAAGCATAAAAATGATTTAAATACTCAAAATAGAATGTATCTCCTCTATAGCCAGAAATTTTATTATTCATATCATATGCGATAACAAAACCATCTTTAGTTCTAAGTTTGACATGTTTTAAAAAATAATAAATCGTTTTGCTTTTATTTTGTTCATAATAGCAAGGCTGTACATCTTTTTTAGAAGTCAAAACAACGTAAAGCTCATTATTCATTGCACAATAATAGTTTTTTTCATCTTTATCTTTTACACTCCATCCATCAATAGGATACCAATAACTGCCACTGTTGTTCTTAGGATAAATAAAAGGAAACCAATTATACCAGAAGTACCATTTATATCTGATAGATTTATCAGCTTTTGTCTTTTCTGTTAACTTTTCTGTTAAATATAAAAATGCTATCAGTTGTCTCTTGACTGTCAGATCAGAAGGACTATCCAACTTATTTATCTTTTCTTCCAAGACAGCGATATTATCCAATAGCAAATAATGTGAAAACTCAACATAATGCTTATTCAATAAGATATCTCTAAAAAGGTAAGATAATTCCTCCCCCTCCTGATATAAAAATTTATTCTCTAGATCATGAACTTCACTACAGTTAATGAATGCAGAAAGCACTGTCTTTTGATTTTCCCTCGAACCAGAATTAAAATATTTTTTAAAGTTTTCCTTCTTATTTCTAAAATTATTCCAGTTAGGTTCATTCTCAAAATCCATGAAAAGATATCGAATAGCACCATCGGCAAAGCTTATTTTTTCTGCTTTAACTATCTCGGACTCGCCAACTGATTTATTCTTGATGGCCACGGCCTTCTCACACTCTTCCTGATATTGAAAACTTGAATTCTTATCATTAATATCATCCGACAATGACAAAAGTATATCAGGAGTTTTACAAAGATCTTTTGCATATATAGTTCTTAAGCTGCTTCAGAATCCATATTTCTAATAAGATTGGAACAAATACGGACTTTTCTTTTTATCTCATCTTGATTTTTATCATAGCTTTTTGCAAAGAGATAACTGAAAAACAGAATACGCATATCCTTACTTAATTTCTGACTTGTCAAGCTTTCATATATATTAGCCTTTTTCCTACGATATTTAGGAAGATTTTTTATGAAATTATCAAAAGAGAAAGCATTACCAAGATATTTGAATATCCCTTTGATTTCCGTATCATACTTCTCTTTAAATTTCTTATACTCATCCTTTGATACATAAGGAGTATTAATGAAATCAATTTCGGCATTTTTATCAGAATTACCAGAAATTATCGAAAAGCCTTCAAATATGATATTAACGATATAAATTAAAGTATTATCAAATGCCTCATAATTATTTTTCAACTGATCAAATAACTTAACAGCAAAGTCATCAAAATCTTTAGCATCTTTATCATCGCCATAATATGCCGCCTTGAAAATTTCGGCAGAAGTCAGCTGTTTCCCCCTTGCATTCATCTTCCAAAATATAGAATCCGGAAGTGAATATTTTTGATCACAGTCTTTTGCTTCTAAGACCTGGAATGATATTTTCTCAAGATTTTCAATATACTTCTTTCTATTTTCTTTCCTTAATCTATTCTCTATTGCACGATACGCCCTAAAAAGAGAAACTGAGCATGGATCATTATGTATTGATGACATAATCTCGAACCATGTTTTCCAATCTTTAGCCTCTTCTGGTTCATGAGCACCGTTTTTTATCAAGAGTTGCATAAACTGAGTAGTCTCAGGATGTACTTCATATCTGAACTTATTCAGAAAATTTTTTTCATCATCAATCTGATAGCAATATACATAAAACAGGAAAAGCGTTGTAAGCCTCTGTTGTCCATCAACAGGGAAGAATACATCTACACCGTTCTTATTTCTGATGTTTCCATATATTAAATCAAAATTAAGCTCTTTATCATTTTGCAGAGATGTTGCAATTGTATTGATAAACATATCAAGGACATTCCTATCTCTGTCATTATCTCGGCCTTGAGCATACTCCCTCTGATAATCAGGTATAATTAAAAAATACTTATTCAAAAGTTCCTTCAATGTTATTTTCTTCATTTCACTCATTGAAATACTCCCTTATTGTATTATTTATAGATTCAAGATAGCTATTCCCCAAGGCTTTTCCCCACACAGCAATATCAGAAGTTCTATATTTTTCATTCTCGATAAACACAGAGAAAATCTCTCTGGTCACGACAGGAAGCTGGACACCATTCAGAAATTTTTCCATTACATGTTTGCGTTTTTCTGCAAAACTACCATTGCTGATACTTCTATTAACAGAAGCTGAAAGAAGGCAGAGGTTACAGATTGAAGTATATCTCCATTCTCCTGCAAAGCTTTCTTCATCCTCTCCTTCGGGGACAACATAACGCCACTTGATCGTGTTATCATCAGTCCTTTTTATCTGGCCATTGCAATCAAGTACCCAAATACATTCTTCCCATGATTCAAGCTGTTCCTGTGAATTCGGTTTCTGAGAAGAGTATTCGTCACAGAAAGCTTTAAACTCAGACAGGAAAATTTTAAGATCTTCTGATTCTTTTTTACTATATCTTGCAAGAACATCAGCACAGAAATTTCGCACATCTTTCTCGCCCATAAGCTCTGATCGAGCATGGATATGTTCAAGATCATAGTCGGTGTTGCGATATGCGTTGTAATCAAAACGTATCTCTTTCTGAATACTCTCAATTGCATTGTGTAGGAGAAGAACGTTCTTGATTTCATTTTTACTGTAATCGTAGTTCAGATCCTCAAGCTTTTCTTTTGAAAAATCAACACTATTTTTCGCATCAACTTTCAATTTTTGTAATATCTCTTCTTTTTGCAGAATATCACGTAAAAGGTACAATGGATCTTTATCCTTTTGATTGCAAGACAAATAGCCATAGAGATTATACAGCTCCGTATTTGTATATACTATCTGCATTTTTTGCAGAATTTCTCTTAGCTTAGCTATCAGATTAGTTGCAGATATCTCTGGTTTTTTGTAAATTCTAGTAAAGGCAAAAATCGGAGATGATTCATAAAGTTGCTTGAAATCTATAGTTTCATCTTTATTTATTTGGAGTAGAAAAACCTCCAATAAGAAATCCATCCTTGAAGAGTAATATCTTTCATTCTGCCTCTCGTCATGGCTGAAGAAGAAATAGAAAGAATCATCCTGCAATGCTTTCTCTATTTCAAGCCATTTTGAAATGAAACCATGTCGATTTCCTTCATCGGAATTATCTATTTTATCAGTAAGGTAGTATGACTTTAGGATCTCTGCAGATGAGAGAGGAATCTTTCCGGCATTAAGCCTCATAAACACATCTTCCGCGTTTTCATTCTCATCAAGCGTACATTTTATAAAAAAACAAGAATTAAGCTTCTCATAGAAAGAATTTTTATCATCTTTACTGAAACCTTTAAAAAAATTTTTGATAGCTTCTTTGTTCTTTTTTATAAAGTAATTATCAATTACATTTCTATCATCTATATTCAGCAATCTACCATCTTTACAACCTAGTTCATCACGAATCAACGTTATTGTCGTCAGTCTCTGCTGCCCATCAACAATTGCATTACCCTTGAAGACTATTGACTGGAGACAATACCCATCTTCCTCAGCCTTTATATCAGAAAGCAATGCCTCAACCTCTTCAACTCTCCATCTATATCCTCTCTGATAGATTGGTATTAAAATTTTCTTGTTTTTGTACTCTTCAAAAAGCTCTCCAACTATCTTGAATTCTACCTCCATGTATACCCCCAGTGCTATTCGATATTAGCACTATAATATACTATTCGTTCAATAGTTCAAAGTGTAATAAACCCTTCAAGCTGGACTGAAAATCCAAATCGAAGGGTTCACTATAAAGCTGTGTCACGGTAATAAAGTACTCCTTGCATCACAAGGAGTTATTGTATTTTGCTACTATTCCCATTCAATTGTTGCAGGTGGTTTACTTGTTATGTCATAGAGGACTCTGTTAACTCCAGCTACCTCATTACATATACGAGAAGCACACTGTTGCATTACATCATAAGGGAGACGATACCAATCAGCGGTCATTGCATCTGCTGAGGTAACTGCACGTAGGGTGCAAACTTCACGATAGGTTCTCTCATCGCCTTGTACACCTACACTCTTTACTGGTAAGAGGTCTGCAAGAGCTTGCCAAATTTCATTATAAAGTCCAGCTTTTCTAATCTCTTCGATAAAGATAGCATCAACATCTCTAAGAGTATCAAGACGCTCTTTGGTTACTTCACCTATACATCGAACTCCAAGGCCGGGGCCTGGGAATGGATGACGGTCTACAAGCTCTTCAGGAAGACCTAGTTCTCTACCAAGTTCTCTTACTTCATCTTTAAAAAGTTCCTTTAAAGGTTCAAGTAACTTCCACTTCAGGTCAGAAGGTAAGCCTCCAACATTATGATGGGATTTTATTGTAGAAGTTGGTCCTCCAAATGGTGATTTTGATTCAACAATATCTGGATATAATGTTCCCTGAGCTAAGAAGGAGACGTTCTTACACTTTCTAGCTTCATTGTAGAAGGTATCTACAAAGAGTTTACCAATGGTCTTTCTCTTATCTTCAGGATCTGTTTTTCCCTTTAATGCGGTAAGGAAGGCTTCTTCTGCATCTGCATACTGAAGACGCATATTAAAGTTCTTACCAAATAAATTAAGTACATTTTCAGCTTCATTCTTTCTAAGCATACCGTTGTTAACAAAGACACAGACAAGCTGGTCACCGATAGCTTTATGAATTAAGACAGCGGCGACTGAAGAGTCAACTCCACCAGATAGACCACAAAGAACCTCTTTGTCCCCTACCTCTTTTCTAATATTTTCGATAGCTTCACTGATAAAGTTACCCATATTCCAGTCAGCTTTAGCTTTACAAACTTCAAGGACAAAGTTTGAGAGCATCTTCTGGCCATCAACAGAGTGAACTACTTCAGGGTGGAATTGAACTCCATAGAAGTTTCTTTTTCTATCTTCAACTACAGTATAAGGACAGTTTGGAGTTTGGGCGACTTTAATAAAGCCTTCGCTTATACGCTCAACGCTGTCTCCATGGCTCATCCAAACTTGAGAGTTGTTAGGTACATCTTTCAAAAGAAGAGATGCTGGGTCTAAGATTTCGATATTAGCAAAGCCATACTCTTTCTTCTCAGGGCAGTTAACATCACCACCAAGCATTAATGACATTACCTGAAGACCATAACAGATACCAAGTATAGGTATGCCAAGCTTGAAGACCTCTTCATCTGGACGAGGAGAGTTCTTCTGCTTTACTGAAGCAGGTCCACCAGAAAAAATAATTCCCTTAGGGTTCATCGCCTTTATCTCTTTAGCGGATGTATTAAAAGGAACGATCTGGCTATAAACACCAAGCTCTCTTACCCTTCTAGCAATAAGCTGACTATACTGGGCACCGAAATCGAATACTACTATGCAATCATGAGTGTTTGTCTGCATGAGGCCTCCAACTTCATGAAATAGTACTAGAAAAGGGTAAGAGGGTGAAGTCTGTTAAAGAATTTTTTAATCTTTAAAATCCAAGGGAGCGTACAGGAGGATATGCCTTCTTTACACCTTCACTTAAGATTAAACCAAAGATAGCTCCAACTGCACTCTGTCCAATGTTTCCAGGGACCTCTGCAAGAGCGGCAGGCCAATCTGTGATAAAGGCTCCAGAGAGAAGGTAGTAGCCACCTGTTACAACTACGATACAAACAACCGCAGCAACTATCTTCTTAACAAAAGAGACACTCTTTCCATATACAATTAAGGCCATAAGCAAGCCTTCAAGGCCATGAACTATAAAGCTAACAATTGCCCATTGAGGATAGCCTCCAACTGCATCTGCGATAGCAGGGCCTACTCCACCAGCAACTGCTGCTGTAATTGGACCTAGAGAGTATGCGATAAAGGCAATAGCGACATCACAAAGATTTAAATAACCCTTTCCAGTAGGGATACGGACGACCATGGTAAAGACAGTTACGATAGCAATACATATAGCAAGTGTAGCTATTTTTACTGATGAACTTTTACTTTCACTCATTTCTCATCCTCCATTAATTAGACACGTTTTAAACAAAATGAGAAATAGTGTCAATTATATAAGCCTACAAAATTGATAGGTTTTATAGGAATTGAAGTAAAAGTACAAAAAGGATGGGTAATAAAATAGAAATAATAAGTTGAATGGTAATGTTCCACCCACTCTTTAACGAGTGGAAATCACTTCGCTTATTACCTCTACCATACCCCCTCATCTCAAGAGCAGCTGCTGAATAAGGGATATCCTTTAATACAACTACCAAGGTACTTATTAATACAGGAAGAAGAGAACGAAGGCGCTTCTTTTTAATAGCAGCGTCATCAGGATTTGGAAGACGAAGACGTTGGCTTTCTCTTATTTGGTTAAAGACTGCTCCAATTTCTGGGATAAAGCGCATAGCTAAAGAGAGTACTAAGGAGGCAGAATAAGGAAGACGGAAGAAGCGAAAGGCAGGTAAGATATCTCTCTCTTTTGTGGTTTGTAAAAGGAGAGAAAAGAGTAGAGAGATAAATACAAAACGTAGAGTAAAGAATTGAAAAGAGAGAAAGCCCTCTTTTGTTATTAGTGTAAAGTTCTTAATTGTTATTAAACTCTCTCCACCACGCTGTTGAAATGGCATAAACAGCACCATAAATATGATCATGGGCATAATTAAGAAGAGAGAGTGGAAGGTGGCTTTTACTTTTACACTAATAAAAGAGAGAAGCAAAGCTACTAATGTAAGCGTATACTGCAAATATAGGGGCATGGTAAAGAAGGAGGCTATAGAGAGTAAGATAGTTAAAATAAGCTTGGCCCTTACATCAAACTTATAATAAAAACCCTTTCCTCTAATATATGAACTACTCTGCATAAAGGAGCCCCTCCTCTATCTTGTAGCCACGTGTTTTAACAGCTGAAGCAAAATCTCTGTCATGTGTGATAAGAAGAATACCTGCACAGCGCTCGGCTAAGAGGGAAACAACGCGAAACGCTTCACTATAGTTTAAAGCAGAGTCAAGTTCATCTAGGATGATAAAGGGTCTATCTAAGTTGTAGTAGATAGCAGCTTGTAATCGTTTTCTATCACCAAAGGACATTAATGAGGCGATATCGCTTTTATTTAAGGAGAAGAGAGAACAAAGGTGGTCAACTCTTTCATCCTTTTCTTTCTTACTTAGACGTAGGTAATCGAGGGAGAAAGAGAGTTCATCTTCAACTGTAGGTAGGAAGATCTGGTAGTCAGGGTTTTGGAACATATAAGCAACACTTCGCCTTAAAATGATGCTATCTGTTTCTTTTCCATTTAAATAAAATGAACCACTTTGTACATTATCAAGTCCACAAAGTAGACGAGAGAAGGTACTTTTACCTGAGCCATTAGCTCCGGTTAGCGTTACTATCTCACCACTCTTTAAATAGAAATCTTTAGCATTTAAAGTAAATGAAAGGTCATCATCTGCTATCTTTCTTCTATGGGTAAAAAGAATATTTTTGGCCTCTAATTTATCATCCCTCTTTTTTACACTTTCGACTCTTTTAAAGTTTAAATTTGCTTTAAAGCTACTACTACTTCCCTCTTTAAGAGTTCCATCTTTAAGAATTAAGATCTTATCAAAAAGGTTATCAAAGAAAGGAAGATAATGAGATGCAAATACAATAGATGCATGTCGTCTACTCTTTATTAAAGTAGCAAGCTTCTCTCTCCATGAGTGATCTAAGTCGTCAAAGGCTTCATCATAGATGACGATGGATGGATCTGTTATTAAAGAAGCGGCAAGTACAAGACGTCTCTTTTCACCTCCACTAAGCTCTCCTGTTCCAGCCTTTCTTAACTTTTCAAGTCCCCACTCTTTTATCGCAATCTCTAGCCTAGTGGCCATCTCCTCTTTCTTTACGCCTAAAGATTCAAGAGGGTAGACTATCTCATCTTCAACTTGACTTGTAATGATAAACTGAGAGCAATCTTGAGGGACAAGTGAAATTTGCCCTGTTAACTTTGGCGCTGCAGGAAGTGCTTTACCATCTAATAAAAGCTCACCGGTAAGCTTACCATCAAAAAAGGCGGGGGCTAAAGCTGAAAGGATCAAAGAGAGAGTGCTTTTTCCACTTGCACTCTCTCCTAAGATAAGGATCGCTTCCTTATCAGAAAGGGAAAAAGATAGATTATCTAATACCTTCTTTCCCTCTTTTCCATCATAACTTGTATATGAAAATGAGAGGTCTTTTACACTAAACATTACTTTTTACGAGAAGGAAGAGCGTTATAGGCACTCCTTATCTCATTTTCAACAACAGTATGAACATTCTTAATCTCCTCTTCATCCATAACTGAAGTATCAATTGGCTTTAAATATTCAACATAGATAGGACGAGGAAGCAGGGAGTAACCATTTTCAAAGATATCTCTAGTACCCTTTATTACAACTGGTACGATAGTTGCCCCTACACGAGTTGCCATCTTAAAGGAACCAGCTTTAAACTCATGAACCACTTCATCTTTACTTCTAGTCCCTTCAGGGAAGATACCCATAGGATACCCCTCTTCTATCTGTTTAGAGCCCTGTAAGATCGCCTTAATAGAGTCTCTTGGACTCTTTCTATCGATGTAAACAGCCTTAATTAAGTCAAACCAAGCGCTTACAATTGGGATCTTCTTTATCTCAACTTTACCAATGAAGCCACACCAAACATGTGCGGGGTATAGAAGCGCAACTACATCTATCATACTCTGGTGGTTAGCAACAAAGCAGATGCGTCCACTTGTAGGGATATTCTCTCTCCCTATTACATGAACACGTCCTCCAAAGAAGAACATAATTGCCCAAATTAAGATCCTAAGCCAGAAGTGGCTGACAGCCAATGAAGCCTTCTCATTTTTACATGCTCTAAAAAGAGAAGCGATAGAGACACCAAAGATGTAACTTAAAATTAATAGTGGAACAACAAATATCGCTCCTATTGTAAATCTAAACGCTTTAAGCATTACTACTCCTTTTAGATGATATCCTTACGAATATTATACAACTTGCTATATACTCCATTTTTCTTAATAAGTGAAGAATGCTTCCCTTCTTCTACCACATGACCTGCTTGAAGTACATATATCTTATCACTATCAACAATTGTTGAAAGCCTATGGGCAATTACAATTGCAGTACGTCCTCTAGCTACTCTATTAAAGGCCTCTTGGATTAAGAGTTCACTCTCTGTATCTAAGCTACTAGTGGCTTCATCAAAGATTAAGATAGGTGGGTTCTTTAAAAAGACTCTTGCAATAGATAAGCGCTGTTTTTGGCCTCCAGAAAGACGAGTACCCCGCTCTCCAACTTCAGTATCTAACCCCTCAGGAAGGGATGTAACGAACTCATATAGGTTTGCGATTCTTAGCGCCTCATAGAGCTCTTCATCAGTTGCATCCGCTTTACCATACTTTAAGTTTTCACGAATTGAGGCATCAAAGAGAAAGACATTTTGTTGTACAAAGCCTATCGCTTTATGAAGTGAGGCTTGAGTTACATTAGCTATATCTTGACCATCAATTGTAATGCTTCCACTACTTCGTTCATAAAAGCGAGAGAGCAAAGATACCAGTGTGGTCTTACCAGCTCCAGACTCGCCTACTAAAGCCACCCTTTCTCCACCTTTAATGCTTAATGACAGAGAGCCAATTACATCTTCTCCTGATCCATTTTCATAGGAGAAGGAGACATTGTTAAATTGGATATCACCAGAAGTAACAACTAGATCTTTAGCTCCCTTAACATCCTCAATCTCAGGTTTTATATCCATTACCTCAGTAAAACGTTCAAATGAAGCTATTCCTTGCTGAAGTTGCTCTGTAAAGTTAATTAGACGATCTATTGGAGGAACTACTACAGACACATAGAGGATAAATGTTACTAAATCTGTTACCGTAACAACTCCCTTTGAGATTAAAAGCACCCCACCTGCAACTGTAATAAAGTAGTATAGGTCTCTCATAAAACCGATACCTGTGTGGTATGAAGCCATCTGCTTATACATCTCTTCTCTACTCTCTTTAAGACGGCTATTTGAACGAGAGAACTTCTCTTGTTGGAATGTTTCTTTAGAGAAGGACTTTACCTCTCTAATCCCTTGTATGGAGTTCTCTGCATCCACATTAACCGCCGCAATAGTTCGCCTAACTACTCTGTTCTTCTCTTTCATCCTATGGCCAAAGACAATGCCATAAAAGAGCATAAAAGGAAGAGGAATAATAGAGACTAAGGCAAGAGGAACGGAAAGAGAGAACATTATTATATAAGCGGCAATAATGGTAACGATGCTTATAATAAAGTCTTCAGGCCCATGATGAGCTACCTCTGCGATCTGGAAGAGATCGTTAGTTATACGGCTCATGATAACACCGGTCTTAGTCCTATCAAAATAAGAAAAAGAGAGGGTTTGCAAGTGGTCAAAGAGGTCTTGCCTCATCTTGTTCTCTATACGTACACCTAAGATATGTCCCCATCTTATTCTTATATAGGTGCTGACTGCTTGCATAATATAAACAGAGAGCATTACAAGAAAGATCCAAAGCATAAGTGTATAGTTATGCTCTACTAAGGGGACAGTTAATAAATAGCGCGTTAAGAGCGGAAAGACTACAGATAAAAAGCTTGAGAAGATAGCAACTAAGGTATCAAGCCAAAATAGAAACTGATAATCTTTATAGTAAGAGAAGAAGCGCTTTAATAGCATTACTTTGAAAAGAATCCTTTAATGCGGTCCCAAAGAGATCTCTTAGCTACAGGCTTTACACTCATCTGCTTTGGAGCTGAAGGCACCTTTGCAGTTGGTGTTATATTCTTCTTAGTTGTAGCTGTTACTTTTTTAGCTTGAGGAGTCTTCTTCTTGATATTAGAGCCACCGTAAGCCTTCTTATAGTAGTTCATGCGCTCTTCAACTGACATAGCAGAGAGTTTTTTAAGCTCCTCTGGTGTCTGCTTTTTATCAAGTTTTGAAGTACTCTTTTTAACGCTCTTCTTTCCACCTCTACCTTTAACTTGACGTGAGGGTGTTTTTCTATCAAAGGGTCTTTTTGAAGCGTGATGAAAGCGCATTCCCTTACTCTGATCTTCAACTTCTGGAAGGTCACACTCATCTGCCCAAAGTACAGGGATCTTCATTTGAATGTAGTTCTCTATAGCTTCAAGACCATAGATGTACTCTTCACACGCTAAGGTAATTGCTTTACCACTCTTACCTGCTCTTGCAGTTCTTCCGATTCTATGAACATAGTTTTCAAAGTCTTCAGGGATATCGTAGTTAACAACAAGCTCTAAATCATCAATTTGAAGTCCACGAGCAGCTACATCAGTTGCAACTAAGATCTGAATCTTCCCCTCTTTCATCTCATCAAGAGTCTTTAAGCGCTCTCCTTGAGGCATATCACCCATAAGATAAGCACTCTTATAGCCATTTGCTTTAAGACGGGTGGAGACCTCTACGCTCTTATCCTTTGTATTTGTAAAGATAAGGCAAGAGGAGGGGTTAATCTTCTTAAGAAGTTGTAAAAGGAGAGAGAACTTCTCCTCTTTAGTTACATGGAAAAGTTCTTGGGTAATATTCTTTACAGTTATCTCTTCAGGTTGGCTTTCGATCTCAGAGGGGTTGTTCATATACTCCCAAGCCAAATTTCTAACCTTTGTTGAAAGGGTTGCAGAGAGTAGCATTGTCTGCCTCTTGTCAGGAGGTAACATCATAGAGAACATTCGCTGTACATCTTGATAAAAGCCCATATCAAACATCTTATCAGCTTCATCGAGTACGACTGTTGTAAACTGTCTAAAGTCAATCTTATGAGAGGAAGCAAAGTCAATTAAGCGACCAGGAGTACCAACAAATAAAGATAAGTTCTCCTCAAGTTCCTTGGTTTGGCTTGCATACCCTACGCCACCATAAAAACAGCCCACTTTAAAACCCGGCATAAAAGCGGAAAGTGCTTTAGCATCCTCTTCAATTTGGACAGCAAGTTCACGTGTAGGTGCGATAATTAAAGAGACAGGAAGTGCAAGAGAAGCATTCTTTGCCCTCATATACTTTTCAAAGATTGTGATAAGGTAGACGGCTGTCTTCCCTGATCCAGTCTTAGATTGTACCATTACATCTTTTCCACTTAGAGATACAGGTAGGACGAGCTCCTGTACAGTTGTGCAATCGGTAAAACCGACACTCTTGATGCCATCCATTACAGCATCTGTTAAACCTAGTTCAGTGAATTTCATTTATCCTGTCCGTGTTTTATTTATTTTCGTTAAATCAACATGTGACAGGATATATAAAAAGCGTACAAGTGTCTATTAGTCCTCAAGCTCATGAGAGCGCACATAGTCTCTAATTTTCAGTACTAAGTCGATATTACACTTAATAGATTGGCCATTAAGTGTAGTTATCGGCATGGCCGCCATAGAGGTTGCGCTTATAAAGAGAGCATCTGCGTATTCAAGTTCTCCAATGCTTGGCGCTTCAAGCACAACTTCAAGGCCAAGTTCTTTAGCCGCTTTCATAACACACTTACGAGTTACACCAGAGAGGACCTCTTCATCAGGTGCAGTACAAAGTCGTCCTTCAAATAGGGCATAGAAGTTACTTCTTGTTCCTTCAAGTACCTTTCCTCTTCTATCCACTAAGAGCGCTTCAAAAGCATTCTGTCTATGCGCTTCATTTAGCGCTAGATAACTTAAAAGAAGATTACTTGTTTTACAAGTTGGCAAATAGCGTTCCCCTTCATAACTAATTACAGCAACACCTTCGTTGTAGTAGTTATCAGGGTAAGTTAAGAGAGGCTGCCAAGTGATAAAGATCTCACTCTTCTCTCCTCCTAAAACTAATATCCTCATTGTAGCGTCTTCAGCTTTATCCGCAGAAACTAGGGCGTTAATCCAAGAGGAGAAATCTGGGACATCAAACTTAAGACCTATTTGAGATGCGGAAGCAACTAGGCGATCAATATGGTCGTTTAAATGTACGGCATGACCCTTTAGTACTCTTAATGATTCATATACAGAGAAGTTGCATTGAACTTCTCTGCTTGTTATTGGTACTAAAGCATCACACTCTTTAATAACTATTCCATTCTTTATTGCATGTTTAATCATTCTTTTCCTTCTATTTAAAAGAGCTCAAGTTGCTCTTCGTTATTCTTTTTCTTTCTTCTTATCTTCTTTTCACTAAGTACTCTCTTAATATCACCACTTTTACTCCAAATGTGAACATTCTCTTCAGAAGAAAAGCGTTTAGCATATGTATAAGAGTCATTTTCTAAAGAGGATTTAAATACAAATACAGCACCACCCTTCTCTTTAACTAGGGAAGCTAAACGCCAAGAGGGTCCACCATCCTTCTCCTCTGCTACAGCTAAGGCATCAGAGAGGGCAACAAGTGCTCTATTTCTTGGCACATTAAACCACTTCTCTGCCTTTTGGCAGGGAGCAAATGGAGTAAGTAATAATCCTCCATTATTTGCAATAGAGACCATTAGCTCCTTTTGACTTTCTGGAACACATTGATGAAGTGGAGATGCAAGAAGTGCAATTACTGGTATCCTCTCATTAAGAGAGTACATCAATGAGTAGCTATCTATCCCATAATCTAAAGTAGAAGCAACTGCATACAAAGAAGCAAAAGCCTCTTTTGCAGCAGTAGCTGCGGCTTTCTTTCCTTCATCAGAGGGAAGACGCATTCCTGTAATTGCAAGAACCTTCTTCTCTAATAGAGTTATATCACCAGCCCCATAGAGAAAATGAATGCCTGAATTTTTAAACCCCTTAGGCCAACATATATCATTTTCACTTAGTATAAAGTAATCAAATTTATAGGTAGCAAATTGGTTTCTTACCTTGTAGTAGTGTTCACTAATTGTAAAGGTACTTTCACCTGTTACTTCTGAGGCTGCATTTACGATCTCAGGCAGAGTTGCATCAATGGAGGCATGTATAGCAATTCTAGAGTAGTACTCATAAGCTAACTCCTCTTTTCCCTTGCAAAGTCTTAAAAGGGTTTCATAAAGCATTGCTGCATTCTCATTTTTTCGCATAAGAAGCAGCCTCCACTAAGTTATATACAAACTCTGAAAGGGGAAGGTTGATACCCTTCTCATGGGCTATCTTTACAACAGCTTTCGAAAAGTATCTATTCTCTGTAGCTCTTCCAGCTTCTACATCTTGAAGCATACTAGTCTTTCCATCATCAGTAAAACTAAGCATCGTCTCCATCATCTTATCAATATCATCACTTGTAAGAGTTACACCTTTAATATTTGCAGCTATCTGAACTTCACTTGCTATCATACGAGCAGCTCTTAATAGCGCTTCATTATTATATATCTTTGAATATGGAGTCCCTAAAATAGCAGAAAGAGAGTTAAAGCAGGTATTTAGCATAAACTTCCACCACATATCATGCTTTATATCTCTTGAGAGCTTATAAGTTACATTAGATGAGTCAAAGAGTTCTTTTACCCTCTCTACATAAGGTGTGAGAGATCCATCCTTCTCTCCAAAGTAGATAATGCCCCCATTTGCAGAAAAACAGGTAATAGCATTATTACTTCTATTACTTGATAAACTTGTAATAAAGCCATAAAGCACATGTGAATAAGGAAACGCTTTTTCAAGAATCTCTTCACTCTCCACTCCATTTAAAAGGGATAGAATTGTTGTGTTTTTCCCTACAAAAGGAGAAATAACTTCTATAGCATTAGAAAGCGAGAAGTTTTTTACAGCTAATATTATTAAATCTACATCAGTAGAAGGTTTATCATCTACAGGAAATAGATATTGAACACCATTTACACTTATTCCATCTTTAATAAGTGTGGCCCTACGTCTGTCATCACAGAGCAGGGCAAAATCACAATTATTATATAGACGGACAGAAAGCGGAGCTCCTACAGCACCGCATCCTATTAATCTGACTTTCATAGCCCGATTATAGCCCGAATGGTAAATGGATGGAAGGCTACTTTATCGCCTAAACTCCACAACATGTGTCTCAAGCAGAATATCTGGATAAGACGCAAGTATGTCCATTAACCTTGCAGATGCTCCAGAGGGAACGTTTGCACCATTCTCCCAGGAGATAATCGTTGGAAGTTTAACTCCCATAACATCAGCAAAGAGCTGCTGAGAAAGCTGTAGATACTTTCTAAGCTTCTTAACATCTTCTGCTGTCCATCGCCCGCACTTCCTGATGGATATTAGCTTGCTGTTGCGGGTTAACATGCCACCTTTTTTAGGGAAAAGGGCATCTTTAACACCATCTTTGTACGCGCTGATCATAACTGTTACTTACTGTATATATGCAGTAACTCCTCTAACTCTGAGATTATCCTACTCTTGCATTTACCACAACCGGTACCGCAGCCAGTAAGCTCTTGGAGATCTTCCCAAGTTTTAGCTTTACCACTCTTAACCAGCTCTTCGATCTGAACATCTGTCACGCCACGACATTCGCACATGATCTTAGCGGTAGAATGCTTAAATGGATTCTCTCTGTGATTTTTCTCAAGGTAGTCATCAATGGCTGCCCTAAGAGCTTTGTCCCCAAGGACCGAACAATGAAACTTGTGAGCGGGAAGCCCTCCAAGTGCATTGGTTATCATATCAGGAGTGAGATGATATGCCTGCTCAAGAGTCATACCAATAGCCATCTCACTCATCATTGAGGTACTTGCAATGGCTGATGCACAACCATATGTAAGCCACCTTAAGTCGGTAATCTTGTCATCTTTGACCTTAATACCAACTCTCATCTGGTCTCCGCAGGCTAAGGAACCTACTTCACCAACCCCATCAGGTTCGAAATCCTCACCCTCCTGCCAGAGGTGACGAGGATTCATAAAATGATCCTTTACAGTATCAGTATATACCCACTGGGACATAAAACTATTCTTATTGCCTTCCATCTTACACCTCTCCAAGTTTGCGAGTAGACATCTTTCTTACTCTCGCAATAATAGGCGGAAGCTTTTCAAGTACATAATCTACATCCGCCTCAGTATTGTACCTGCCAAGTGAGAATCTAATAGATCCATGGGCAAGTTCAACATCAAGTCCTGAAGCCAGTAAAACATAACTTGGCTCAAGAGAGCCGGTTGCACAAGCAGAGCCTGTTGAAACCTCAATGCCATCCATATCCAAGTAAAGGAGAATTGATTCACCTTCGGCAGTTGGGAATGAAACATCAAGTGTGCCAGGTAGACACTCTGTTGGGTGGCCATTTACAACTACATGAGGAATACGTTCTATAATACCCTTTCTAAGCTTCTCTCTAAGAGCCCAGAGTTTATCATGCTCCTCTTTAAGGTTCTCCTTAGCAAGAAGTGCAGCTTCACCAAGACCTGCAATAGAGAGAGTATTGTATGTACCAGCTCTATACCCCTTCTCCTGATGACCACCATGAATATATGGTCTAAGAGGTACACCTGGCTTTGCATAGAGGACACCAATACCCTTAGGTCCATAGAACTTATGGCCTGAGCAGGAGAGGTAATCCACATCCATATCGACAACAGATACTGGTATCTTACCAATAGCCTGAGTTGCATCTGTATGCATATAAGCTCCAGCAGCGTGAGCGATCTTAGCTGCTTCTTTAACTGGCTGGATGGTTCCTGTCTCATTATTAGCGGTCATAATTGAGACTAATGCTACATCATCACCCATAAGTGACTTAAGCTCATCTAGCTTTACCATACCGTACTTATCAACATTGACTAAGTCGATCTTATAACCCTTTTCTTTAAGATATTTTACATCTTCAATAATTGAAGGGTGTTCTATGGTTGAAGTTACAATGCGATTTCTCTTTGAACCTTCATCGATAAGCTCTCTGAAGATGTTAAATACAGTATTGTTCGATTCCGATGCTCCAGAAGTAAAATAGACACCACTCTTATCACCGCTGATAAGGGAAGCAACATTACTTCGAGCCCACTCTATAGCTGCGTCAGCATCACGACCTGAGGTATGCATTGAGGAAGCATTACCATAAAGGCCTATGCTATCGCGCATTATATCTGCGACCTCCTGTGCCATTGGCGTGGTCGCGTTATTATCCATATAGACAAGTCTGTCCATTACTTTATTTCCTCGGCTTAAAACTTACATATATTATCCAACATCGTCAAGCGAGGTTTTATTGTTTTTATAGGTATAAGAAAAACTTTATAGTAGAAAGAAGTATGCAAATTATCAAATACCCTCATTGTTAGTAGGAATTAACAAAATGTTCAGAAAAATAAAGAGAACTTTTTCTCTAGCTATAAGATGGTCTAATACAGATGAAGAAAGTGTATATTTCTATCTAGTACAATGTAATTAAAACCATTTCTTAATATGCCCTCTTTAAAACATTGACAATACCCCCCCCCGGTATAGAATCTGAACATCAAAATTTCGGAGGGAAAACATGAAAAAATTTGTTACAATGCTAACAATCCTTTTAACGATCGTAGCTTTCGTCTCTTGCGATGGAAGTGGAAAAGAGCCAACCCATGGCGGTGGTGCGGACTCAACTAGTATTCAATATCAGTCAGAGGCTGATAAGGCAAAACAAGCTGAACTTGCAAATACTACTTGGAAAGGTACAGATAGTCAAGGAAATGAATATTCCCGCACCTTCACTGCTGACACTATGGAATCTACAGGCCCAGCTGGATCAGGTAGCTCAGGAAAGGTCAAGTATTTTATTGCAGATATGAAAGGGTATTTAAAAATAGATCCAGACAGTGCTTTCCCAGAATTTACTTTACCTTATGATAAAAAAACTGATCAAATACTGGGATTAACATCAGATAAGCACGATGGTATTTATGGCACTTGGAAGGATTCAACAGGAAAGAGCATCTTTATTTTTGATAAATCAGGTAAAGGTATATGGGAGGCAATAGATGAGAATGGTGGCATATATGTTTATAACTTCTTCTCATTCACATACGATGGAAATGCTTCAATTAAGATTAAGATAGAAGAAGCATTCCAATTATCTTTTATGATAGAAAAAGATTCTCTGATTATTTCACCTAATGGTGAGTTTATTAATCTCAACAAAGTAAATTAATAGAAAGTTGTTTACTTACTACCTCCTCGCTTGAGGAGGTTTTTATTTCTCACAGAAGATTCCATCTTCTAGTACAGTCTCTCTATGTTTTGCAAATCTGATGTGATGTTTTTTAGCAAAGAGGACATAACCACAAGTAGAGGGTAGTGATGGGGAGAAGATAGCTTTAAATAGGTTGACTTTCCTACAACGCTTGCAGATAGAAAAGCGTTTTTCATATATTAAGCAGCGATTACTCTCTTTATCTAAATACTCACAAGCTCTTCTACTATCTATTAATAGAAAATCAGGGGTAAGAACCTTCTCATGACAGCAAAGGCCACACTGAAGACATAAAGATTCCCAAGCTTTACTCATCTTAGAAAAGTCGCTCTACCATTGCTTGCCCTTCACTATCTAGTTCAGGAAGGACTTTAATTACTGAGATAGCAATATCACCATCTCCTGTTACATGAAAGTCTGATAACCTTGAAGGGTGTTCTCTTAGTTTTCTCTCTTCTGCACTAGAAAGCCCAAAGACTCGTTTATCACCTTCACCTTCTTTTTCAACTATTACATCAGGGTAGATTATAAAACCAAGGTCTGCTGCTTTCACATGGGATGAAAAGGGGTTTGGGAAGTTTACATTTACAAAGCTTCCTTTACATTGGCTTAAAGTAAATAGTTTAACTAAGTTTGCCTCTGTCCATTTAGCTACTGCTTTAAAATTATAATCCCCATTTTTATCAACATCTGCAGAGAGGGCCAATGCGGGTACTCCCTGAACTACAGCTTCACTTGCCGCAGCACAGGTGCCTGAATAGAGGACATCTGTTGAACAGTTATATCCATGATTAATACCTGAGATGACTAAATCAGGAAGAGAGGGAAAGAGTTTTGAACGAAGTGCATAGAGGACACAATCGGTAGGAGTCCCTGAACAGTGGTAGTGATAACGTCCATACTTTTCTATTACCGCATCACATCGAATATTCATAGCATGAGATTGTGCGCTACGGTTCCCTGAGGGAGCCATAGTCCATATCTCATGGCCATGAGAAGAGAGTACCTCTTCCAATACATTTATTCCCTCACTCTGATATCCATCATCATTTACAAGTAATATTGTCATTAAATAATATTATCAAGCACTCTAGCTCCCCCACCCGGATAGAAGACACGAGTTGTAGGAAGGAAGTCAAAGATGCGCTTATAATCCTCCATATGCTTCTTATATGCATTTTCACCGCTCTGTTCAAGGATTAAATAGAGAGAACCACTTGCGCCATTACTTACTAGTGTTGCTCCATATATACCATCTGTCTCACCAGAACGTTTAATAAGCCAATCGACCTCAGGACATGTTATTTCAAAGACATCACGCATAGAGATGTAGATATCTCTTAAACACTTTGCAAAGGTAGCAGCATCCTTATCTTTTAAAGCTTGAAAACCTCTTTGGGTATAGATGCTTTCACTAAGTACATATTCACAGGTACGTCTTTCATGCTCGGTCAGCTCTGCTATCATATGGCTTTTTAGTTCAGATACAGGATAGGTTCTAAGACGATACTCTTGAGGAAGATGTTCTTCTAACTTTTCACAGCAGTCATGCGCCTCTTCCCTCTTCTCTTCAAGCTCTTCACGTAAGATCTGGGGAGGGACTTGAGGGTCTAAGATGATGCCATATGCATTATTCTCATCTACAAAGGAGAAGGGGTATTCAACCATCTGGTAATCCATACTCTGAAGATCAAAGAAAAGGACTTTACCCTTATCAGCATTCATTAGTGTAATGATATCTCTAAGTCTTACTTTAACATTTGAAAAACGAGTACATGCCTGATAAGAGAGTCTAATTATTGTATTGTTATCAAAGTTAAGAGAGAGATAGTGGTTTAAAGCAAGCATCAAGCCCACAGTTATCGAAACAGAAATTGTTAAGCTATCACAATACAAAAGCGCGCCTTTAAGGGTAATGTTAAAACCTGAAGGAAGGACTATCCCCTCTCCAGAGAGTACATAAAAGACACCTTTAACATAGTTAGCCCATTTATCCTCTTTTCTAAACTTTATATTACTTAAAGAAAATTGTTTCTTATCTTTTCTTGTTGCATCGAATAGATGCACCATATTACTCTCTTTATCTTCAGAGAGCGCTATACGAAGCCCAAGGGCTCCTGTTCCTGTAATACAATAACCTTTACAAAAATCTGAGAAAGCACCCATAAGAGTGCAAACTCCAGGAACCTCAGCTATTAGCTCAGGTTCTTTATTGTAATTCTCAATATGGCACGTTACAACCTTGTCCATAATCCCTCTTGACACCCTAATGATACTATAAGGAGTGGCTATATACAAAGTAAAATTATTTATTGCTAAGCCAATCCTTATTAGTGATAATCCAATTGGAAAAAGCACTTCCTGTCAAGTACCTTGAAAAAAGTTAATTATTCTAAAATATTAACGCCCTCTTCATTGTTCTTTTTAACATATAGATGAGAGTGAAAGTCATCGCCACCAACTCTCAACAAGAGACCGTTATCAAGTGTCTCTTTAGCAACAAGAGCAACTTTATAGCAATCGCTTCCAACTATTATCTCTAAGCCTGTTGCAATATTAGCAGGTAAAAGAGTATTAGTTAGCGGCTTGCTTATTATTAAGTTTTTAACTAAGGCATCTTCACTACCTAATGTAATGACAGTTAGTTTTACTCCAGCACCCTCTCTTTTATGTACAAGTACACTATTTTCTTCTTTTTCATTATAATGCTTACTTATCATCCCCTTTTGGATAGAGATGTTTTCATCAGGGAAGAAGATGGTAAGAGAAGCTTTGTTTTTAGCACAATGAACGCAGTTTCCATTTAAATCTAATGTAGATAAGCTATCTAAATGGTAGTAGGTTTCGCTACTTACTTTGTTAGAATCTGAATAGATGTAATCAGCAACAAGAAGAACTTTAGAGTCAATTAGTAACAAAGCTCTTCTTAGAAGTACGCCTTCACTCATATAACCAAGATGAGAGGCTTCTGTATAGTAATAATTACCCTTCTTTATTGCCTTAAGACCAAAGGCCTCACCAAGAGGAGAAGCAACCCAGCTATCTTTTTGTTCACTATACTCTTTTCCATTGATCAAAATAGTGTTATGCGCCTTTGCACTCTTAAAGTAACGCCTATCTTCATTATCTACATATGTATATCTGCCTGAATCTGTAAGAAGGACCTCTCCATTTAAGAAAAGGTCAAAATGAAGTTGGTCTAAGTGGCCATGACCGGAACCCACAGCTCCAGCATGGAAGCGAAGTGCTAAATCTTCATTTGGTGTGATAACCACATTACCACTGAACTCTAAAAAGTGAAGTTTTTCCTCATCTTTTATAGCCTTTGGAATCTCTTCAGAGAGTGGGAATTGCCAAAGGACCTCTTCATCCCTCTCCTCTTTACCATAGTAAGAGAGCTGGTTATCAGAAAATAGAATAGCGGCTGTTATAAACAGATCCTTAACAGAAAGTTCATCACTATCTCCAAATAGATATAGTTTCCCATCGGGACGTGAGATCTTAGCAAGTCCTATCGCCATTCTATGAACAGCGTCTATCAAAGAGGATGGAAGGGTAATGCCACTACGCATAGCAACAAGCAATACATCAAGGCCTGCATGTAATACCTCAGCTTGATACATTGGACTTTGCTCCCAGTGAATGCCATCGCTATCACACTGAAAAGAGAACTCTTCTCTTAGTCTTTCAATTGAAGTTAATAGAGAAGAGGTATCATTTAAATAAAGGGAGGCTAAAAATAGACCATGGTCTTGTAATACACCCCAGTTTGAAAGACGATGAAAATCATTATGAGTCTCTAAAAGATATTTAATATGTTCTTTTAGAGTCTCTTCAAATTCCTTTAAAACCTCCTCTGGAAGTGGTGATGTCAATGAGAAGATCTCAATAGAACGAAGATAATTTTCAACCCTTATTCCCGCTTCCAAAGACCTCCAAGAGAGTTTTTTATTATTTTCATTTAGTTTTGCATTACTCTTCCAATCTAAGAAAAGACGGATAAAGCCATCTTTATACTTATTATCATTAGTAATAGCAAAAGCATGCGCTAAAGAGAGTAAGAAGGTGTGTCTATTAAAAGCATAGTTCCATTCATTATCACCAAAGGGGACATAGTTCCAATCGATCTTATTATCAAAGTGGACCTCTTTAGTACAACGTTCCATCTCATAGTGAGAGATAAAGATAAAGCTATTATTTAAAGCATGATCTGCTATCTTTAACTCCTGGGCCTTCCACTCCTCACTTGAAGCATTTACTGCAGCTTTAACATCATTTAAATAGAAATAATCCATCCTTACTCTCCTTCCTTTTGATAAGCAATACGCTCACTATTATCACGAACTCTTATAATTCCACAACGTTTAAACCCTAACTTCTCAAGTAAGCGTTGCATTGGGATATTATTCTTATGAGTATCAATCTTTATATTATCACATCTTTCATTTGCCCAAGAGATACAAAAGGAAGCAATTCCTTTACCACCTTCTAAGACTGCAATGCGATGAATGACTCCATACTCTTTATCATTAAGCCATTTTCCATCTATTACATCATAGCTTTTATCATTACCAATAAAGAAACAGAATACAGCAACAACCCTTTTCTTATCTAAACAGATGTAGCTTTGTCCTTTTTTAATATCATCTACTATTATTGCCTCTTCAGGATATGTAGTGCCCCATTGAGCACTATTTCCATGCGCTTCCATAAAAGAGCGAGCCACGCTATAGATCTTTTTAATCTCAGGTAAATCGTTAAGTGTGCTTTTTCTTATCTCCATAAACAACCTCTAGATACAAAAAAAGCGGAACCGAAGCTCCGCTATCCTATCTATCAAATAAAGATTAGTTTGTCTTTGCGTATCTCTTATTGAAGCGCTCTACACGTCCTGTTGAGTCAACAAGTTTCTGTGTGCCAGTAAAGAATGGATGACAAGCTGAACAAATTTCAACATTGAGATTCTTACTTGTAGACTTAGTCTTAATGACGTTTCCGCAGGAGCAATGGATCTCCTGGAGCTGGTAATCGGGATGAATGCCCTTCTTCATAGTTAATATCCTCCAAAAAATAATTATCACTTACCTCTGCTTTCACAGTAGGCCGTATTTTACCTTAAAACGCTCATCGTTTGAGATGCTGCATTTACGGCAGAGCCTGACATGGAGGCCAGGAACTCCTTATTATTGTTAGTTTTCTTCATCTTGTCAATTAGGAAAACTGACATGTCTTGGTCTTCCATATTAGCAACTGCATTACGTAGTAGATAGAGCCTTGTAAGCTCATCTTTGCTAAGTAGAAGATCATCCCTTCTAGTTCCAGATTTCTTGATGTTAATAGCTGGGAACTTACGAGAGTCTGCCATACGGCGGTCGAGTACAATTTCATTGTTACCTGTACCCTTAAACTCTTCGAAGATAACCTCATCCATTCTTGAACCAGTTTCGATAAGTGCAGTAGAGATGATAGTTAAAGAACCACCGTTTTCAATGTTTCTTGCCGCACCAAAGAACCTCTTAGGCTTATGCAGTGCATTGGAATCAACACCACCGGAGAGGATCTTACCAGAAGCGGGAACTGTCTGGTTGTATGCACGAGCAAGACGAGTAATGGAATCGAGCAAGATAACAACATCATGGTGAAGTTCAACCAATCTTTTTGCCTTCTCGATGACCATTTCAGCAACTTGAACATGTCTTGTGGCCTGTTCATCGAAGGTTGAAGCAACAACTTCTGCTTTAACATTTCTTCTCATATCTGTAACCTCTTCAGGGCGTTCATCAACAAGAAGAACAATTAGTTTTACTTCAGGATGGTTAGTTGTAATTGCATTTGCGATCTTCTGCATTAAAACAGTCTTACCTGTACGAGGAGGGGCAACGATAATCGAACGCTGACCTTTACCTATAGGTGCAAAGAGATCAACAACACGAGTAGAGATATCCATCATCTCCGGTTTTGCTGGGTCTGATGCATATTCAAGATGAAGTTTTTCATCTGGGAAAAGTGGGGTAAGAGAGTCAAATGGAACACGAAGCTTTGCTTGCTGTGGAGTCTCACCATTTACGCTGATAATGCGAAGCATTGCATGAAAGCGTTCATTGTCTCTAGGGGTTCGAAGTTGTCCATATACAGTATCGCCTGTTCTTAAACCACACCCTTTTATCATACCAGCAGAGATGTAAACATCTTCAGTTCCAGTAAGATAACTATTAATTGCATAACGCAAGAAGCCATAACCATCGCTTAAGATCTCAATGGTACCTTCTACCATAATTGCACCACCAGAAGCGGCATGGAGCTTCATTATCTCTCGAATAAGATCTTGCTTACGGCAATCAAGGATAACCTCTTCACTTATGCCCCTCTCTGCAGCCATCGTTCTTAGGTGGTCTAAGGAGAGCATTGTAAGGTCTGAAACAAATAGCTTGGGAGCATCAGGATTCTCATCCAAATTTACTTCAGGGGGAAGGTTCTCTTCTACTTTGCGTTGCTTATCTTTTCTTGAATATTTGTTGTTATTTCTATTGAATCTTGGGTTGTTATAACGACCATTATTCTTATTGTATGGTCCTCTTTCTCTCTCTTCTACTTCTCTGTTTTCTTCAGAAGGAGCACTCTCTGATGTAGCTTCTTCACTGCTTGCTTGTTCGCTTTCACTGTTATCTACATTTTCAGTGTTTTCGCAGTTTTCGTTATCTACTACTTCGCTTTGAACACTTTCTCTCTCTTCTTTTGGCTCTTCTGCTACTACATTTTCATTAACAGCGGGAGCTTCTTCGCTAAGAAGAGACTCTTCTTTTTGATTATCACTACTCTCTTTTTTACTAATTCTCTTCTTTCTTGGTGCTTTAGGATGATTAGACTCCTCGTCTTTTGCTTTTTTACGAATAGTGTACTTTCTTTTTACAACTACCTTTTTTGGTTTTTCTTCTCCACCATTTGTCGCATCTTCACTTGTTTGTGTATTAAGCTCTTGTGGATCGAAAAGATCATCTGATGTCATTAATTTTGGCTCCAGTATATTAGTTTAGTTTATCTACTTGGTATATTTATGAATATTTAGTAGTAATGTGCGGAATTATTCATAAAGGAGCCTTTAAAAGGCTTCCTTGATGAATTAAATATAGTTCCACTTATTCACCGTGTCAAGCAGTGAACGTCCCTCTAAGTACGCCTTTAAAAGAATAAAAGCCGTAGTAGTACTCTTTCTTCTAACAGAAGCACGCCCCCAGGAGGTAAAGTGCAAACATACACTTTGCGCTTCTCTATCTTTAGATGCAAAGCCAAAGCAAACAGTACCAACCTTCTTCCTCTCAGACTCTGCAGGACCCGCTACCCCTGTAATGGAGTAGGCAACGTCAGAATTAAAGAGATTAAGAGCGCCTTTAGCCATAGCTATAGCTGTCTCTTCGCTTACAGCACCCTTAGTTTCAATAATCGAAGCAGGTACTTTAAGAATATTCTCTTTAGCTGAGTTAGCATAAGAGGTAACAGCACCTAGAAAATACTCTGAGGAACCTGCTTCTTCAGTTAAAAGAGTGGAAGCAAGCCCGCCTGTACAACTTTCAGCACCACTAAGTGTTAAACCTCTCTCTAAAAGCAAAGATCTAATATCATTAAGTGCAGTGTGGTCACCACTAACTATAAGGTCATCACCACACCAAGACCTAAGCTTATCTATCGCTTTATCTCTATCAAGTTGTTCTTTACCAGAGACATACAAGCTAATTCTGTAATCTTGGAAGCGAGTACCCCAATCTAGTGTAGAGTCTGCTTGCTCTGTAAGTTCTTCAAGCTTGGCTTCTGCGATAAGAAATGTTGAGTACTCATCCCTCTTAGCACTGCTATGCCCTTTAAGAGATGCAAGAAGTGGCAATACATAGTTATGAAACATAGGTTCCATCTCTCTAGGAGGGCCAGGGAGGGAGATAAACATTACACCATCAGACTCCCCATAGAAACCTTCAGCAGTACCATTGGGGTTAGGCATAGGGGTAAAACCCTCAGGAATATACGCTTGCTTTTCATTAGCACCATGTATCCTCTCGCCCACTCTAGCATAGAGATGTGCCCAGCACTCTTCATTCTTTACAAGAGATACATGTGCGGCTTCTGCTATTGCACTTCTAGTCATATCATCAGCAGTAGGTCCTAAGCCCCCTGTTACGATGATAATGTCATTATTCTTTTTTAAAGCGGAAAGAACATGAGAGATGGAGCCATCATCGGGGATGGCTACGATCTCATTCATATGATAACCAAGGTGGCTAACTTCACGAGAAACAAGCTGACCATGACGGTCCTGTATTATTCCTCGTGTTAATTCTGTTCCAATTACAATAAGAGAAATAGTTTCTTTAGCCATTCTTTTTAACTCTCTTATAAATTGCAAAGGCAATACCTACAAGAAGTGCAATGCTTGAGATAGCAATGGAGGCATAGGCAAAGATATCTGTATGCTTTACGTAGAAGGTTTCCCCATAGCTCTCTGTTTCATATATAGGTACATCATAGATGTGATAGGTCATCTTAAACTGAGGGACAGGGTCAACAATCTTACCAGTTGGAAGTATCATACAGGTAAGACCACTATTAGTACTTCTAACTGTAGTTTTACGAGTCTCAACTGAACGGACTGTTGCAATAGCGGCATGCTGCATTGCGGCATCTGCAGAACCAGACCAACGGTCATTTGTCATATTGATGATCAAATTAGCCCCATTCTTTACAAAGTTAGCTGAGATATATCCAAATGTATCTTCATAACAGATAGGGGTAGAGAACTTTACTCCATCTACATCAAAGACAACACTCTCATCCCCTTCAAGCCACCAATTGTAATCATTAGCAAGGAGAAGGTTATAAAGCCATGGAAGTTGCTTTTCATATGGGAAGTGTTCAGTAAATGGAACTAGATGCTGTTTTGCATAGCTCTCTTTGATCTGCTGGTCATCAAATAAGATAACTGTATTGTAGTCTTCCCTATTTAATTCTCCAGTCACCTCATCAATTGGTCCCTTCGTTGGATCCTTTAAAACTCCACGAGGATTACCTGTTAAGAGCGGAAGACCAAGCTCTTCTCCAAATTTAACAAACTCTTTAACAAGCTCTGCAGTGTCATCATTTCCTATAGTGTTACCAACACCTTCATAGGAGTAGTTCATATGCCAATCGACAGAGGGGACAAAGGCCGTCTCAGACCATACAACAATATCAGGATTCTGACGTACAGCTTCAAGTGAAAGACGTCTTAAATTACTAAAGTTCTTTCTATAGGTATCTAAGCCACCTTGCCAAGTATCATGGTTGTGTTGGATCGTAGCAACACGCCAAGTGCGATCAGGAGTAGCATTATTCCAATAAGATACACTTACAAACCCAACAATAAGCCAAACTAAGAAGAGGATGGCATATACAATTGGAAATACAATATTCTTCTTTAAGTAGTGCAGGAATGAGGCATCTTCTCCACGAAGTGCAGCAGATAAATAACGGGCTATATAAGCTTGAGGAATTATCATCATAAAGATTATTCCCCAAATACCTGTATACTCTGCTATCTGTAAGAGTGGTAGGTACTCATAAAGTGCATATCCTATTGTTCCATAGGGGTAACCTGCAAACCAATTCTCTGATAGGTATGCATAAGCGACCCAAATAATGGCTTGAAGGATATAGCCTCTCTTTTTAAAGAGCGAAGAAGCGCCCTTTAAAGCTAAGAAGAGCAATATCATCTCACCACCCTTGATAAAGGTTACAAGAAAGATTGCTAGCTTATGGAATGAAGGTAACCAGTAGTTAAAGAAACAATAGAAGGCTACACCAAAAATAAAGCCATAAAGCCATACACTTTTCCAAGAGGTATTATTGATGATTGTTAATACTGGAATAATGGCAAAAAATGCGATCCAACCCCATCCTGAAGCCGTAACAAAGCCAGGAAAGGCCATAGAGTAGATAAATGCAGTGACTATTAAAACAAAAACCTCAGAACAATATGTCCTGAGGCTTCGCTTCTCGTAAAAGTTCTTCAAATTTGAAGTTCCTCCATTGAGTGCTTACTTTTCGGGCATTGCATCACGAAGATTCCAGATGCAATCCTTAAGCTCCTTACCGGGGCGGAAAATGGCAACACCATGAGTATCTACAGCAACTAGATCACCAGTCTTTGGGTTACGAGCCTTTTCTCTACCCTTACGTGTCCTGACTTCAAATGTGCCAAAGCCTCTGAGCTCAATAACTCTATCAGCCTTGAGTCCATCCTTGATCTCTTCAAACAGCTCGTCGATAACACGATGGATATCAGTTCTTGAAAGTCCAAGTTTGTTGTGGAGACTCTCAATCATTGCTGCTTTTGTCAATTTCTCCTCTTCCATAATCCTAAATCTCCGTATTCAAATTCAGTTATTAAGCAAGCTTTGCGAAAGCTTTATACATGCGGGACTTCTTTCTGCTAGCTGTATTGCGGTGAAGAGCACCTTTTCCTGCTGCGCTGTCAAGAAGCTTGAAGCTGAGAGCCATTGTCTCTTCTGCCTTTGCCTTATCGCCAGCAGCAACTGCAGCATTGAACTTCTTAATTGCAGTGCGAACTGTGCTCTTTGTCTGTCTATTATGCAGACGGCGCTTTGCATTCTGGCGCTCTCTCTTTTCAGCTGATCTATTAGCCACGTCTTCCTCCAAAAAATCTACGTATTCGTAGATAATATCACTATTTAATCAATATTGCACTTCGTAAAACTGAACTGCGATTAACAAAACTAACATAAAGCATAACTTCGGTCAATACAAAGTTTTATGAATTTTCTTAGTTTTCCTGTTCAGTTAGAAACATTTCCTCTTCCCAGTCAGGATCAACAAGCCAATGTCCACTATCGCTATCAAAAGTTAGGACACTTGTAGGTACTGAAAGAGAGCGTCCTTCACTGCCTAGTAGTGTGATCTTTCTAGAAAGAATATTAACTTCACTTACTCGCCAAAGTTCATGATCTATCTTAATCCTAGTTCCTTCAGAGGGCAAGCCCGCTTTCTCTTCCACATAGTAATCATACTCATATGATAAACAGCAAAGCAGACGACCACATGGCCCTGATATCTTCATTGAATTAAGAGAGAGGTTTTGTTCCTTAGCCATCTTAATTGAAACCGGTTGCATCTTATCTGTAATACAGTGACAACAGTAGTCACGACCACAAACAGATAGTCCACCAATTAACCTAGACTCATCTCTAACCCCGATCTGTCTAAGCTCAATTCTCATCTTAAATACAGCTACAAGATCTTTTACAAGCTCTCTAAAGTCTACTCTTTCATCAGCTGTAAAGAAGAAGATTACTTTAGGTTCACCTAAAAGAAAGTGTGCGGCTATAAGCTTCATCGCAAGATGATGACGAATTACCTTCTCTCTACAAAGGGCAAGCGCATTCTCTTCTTTCGAGGTGTTATCATTGTACTTTGCCATCTCAGCTGGGGTTGCTAAATGGTCAAGCCAGAGCACATCTCCATCTACCTTTATCTTTACAGGAGTTCGGCTTGAACTATGACAAGAGCCACAGCAGTCACACTGATGAGTATCTTCATTAGAAGCCTCTTCACCCTCTGAGCCAAAGTGCAAACAAGCACCACAAACAGAAGAACATCCCCCTTGGTATGGAGATAAAGAAGTTGGAGCCACGCCTACGATAAAGCCTAAATCTAAGCCATAGCGAGTCTCATAAACTACAGGAGTTCCGGCATATAGTACAGAATTCCAAGCAGCAAGGCATATATCATTATAGGAAGGGTTTTTTACGACGTATACGTAAGCCTCTTCCTCTGTAGATTGTTTTTTCATACAAGTAAGCTATCACGGAGGTATCATTTGAGCAAGTAGAATAGTACTTTACAAAAGAATGATAATATAGTTTTCTCTCTATGTGAAAATTAAAGATTTATCCTTTCAATCTAATCTATTTCTTGCTCCCCTAGCTGGCTACAGTGATGCAGCGTTTAGGCATATTTGCCATGAATTTGGCTCTGCAGCCGCTGTTACAGAGATGGTATCTGCAGAGGGGCTTGCTAGAGATAGCGCTAAGACAGAAAACCTTCTAAAACGTTATCCAGGAGAGGAGAAACTTATCATACAGTTATTTGGGCCTGATAAAGATCCATTCCAGCGTGCCTCTGCAAAGGTGATGGAATATAAACCAGATATGATAGATGTAAACTGTGGATGCCCTGTTCCTAAAGTTGTAAAGACAGGTGCAGGTTCTGCCTTAATGAAGGATCCTAAAAAGATTAAAGAGATCGTATCAGTATTAATAGAAGAGACTCATCTTCCAATTTCAGTTAAATTCCGTTTAGGCTGGGAAGCTGAAAAGGAGAATTATATAGAGTTTGCAGAAGCCGCAGCAGAAGGTGGCGCTTCAGCTTTTACTCTTCACGCTAGAACCCGTTCACAAGGTTATAGTGGAGAAGCTGACTGGAATCATATCAGAAAGCTTAAAGAACACTTTAAAGATAGTGGTATCGTTATCTTTGGTTCTGGAGATATCTTCTCCCCTGAAGCTGCTGTAAAGATGCTAGCTGAAACAGGTGCTGATGGCGTAATGTTTGCCCGTGGCGCTATAGGAAACCCATTTATATTCCAAGAAACAAAAGATCTTATTAACAATGGATGCTATACAAAACCAAGCAAAGCAGAACTTAAGAGCACTATTATCAGGCACCTTGATTACATGATAGAGGAAGAAGGTGAAAGAACAGCATTTAAAGAGATGAGAAAACATATCTGTGCTTATATGAAAGGCATAGAAGGGGGAAGTAAAATTAAAGTTAAGGCTGTTGAAGCAAACTCTAGAGAAGAGTACATAACTGCACTCTCACTACTAGGCTAAGCAATCTGATGCTACACCATGCGAGGGTATAGCATCAAAATAAGACTAAGAATTAAGCCTCTTTAAGACTGCTTTTCTATCTTTAGAAGGTACATTAAAAGCATCCATTGCTTTCTCAGCACTGACACCAAAGTTATCGATAGCACCTTTCACTGATAGATAGAAAGCATTTATAGAGCCTTCAATTCTACCTTCTTTTTTAAAATCTCTTCTGATTGCATCCATTGCACTGCACATATTATCTGTTCCTTCCTCTTTAAGGATATCGTCGATATTAAAGCCTGTGAAGACTTTTATCGCGTTTCTAACCTCTTCACTTAGATTATTCATCTCCGGTCTTGATATAATCTTTGCAAACCTTTTTCCATCATTTTGATACTTCATACATAGAAAGAGAGCTTTAAGTGGATGAGCTACCTTATCTATCTCTTCTTCGCTCATCCTCCTTGGATCTATAAGCAGTATCTCTCTATCAGGTTCACATCTATCAAGATAGGGCTTAAATATTGAAGATGGATTAGTAATCGAATATAGATTCTTCTTATAGTTCCATCTTCTTTCGCCTGTATAGAAGACTAGTGTTATAACAAAATTAAGAGGATGGTTATTCTTTAACCTTCTTCTTTGCTTTCCACCTTCTAATGCATTGTACTCTACTATGCGTTGGGGCATGAAATAGTCAGGACGGCTTTGATGTTCTATTCCAAGAAGAATAGTTTCTTCCTTATCTTCCACTCTTACTTTTACCGAGTATAGAAGATCTCTTAATCTTGAATCTGTCTCTTTACCCTCCTTTGTTACAGATTCAGTTGGTAGTGATAAAACTCCTTCTTCCTCTATTACCGCTTCTCCATTAAAGAAGTAGTAGTTTAGAAGAGCTACAGTAATAGCTTTGTCACTAAAGAGGAGCTTTGCTGCTTTGTCTTTCGATTCAGCATTCTTTGAGTCTTTGGTCATGTAAGTTCCTTCATAAGTGAAGTTATTAATTATAGATAAAAATCACTTATACTAACTAATAGACAAAAAACGTGGTTTTTGTTTCGTTTTTGAAAAAAACAACAAAGGCTTAGCTATAAAATTCTTTATATTTTATTTGACTCTGAACTTTCGGTGGTTTAGCATTTTAAGTGAAAAAGGGAGGAAATCATGCGAGTACTGGTACTAGGAGCCGGCGCAAAAGATCATGCAATTGCTTGGTGGTTTTCAAGAAGTAACTACCTTTCAGATCTATTCTGTGCTCCAGGAAATATAGCTACTAAAGAGTTTGCAACAAACCTACCTGATGTTGATCCTGCATCACCAGAGCAGGTATTAAAGGCGTGTACCAGATATAAAATAGATTTCGTTTTTGCAGGTACAGAAGCTCCACTCTTTACTGGTGTAATTGACCACCTTGCTTCTCATGGTATTGGCACATTTGGCTGCCCTAGAAAGTCATTGAAACTTGAAGGGGACAGAAACTTTGCACGTGCATTCACTGATAGACATAACATTCCAACACCAAGAAGAAATCTCTTTGAAAATAGAGAGGCACTTAAACGCTTTCTCTCACGACATGAAGGCGAACATTTCGTATTGAAATCAAATACGATAGCCCCTTCTAGGATCATGTTAGATTCAATGGATACAAATGCACTTTTAAAGTTCGCTGATGTTCTATTCCAAAAAGGACCTGTCCTGCTCGAAGAGCATAGGAAAGGTACCCATATTACTGCAACAGTACTACTTGATAACAATGGTTACTTCCCTCTTCCGCTCACCTCTGATTACATGTACACCGCAGAAGAGGATGGAATACCAACAGGTGGTATGGGGTCTATATGTCCAATCTACATGAGAGAAGCGATCTGGGAATCAATTACAGAGCAGATCATAAAACCTACAATATATGGCCTTAAGGTTGAACAGCTATCATATAAAGGAGTTTTAACTATATCTATTGTAGTAGATGAGAATTCTAACCCTATAGTTGTTGACTACCACATCCGCTTTAATGACCCTGCAACTCAAGCAATGGTTCCACTAATTAAAAATGATATCATTGAACTCTTATATGCGATGAAGGAAGATAGACTTTCCGAGGAAGAATTAAGACTAACAGAAGAAAGTTCTGTTGCAGTTGTCTTAGCCTCAGAAAACTACCCAATGGCACCTCAAGTGGGAAGAAAGGTAGAAGATGTAAATCCTCTGCTGCTTTATAATACCTTCTCTTCATTACCTTTAGTTTTTACAGGTGCAGTTAAGGGAGATAACCTTAGTGACCTTTACACTGCAGGTGGAAGAAACTTTACCTTTGTAGGAAGAGGCGAAAATATTAAAACGGCAAACGAGAACGCTTACCGCCTTATCAATAAGATCCACTTTGATGGTTCTTGGTATCGTGAAGATATTGGAAATAGATTTATTAGCGCTCCAGACGTCTAAACTCATAGAGAAGTATACCTGTGGCTACAGAGACATTAAGAGAATCGATATGTCCTCTCATAGGTATACTTGTTATATGATCACACTTCTTTCTAATTAAAGTACTAATACCATCCCCCTCAGAGCCCATTACAATAACAGAGCGATGTGCAAACTTCTCTGTGTATGAGTTATCACCTGCCATATCAGCTCCATAAACCCAGAAGCCATAATCTCTAAGGGTATCGATCTCACGAGAGAGGTTTGTAACAACTGCCATATTTACATATTGAGCCGCACCAGATGAGACCTTAAAGACAGTCTCATTAGCTTGTACGCTTCTTCTTTCAGGGATAACTACAAGATCAACACCAAATTGATCAGCAGAACGTAGTATTGCCCCTAAGTTATGAGGATCAGTAATGCCATCAAGCATTAAAACTAAAGCCCCATCAGATTCTGACAATGACTCACAAAACTCTTTAACTGTAAGTTCCTTAAGACGAGATGCGCCTCTTCTAGGACCACCAAGGTCCAAAAGAGCACCACGCGCATCAATGCCGGGAACCATTCTATCCATCTCACTCTTTGAGATCTTTTTTACAGCTACTTTTCCTGTAAAACGAGCCATTCTATCAAGTTCAGCTAGGCGATCACTACCACCACGAACAAGATAAAGAGTTGAACCATGAGCGGCCTTTTTAAGCGCCTCTTCTATTGCATGAAATCCGTATACTTTTTCACCCATAACGTGAAAAACACTAAACTGAAAATCAGATGCAAGTCAATCATGGTTGCTCATCAATTCTATAAGGTAAGACATCTTCCACAAACACTTTCTGTAATCTTTCTGCAATAATATCATAATAATCTAAAGGAAGGATCTTCTTTCCAACCTTCTCTGAGTATTCTTTGGGATTTGAATGATCAGTTATTTGCTTTAAATATGGAATTTCTTTTTCATGAATTTCCATATAATTATCAGCAGAAAATCTCACATCATCATACTTAATGCAAAGCTCTTCAGCCACAGAATGCAAAGACTCATCTATAGTCTTATTTTTCATCTCTTCAAACATTGCTATGATATCTTTATCTTTATATGCTTCAATATTATTTTTTACATCATCCCATAGCGATTTAAGTTGTTTTCCTATTTTAGGATATTGAAGAGTAATAGAGTCTATTAGATCTTGAATCTCTTTTCCTTTTTCCTTTCTCATTTCTTCAGATTCGGTAAGTGATGTATCTCTAGTATGAGTTTGAATTAGTCGAAGGACATAAATATAATCAATAACATCTTTACCATATGCAAGTAACTCATATTCTATATCAGGTTCTGGATCATTAGGATCTTTGACAGGTTCTTCGGTATCCCCGTCTTTTTTTTCATCCATAAAGTTGAGATAATGAGCAGCGTATTTATTATAATCTTCAACAGAAAGGTCATAATCTTTTTCCAGATCCTTTTCTGTCCATTCAATATATCCCTTTATTCTAGCTAAAACAGAATCTAGTTTTTGAAATGCATAACAAAATTTCTTTTTTTGTTCATCATAGAAATCTTTACAATCATCAGGAGATGGCGCTATAGCTCTTAATTTTGAAATAGCTTCTATTAATTGTTGTTCTACATCTACAAATGGAGGGGCAATAACATCTCCAGATCCTCCTGAAGTAAAAAGTTGTATGGCATTATCAATATCATTTTTGTATGTTCCAGGAGACTGAAATGTAACAACATATCCAGTCGTTTTATTCTTATCAAATAACCTATTTGTCCTAGAAAATGCCTGAATCAATTTATGAGGCACCATAGGAGGTCTATCAATAAAAATAGTTGAAATGCATGGGGCATCAAAGCCTGTTAATAGTCTATCTACAACAATTACAAGATCTAATTGTTCTATTCTAGATATAGATGAATATGATTTACGAGAAAATCTTTCAGTTAAATCATCATTATAATCATTTATATTTTGAACAGTGTAATTCTTATTAAATATAAAATTATAATCATCGATTGCATCTTGCATTTTATCAGCTTTAAAAGAGCTATCAACTTTATTTTCTGATAGAGAATATGTTACAGCAGTTTTAGGAAAGTCAGGAAATATTTTTAAAATATTTTCATCAATTTTAATTTTCTCTTTGCCTTCTTTTATAGACTTTATTAATTCATAATATTTCTGCGCTCTAGCAATAGAACCAACAGTTAAAATTGCTTCATATGTCTTACCTGTTCCGTTATTAAGTCCAAATTTTTGGACTGATTTATTAAGAATAATATCAAGCACTGCAAGCATATGTTTTTTTGTATTATAAAATGAAAAATCTTCATTTATATTGTTTCCACTCTCATCTTCTTCTAAACCTTTAGGACCTTTTCTTTCTACTTGAAATCCTAATACGGACTTGTCATGCAAGGCATTCTTTATAGTATATTTATGAAGAACTGGACCATATAAATTTTCTGTAGTAGCTCCTAGAGTCCCCATATTCTCAGAAAAAATTGGAGTTCCTGTGAATCCATACCACATGTGATAAGGGAAAAACTTATTTATTTCAATTTGAGTGTCTTTAGTTACTGTTCTATGACACTCATCTACTACAAAAGCTATCTTCTTTTGCTTAATTTTTATTGCATCTTTTTCTCTTGAAGCATACTTTCTCATCAAAGCTTGTAGCTTTTGAATTGTTGTAACGATCATTTCTCTTGGTTCTGAGGTAAGTTTTTTTTCTAAATCCAGAGTAGTTTGAGTGTCAGATAATGCAACAGCACTGTCATCTGCATATGATTTAAAATCTCTATTAGTTTTATCATCCAAATCTCTTCTGTCTATTAAAAAAACAGTTTTATCAAGATTTGGAATATCAGTAAGCATATTCTTTGAAGCTTTATAAGAAGTAAGAGTTTTACCTGAACCAGTAGTATGCCAAATATATCCAGATTTTTGTTCGCTATATGCTCGACGAATTGCTTCAATAGCTTGAATTTGATAAGGACGAAGAAGAATTAACTGTTTTTTGCTAGCATCTAATTGGCAATAATCTGTGACCATATCATGGGCGGCAGGAATTCTAAGTACCTGTTTTGCAAATTCAAATAAATCAGAAACATTTTTATCAGGATCTTCTTCATTTGTCCAACAAGTAAGAAACTCTTTTTGCATATTATCATTTGCTGCAATATACTTTGTCTGAACTACATTTGAAACAATAAACATCTGCACAAAAGAAAAAATACCTTTGAAGTGCCCTTCTTTGATATATTCTTTGATTTGATAAAAAGCTTCTAAATATGATGCATTTTTACCATTTTTAAGTTCTGCATGTATTAATGGCAACCCATTAATTAAGAAAGTTAAATCAAATCTTCTATTATTCTCAGAGTCATTGGAGAATGTAGAAAATTGATTAATTATTTCATACACGGAAGAGCCACCAGCTTTCATCGCCCTATTAAATACAATCAGCATAATGTTTTCATTTTCTCGTTCTATTTTTACTTGAACTGAGCCATTTTCACCTTTTAGTTTTAAGCATGCATCATAAAAATTAGAGCTAACTAACTGATTCTTTATCCTTTGAAATTCGATATCTGATAAAGGAATTCCTTTCAGCATGTCTCTATTATTATTTTCAATGATCTTTTTTATATTATTCCATATATCAGATTCTGTTTTTATATCAGGACGATACGTCCACTGAGAATCCTCTTGTGTTAAACTCTGTATCAAATTCTTTTCGATTTGAGTCTCTATTAACATACATATCTCCTTGTATTACTCATTATTATATTTAACTTACGCTGATGAAGGGTGATGAGGGTAGAAATCTTTGAAAGCACGTCTCCAAT
>X235_Pygmy_Slow_Loris__coassemble_9_pt1 | contig 46121 bp, 44 predicted proteins | sample X235_Pygmy_Slow_Loris__metabat2_low_PE_001 | metagenome-assembled genome bin X235_Pygmy_Slow_Loris
TATTAATATAATGAAGTTGTGTAAAAAATGAACTATCTGATTTTTTTGTTTGTTTCATCTTTTAGTTAATTGAAAGGTTAGAGAGAATTGTTTGTTGCGTCTATTTAAAAACCGGTGAGTAAATGGATGTATCGGAAAAAGACATATAAAGGAGGTCCCGATGAAACGATGTTTAATGACTATTGCTACAATTCTTATTGCTTCATCAATGTTGTTTGCAATGGGTAGTGGCGAGAAGAGCACAAACTCTTCTGATGAGATCAAAAAGATTACATTTCCTCTTGAAGAGCAGGTAACAATTACTATTGCCACACCGGATGGAACAACTGCATCTCTTTCTTCTAATCTTCCGGTTTGGCAAGAGATCGAAAGAAGAACAAATGTTAAGATTGTATGGGATGCTATCGCTCCTACACAGTACAACGAAGTAATGAAACTTCGCGTTAGTGCAGGTGCTAATGCCCTTCCTGATATTATGCAAATTCCTAATGGGCTTTCCGTTGCAGAGCTCGGACAACAAGGAATCATCATCGATTTAACTGATGAACTTGCTGTAAATGGTGAAGATATAGCAAAAGTTTATGAAGAGTATCCAAATGCAAAAGCTTTAGCTAGCACGGATGGAAAGCTATATACAATTAATATGCTTGGGGATCGTCAAATGGCACCTTATGGCCTTATCATTCGTCAAGATTGGCTAGATCGTCTTGGTTTAGAGACTCCAAAAACTCTTGAAGATTGGGAGAATGTTTTACGTGCATTCCGTGATCAAGATGCAAATGGAAATGGTATTGCTAATGATGAAATCCCATTCTCTGCTGGTGGTCATGCTTGGTATACAACCTTCTGGGGATATCTATGGGATCTTGACCTCTTCCAGAGTGATGGTTGGCATGGTCATGAAGATGGAACAATGAGTTATGACTTTGTAAGTGATAACGCTTATAACTTCTATACTTGGCTTAATAACTTCTACAGTGAAGGACTTTTGGATCCTGAGTTTATGACTCTAGGTGGAGAGCAGGCTCTCTATGCCAAGGTTTCTCAGGATACAGTTGGTGCATTTACTGCTTATCCAGATCGTATTCCTATGATCGAAGCCGCTTTAAAAGCTCAGGGGGTTGAAGATGCATACCTTAAACCTGTTGTAATGCCTGAAGGCCCTGAAGGACAGCACTTAGAGGTTCTCAATAGAGTTGCAGCTAATGGTTATGCTGTTACCGGTTCAAGTAAGAATAAAGATATTGCTGTTGCACTTCTTAACTACGTCTATGGTTCAAAAGAGGGCCAGGAGTTAATGAACTTTGGTATCGAGGGTGTTACTTATACAAAGAGTGCAGATGGTACTTACACCTTTACTGATATGGTTACTAATGATCCAAATGGTAGAACAGCTAATGAAGTATTAACTGAGTATGGCTGTAAGATTGGTCTTCCATATGTTTCCATGAAAGAGGGCACAGATGCACTTCTATACATCTATCCAGAACGCCTTAGAAATGACATCAAAGTTCTTAATGAAGAGACTGATAAGTTTGCTTCAGAGCAGATAGTTTTACCACCCGCAACAGAAGAGGAGAGCGCAACCATCTCCGGTATTGCTGGAAACATCTCCTCATACATCTGGGAGATGACAGGTAAGTTCACTGTAAGTGGTTTTACAAGATCTGATTGGGACAAGTATGTCCGTGATCTAAATAATATGGGACTTCAAGATCTCTTAAAAGTAAAACAGGCTCAGTACACCAGACTTATGGAAAACCTTTAAAAAAGGAACTTTTAGCGGGGGAGATACTTCTCCCTCGTAAATTTAAATTACACAGGGGTTATAATGAAAAAGCAGGAAAAAAATGTCACTCTTACTCCTCCACTTGTTAGGAAGAGAAGATTTATTGATAACTTAAGACGAGACAAGGTCCTTATTCTTATGGTCTTGCCTGTCATTATACACTTCTTAATATTTAAATATTATCCGATGTATGGAAACATCATCGCTTTTAAAAACTATTCACCTGTATTAGGTATTAATGGAAGCCATTGGGTAGGACTTAGGTACTTTAAACAGTTCTTTAATTCCCCTTATTTCTTCCGTCTTATCAGAAATACACTGCTTATTAGCATATATGCTCTAGCCTGGGGTTTCCCACTTCCAATTCTATTTGCACTTATGACAAATGATTTGAAAAACTCAGGTTATAAAAGAGTCGTACAATCACTTTCATATATCCCTTATTTCATCTCAACAGTTGTTGTATGTGGTATGCTTTATAACTTTTTATCTCCTAGTACAGGTATTATTAATACCTTTATTAATAAATTAGGTGGCGAAAGCATACACTTCTTAATGGAACCAAAGTGGTTTAGAACTGTCTTTATTGCAAGTGGTGTATGGCAAGGCTTTGGTTGGTCTTCAATTATCTATATAGCTGCTCTTGCAGGTGTTAATCCTGAACTATATGAGGCAGCTACTATGGATGGTGCAAATCGACTTCAAAAGATTTGGCATGTTTCACTTCCATGTATTTTACCCACCATTATTATCACACTGATTTTAAATATTGGTTCATTTATGTCTGTTGGTTATGAGAAGATCATCCTTCTTTATAACCCTGTAACTATGGAAACTGCAGATGTTATCTCCTCTTATGTTTATAGAGTAGGTCTTGTTGAGAATAATGCCTCCTTAGGTGCAGCTGTAGGGCTTTTTAATGCGACTATCAACTTAGTTTTAGTCTCATTAACAAATCGCATAGCGAAGAAACTAAGTGATGTTTCACTTTGGTAGGAGAGAAAAGATGAAAGAAAAAAGAAGTGATAGACTTTTAAATACTTTTAATATATTAATTTGTGGTTTTATTGCTTGTATTACAATATATCCATTACTGTATGTCCTTAGCATGTCAATTAGTGATCCTAATGCAGTAGTATCAAACCAGGTAACACTACTGCCAAAAGGCTTCTCCTTTAAGGCTTTTACTATTGTTTTAAAGAATAGTGAGATCTGGACAAGTTATGGCAACACTATAATATATACAGTTTCATCAACACTTATTAGTGTTACGCTTACAATGCTTGCTGCATATCCTCTTTCTCGTAAAGAGTTTTGTTTAAGAAAGGCTTTATCCTTATTTTTCAGCATAACACTATTCTTTACAGGTACTCTTATCCCAATGTTTATTCTTATTACCAAGCTTGGACTTTATAATACCCGCTGGGCAATTATTCTCCCTACAGGTGCTACTGCTTGGTATATCATGATGGGACGAACCTTTCTGGAAGCTATTCCAGAGAGTCTTTATGAGAGTGCAAAGATAGATGGAGCTGGAGAATTTATGATTCTCTTTAAGATCTTCTTGCCACTTTCAATTCCTGTAATCGCTGTATTATCCCTTTATTATGCTGTCATTATGTGGAATAGCTACTTTGAAGCTATGATCTACTTAACAGATCGTACACTACAACCTTTACAAGTGTACCTTATGAAGGTATTAACGCAGAACTCTCTAATTAATACCTCCGGTGGCCTTGGTTCCGCTGATAATATGGGTGCTATCTCACTACAGCTTCAATATGTAGTTATCGTTGTGGCTGTTCTTCCAATTCTCTGTGTCTATCCATTTATCCAAAAGTATTTTACTAAGGGTGCTATGGTTGGTGCTGTAAAGGGCTAAGTATGTCTAAACACCAATTTTCATTTCAAAAATATCTAGAAAAAAGAGCTGAAGAACTTACTCCTATTATGGAATTTAAGGAGGGTATGGAGTTCTATAGTTGGAAAAAGAATGCCCTAATTAAGTTAAAGGAGTTAATTGGAACTTTCCCTTCTAAGTGTGACCTAGCACCAGATATTGAATACAGAGTTGATGAGGGTGAATTCTATAGAGAGCGTGTTGTATTTGATAGCGAAGAGGATATGTCAGTTCCCTGCATTCTATTAATACCCAAAAAGAGTGATGGAAGGGCAATTGTATGTTCTCATGGCCATGGTTCTTTTGGAAAAGATCCAGTTACAGGTATTGTATCTGCTCCTGAATATCAAGCTGATATCGATTTAATGAATTACGATTATGCAAAACAGATGGCACTTAAAGGTTTTATTACCATAACTCCTGACCTTAGAGGCTTTGGAGAGAGAAGAGATGGTGATGATTACCTTAAAAGAGATACTTGTAATGTATACTTTTTAAAGGGTGCAATTATGGGACTTTACCCTTTAATGCTAAATATCTTTGATATGACTCGTGTTATTGATTACCTAGAAACTCGAAGTGAGGTTGATAAAAATCGTATAGGGATGATGGGTTTATCTCAAGGTGGAACTATGACGACCTTTACTACTGCTTTAGAGCCTAGGATAAAAGCCGCAGATATAATTGCATATGTAAATCCTTTTATAGAGTTTGGTATTAAGAGAGGTAATTTTTGTGGCTCGCAAATTGTCCCTGAGGTTTATAAGTATTTTGATACACATGATGTCGCCTCTCTTATTGCTCCTCGTCCTCTACTTTTAGAGATGGGAATATATGATTCATGTTTCTATTTTAAAGATATGATTAAGAGTGCAAAGCGAGTTGAGAGTGCATATAAAGCAGCGGAAGCAGGGGATAAATTAGAGTTTGATATTCATAAAGGCATGCACGCCTTTTCAGGTGTAAAAGCACCCGCTTTCTTTGATAGGTGGCTATAAATGGTTTTAAAAAATGGTTACTTAGTTTATCCCGATAGAGTTGAAAAGGGGGATATTGAAATAAAAGATAATCTTCTTTTTCCCTCTTCTTCTATTACATCATCTGGGTTAGATCTATCTGGACATTATGTTATGCCAGGTTTTATTGACATACATGTGCATGGCGGGGGTGGTGGTGACTTTATGGATGGAAGTAAAGAGAGCTTTAAAAAAGCTCTTAATTTACATCTTGAACATGGGACGACCTCACTCTGCCCGACAACTTTAACCTCAAGTTTAAGTGAACTATATACCTCATTTGATATCTATAGAGAGGTTGAGAGGGAAGTCCATACTAGATTACTTGGTTTCCATTTAGAGGGACCTTATGTATCACCTGCACAGCTTGGTGCGCAAGACAGTAAATATAGAAGGGACCCTGATGATCTATCATATAAAGAGATCTTAGAAAGAGGTAAGGATATTATCTCTATCTGGACAGTCGCCCCAGAGCTTCCGGGGGCAATTGAGCTTATAAAAGAGTTGAATAAAGCTGGAATTTATACCTCTCTTGGGCACAGCGAATGTACTTATGATGACGTTCTTCTTGCTATACAAAATGGAGCTACCATGGTTACTCATCTCTTTTCTAGCATGTCTACGATTACTCGTCATGATGGTGTTAGAGTCCCTGGATTATTGGAGAGTTCTCTTAGTTTAAACTCTCTGAAGATTGAGTTAATCGCAGATGGTATGCATGTTCCTCTTCCTTTAATTAAGCTGGTTTTAAAGTGTATTAGCAGGGAGAATTTAATATTAGTTACAGATGCAATGCGAGGTGCTGGATCTGTTAGTGGCAAATCTATTTTAGGTAGCTTAAAGAATGGACAAGAGGTGACTATACGTGGTGGTGTTGCAAGGTTAAATGATGGAATTAGCTTTGCTGGATCAATTGCTACTACAGATAGACTTCTTAAGACAATGCTAAGTGCAGGTGTTGGTTTAAGCGATGCTGTTAATATGCTTACGCTAAATCCTGCCATAGCCCTTGGAAAAGAAAAATACCTAGGATCTATTGAAAAAGGAAAGGTTGCAGATCTTGTAATTATGGACTCTAGTTTTAGAGTAAAATATGTTTTTATCAATGGAAAGATAGTATATGAATTGTGATATTTTTGCTGGAAAAACAGGTTGGATGCTTACAGATGAACTTAATTCTGTAACTATGAATGATGGCCCAAATGGAATAAGAAAGGTAATTTCTGCAACAGAAAGTGAAAAAGCACACTGTTTTCCTTCTCTTTCCACAGTTGCATCTTCGTTTAACGAAGAGCTTATGAACTCTTATGGCATTGCACTTTCAGCTGAGGCGATAAAGCATAATGTTGATATCGTTTTAGGACCTGGAATTAATATTAAGCGTTCACCTTTATGTGGACGTAACTTTGAATACTTTAGTGAAGATCCTATTCTGACCGGATATCTAGCCTCTGCTTTTATAAAGGGTATACAAGAGAGTGGAACAGGTGCAACAGTTAAACATTTTGCCTTAAATAACCAAGAGAACTATCGACTTGTTTCAGATTCTATTTGTGATGAGAAGACGATGAGAGAGGTCTATCTCAAAGCCTTTGAAATAGTAATTAAGAGAGCAAATCCATATATGGTTATGGCATCTTATAATCGTATAAATGGAGAGTATGGCACTGAGTCAATGCTTATTACAAAGATCCTAAGAGAAGAGTGGGGTTATGATGGAGTAGTTGTCTCAGATTGGGGTGCTGTTAATGATAGAGTTAAAGCCCTCCTTCACTCCTTAGATTTAGAAATGCCAGGTCCTTCAGAGGTAAATAAAAAACTATTAGAAGAGGCTATCAAAGAGAAAAGAGTTTATGAGGCGGCATGTAATAGTAAAGAACGACTTCTTTCCCTTGCTTCAAAATGTAAAAAAGCTAAAAAAAGGGAAATATTATCAATTAATGAAATAAACCTAAGCCTAGCAACCTCTTCTGCAGTACTTTTAAAAAATGAAAACATTCTTCCTTTGACTAATGAAAGGATTGCTGTAGTTGGGGAGCAAGCAAAGAGTGGAATATTCCAAGGTGGTGGATGTGCTAATGTAAATACACCCTATGAGGTGAGCTTTATCTCTGCTCTTAATAAAGAGGGTAAGGAGTATAGTTACTTCTCCTATGACGAGGTAGGGGACCTTTCCTCTTTTGATTGTGTAATTCTTTTTCTTTCTCAAGATAGAAAGGCTGAAAGTGAAGGTTTTGACCGAAAGAGTATTTACCTTTCTTCTCTCTCTTTAAATGCATTAGATAAATGCAAGAGAACAAACAGTAATATTATAGCAATTGTGCAAGCGGGTAGTGTGGTGGATACCTCTTTTGAAAAAGATGTAAAAGCAATTCTATATACAGGCTATGCAGGTGAACTTTGGGGACAAGCATTACTGCTTTTATTATATGGAAAATGTAACCCCTCAGGTCATCTTGCTGAAAGCTTTCCTATAGCACTTGAAGAGAATAAAGAGTTTGGTGCCATTAGAACACACTATAGTGAAAAAGCTTTCTTTGGTTATAGAGGAAGTGAGTCGCTTCGTTATCCTTTTGGGTATGGCCTTTCTTATACTGATTTTTCCTATACAAATTGCCAAGTAAAACAGAAGAAAGAGTGCATTACTGTTTCAGTTGAAGTTGAAAATATTGGCACCTTTAATGGAAGGGCTCTTTTACAAGCTTACCAAGATACTGGTGAGTATATACGTCTTGTTGGTTTTAAGAGTGAGTATGTATATAAGGGGAAGAAAGTAACTATATCGCAGGATATTCCTTTATCAGATTTAGCTATCTTCTCTTTAAAGGATGGGTATAAAAACCCTGAGTTTATTACACTTATGTTTGGTAGTGACTCAAAGACTTTTTATTATAAATACAATGAGAAGTGTAAGTTTAGCTATGTTGATAAGGTAAAAAATCTTTCTCTTATAGAAGAAACATTTCTGCGTGATAATAAGCTAAAGGAAGATCCTATTACTATAAACTCTCCAATAGAATTTCTACTAAAGGATGAGTTTGGTTCAACTTTAATTAAAACAATGATTGAGAAGATAAAGAAGATGGAGGAGTGGAAAAAGGAGCCAGATGAACACATTAAGCAGGTAATGCAGTATCCAATAAGATGTATTGTGGGAGCTTCTAATGGGCGTTTTTCTACCTCTATGGCTTTATCTCTTATCGCCTATTTAAAGGGTGAAATATCGCTCTCTGATAGTGAAAAAGAGAAGATGCTTACTTTTGTGGAGATGTATTAATGAGTTATCTATTATTAATACTATCTCTAACTGGAAATGCATTTAGAGCAACCATTTCAAAGTTTATTGGTCGTGATTATGTAAGTAAAGGAGAAGATCCTAGACTTTTTAATACAGTTTCTGGAGTGGTTACTTCACTTCTTTTGCTTTGTGCTTCCTCCTTCTCTCTGCCTTTGGATAAGAAGAGCATACTGCTTGCCCTTTTATTTGGTTTTGTCTATTTTATCGCATTCTTTAGCTATTCAAAGGCGATAAGTTTAGGTTCGATGAGCTATACGACACTATTTACTTCGCTTGGTATGATTATCCCAATAGTCTATAGCTCTATCTTTTTAGGAGAGGTAACTCCACTTATACAAGTAGTTGGTTTTATACTCCTCATTTTTTCTCTAGTTATAATGAATACAGGAAAAAAGGAGAGTGGGAGATTTTCTATTAGTTGGATAATCTGGGTATTTATCTCATTCTTAGCTTCAGGTTCAATTAGTTTAATTCAAAAGTTATCTTCATCTATTGGCGTTTCTGAGAATAGTCTTGGCTTTCTATCGATTACATTTGCCTTTTATACTTTGTTTTCTGCTCTTTCTCTGATCTTTTACCATGAGAAGTTAATCTTTTCTTTAAAAAGAGTAGTTCTTTCTGCTTTGCAAGGAGTTTGTGATGCCCTTCAACACTCACTGAACTTTATACTTGCATCCTTACTGCCTGCAATATTTCTCTTTCCAACCCTTGGTGGTGGTGCAGCACTCTTAGCTGTATTAGTATCTGTTATATTTTTTAAGGAGAAGTTTAGTCTTAGAGAGAAGATTTCTGTCCTACTTATTATCATTTCATTAGTTTTACTCAGTATTAGCTAGAAAGATTTTACTTGTGAACTTAGCCATTAAACTGATAATGTAAAAGGTAAGAGGATTTGATGAAAAAATTACTGCTTTGTTTAGTTGTTTTAACTCTTGCCATCTCTTTTGCTATGGCAGCTCCTGTTAAATTTGTTTTTGGTGATCTTGGTCAACATGCTGAGATCTTAAAAGGATTCATACCTTCATATCTTTTAGCTGGTGCAGGTTATGATGGCTTATCTTTGATAGAGGGAAATACTACTGAGATCCAGTTTCTCCTCGGTGCAGGTTATAACCAAAGAAAGGTTTGGCAGGATCCTGTTACTGGTGAAGTTAAGAGAGTTGATCCAATAATTTATGATGTTATTGAAACTGATTGGACTCTTAGATTCTTACAGGGCTTTCTATCTTCTCCTGTAGAGGGTAAAGATCTATTAACTTTATCCTTTGCTTATGAAGGAAAATTTGAAGTTAATAAAGATTCAATGGTAGTTGGAAAAGATAGAAATAATCCAACTTCTTTACCAGTTCGAAAGCTTGATAACTATCTTGGTAAAAGTTTTAATAGCAATATCTATCCTGATTTAAAGGGTAACCATCGCATGTTAGGTGCAAATCTTAATCTTCAACTTAAACTTGATATGATGGATGATAAGAAGACTACAACAGATGGTTTTGTTGCTCGCTTTGATTTAGATTACTCTCCACTCTTTTTAAATAGTGCGCTTGATGGTGAAGCTGATTACTACTCTCTTACTTTAAATGCGGTTGTAGCTAAAACAATCTATAAATATCAAACAGAGAAGGTCGATTGGTTCTCTATTGTTCTTATCGATAGAGTTAACTTCAACTGGACTGATGGATCTTTAGTGCCTGTTTATGCTCAAGGGCCTGTTTCTTTAGGTAGAAAGGTGCGTGGATTTAATACCTGGACTTATAATACAAACTTTACAGCGGTAAATAACTTTGATGTTCGCTTTGCTGGTCCAAATTTAGGTGTAAAAGGAATCTTCCCTCGTATTAACCTCTTCTTTGATATGGGTTATGCCGCAGGAAATACCTTTAATACAAGCTATGATGGAAGTCAATTCTTAGCAAGTACTGGTGCCCAGTTTACCATCTCATTCTTCGACTTTATTGATCTAGGATATCAACTTGCATATCTCTTTAAAGGCGATAAGTTCACAGCTGGAAGTGATAGATTAGTTGGTAGTTTTACCTTCTTCCTGGACTTCTAATTAGTTCACTTTCTAAAGAAAGGAAGGCTTCAGTTACCCCGCCACGGGCGCTTAAGATGCGTTCAAAGCGGGGTCTGTTATATCGCTGGATGATAATACAAGGAATATTGATCAGTAAGAAGAAGAGAAGAAGACTTCTTTTTAACTCACTGTGCGAGAGTAAAAAGAAGGTTGTTGTAGTTATGATACAAAAAAGATGTACAAGCTCTGCTCTGATAGACTCAAGCAAAAAAGTTGCCATATAGTTTTTACTTACTATTGTTGAGATATGTTTTTTATCAAATGTACCAAAGGCTGGTACATAATCTTTCCAAAGCTTAACTCTAAAGATATCTTGATAGATCTTTCCCCCTCTTTCAAATGACCTTGTTTTAAGAAATTTGTATATCTTTATTAGAGAAGAGTAAGAGAGTAAGTTAACAAGACAAGAGGTTAGTATTTCTATTAAACAAGCAACAGTAAATGTAAAGTAGGGAGAGTTCATCATATTGTCTTCCTTCTTAAGCTATTCTTCTTTCTTGTTTTTTTCACAATTACCATTATTAACTAAATAGTAGTAAAACGGAAGAGGAGCAACTTGCTTTTTAAAGGTATGGATTCTTTGCACCCTTTACAAGTGGTTCTGTAATACCAAGTTCTGCAAGCTTAGCTTTTGTGCTATCAAGAAGATAGGTTTGGATATTAGCAACTGAGATCCTAAGCATTGTTCCATTTATTATCTCAAGATATGGCTTTAGACCCTTTTCTATAAGACCTTTATAGACCTCATATGCATTCTTCATATTTGTATATGTTCCAATTTGAAGAGTATACCAGCCCGTTTCAGCTCCTGATATATACTTAGTTTCTGGAGTTTCTGGTTCTGATATAACTTCTATAGAGACCTCTGTTATTCCATTATCAATAAACTCTAACTCTCTAGCCGCCTCTGGTGTTAGATCAATAACTCTACCTTCAACATAAGGTCCTCTATCATTGATCCTAACTTCAATACTCTTGCCATTTACTTTATTTATTACCTTTACAATTGAGCCAAAAGTTAGCGTCTTATGCGCAGCTGTAAGGGCATTGTTATCAAAAACTTCACCATTGGCTGTAAGGGCATTAGGACGATCTGCTGTATACCATGAGGCAATTCCCTCTTCTGCAAAGAGAAGAGAGGAGGTTATTGTAAGTGCTAGAATAAGAGTCAGTATTTTCTTCATGCCTCTATTTTATTACAAAGTAAGTGCTTTGGGAAATACAATCTATTATATCTTTCATTAGCTTAGAGAAGCTTTGGTTGGTCTCTTTAGATTCTATTAATCATAGATATATAAAATCGAAATACTTAAGTTGCCTCTTCTATCCTTTCTGCACTGTATACAGGTTTTGTGTGTTTCTTGCCTCTTACGATTAGTAGATACATCGAGAGAAGGATGATAGCACCAGTCATCGCAGCTACATATTTATAGGGTAAAAATTCACCTAAGATACCTGTAAAGAGTTGGAAGATAATGTAGAAAATTGAGTATAGCATGTTCTGGATAGCTGTAGTTCTTGCCCTATAGTTTTTAGGAAGATAATTCATCGTTGCTGTCATTCTTATGGTAGCTGATATCTGTCCTAGGAAACCAGAAGAGAAGCGCAGGAAGATTATTATTGCAATTGGTAAAAAGAGGAGGAATGTATCTGAAAAGTCATAGAAGAGGTAGACAGCTACAGTAAGTGCAAAACGAGCTTCTGCGGGTATTTTCTTAACATACTGAACAAAGCCACCAACTAAGCGACCTGTCATCTCAGCTGTTTTAATAAAGCCAAATACTGTTAACGGTATCCAGGGTGATGATTGTATATAAGCTTGAAGGAGGAGCTGGATACTTTCACTTCCTGCACTTGTTATCGAGATGTAAGTATTAATATTTCTTATGCCTTTTTCTCTTCTGTAGAAATCAATTCCCTCTTTTAAGTCAATCTTGTATTGCTTAAATGTATAAGAGACACCCTCATTCTCTTTAATTCTTCCTGAAACTGATATAGAGCGAATAAACGGAATTGCTGCAAGTGTTAATACAGCTGTTGCTAAGAAGAAGATATACATTTCAAAGCGCTGAAAGAGATATGTTCCAACTGGAGCCATTAAGAGTATGACTGTTGGATATATCATTGCAAATATTGAATATCCTTTTTGTTCACATCCTACAGGGATACAGTCAACAAGTAATGAGTTGTAGGCTGTACGATAGACAGCAGATATTGAAGCAATTACTAAAGAGAAGATTAGATATTCGCTATAGATAAAACGATCAAATGAGAGAATTGCCATAGCTACATAGGTTATTACTTGTAGTACTTCGCATATCACTAAGATAACTCTCTTATCACTTCTTTCAACGATTGGAGCAAATAGTAGGATTATCAAAGTGTCAGGAAGTACTCCTGAGATCATAATGATAGCAGAGAGTAGAGTGGAGGAGGTCTGTTTAAAGACCATTAGAGAGAGAGGAATCATTAAAGCTTCCCCTCCAATAGCGGTTAAAATTGTTGCTAATGTTATCTTGGTATAATCACGGGACCAAAGTTTATTTTTGTTCATGATTTACAGTATAACTAAGATTAAAACAGGAAAATCAGTAAAAATTTGTGAAAATTTTAACTATAAACATTGCTTTAAGAGTGTTTAAAAGGATTGTTTATGAAAAGTTCTTCTTCAATTTCAAGTGCTCTTTTATACTGTCTATGTTGTTTTAAACACTCTATTAGTTCTCTTCCATAAGTTACAAGAAAGCCAAAGTGTATGTGTGCTTTACTGTATGCATATAACTCTTCAAGGTAGTTAAGCGTCTCATCCTCTATTAAGTAATTATTCTTATATTTAAGCCTTAGTGATAGTAGTGAAGTAAAGATTCGTTTTTGTTCTTTTTCTGCACTGCTGTTTTTAAAGAGTTCAAGATACTCCTCCGCTTTTTTATAATTATCAGTTAAGATCTCAAGTAGCGCTCGCTTATGATAAAATAGATTAGGTGTGCCACTTTTACACTTATCTAAAAAGAAGCGAGCTTTATCATACTGACCAATCTCTAAAGCAGAGGCGCCGCCGTTATAACTAATTTGGCTAATAAGCTTCTCGTCATTTATAGTTTCAGCCATTTTTAAAGCTATATCATAGAGTTTTATAGTATGTTCATTAGGGTAGTAGGACTCTCTCATCGCCCTATAGAGGGCTACTTGAACAAGAGGGGCAAGAGAGCCCTCTTTTAATAGTAATTCCTCTGCTTTTGCTAAATTACTTATCATCTCTTCTGGAAAGCCAGCTTCAAATTCACTCTCTGCAAGAGAGAGGTAGGCCATTCCTGTAGGAGATAGCTTTACAGCTTTCTTTGACCAATCTAAAGCATTTTTAATATTCCAATCTTCATTATGGTATCGTGCTTTTACAATGTAGTATATGGCTTGTATTTCATCAGGTAAAAGGGTGTGGATCTCATCAAGATAACTATCTCTAGAATTAGTATTTATCTTATTTGCTAAACGCTCATATGGGAACAAAGCCGTTGATGATAACTCATTTAGCTCTTCACTTGTAAGATCTATTTTATCGCTAAAATTAGGTTTTGAGAGGAAGCTTTCAAAGTAAGTGGCTAACTTCGTTTTATAGTAAGACTCTTTTTCTTCTGTGAGTGTTTTAAAACCTAAAGCACTCATTAAGCGCTTCATTAGATCTTTATGAGGCACAATCTCTTCATTTTCGATACGACTAAGATAGCTAACCGTACAGATATCATAAGAGAGTTCTTTTTGACCAATCTTCTTTCTCAGTCTCTCTATTCGTATTAATGAGCCATCATTTAAAGTCCTAATTTCCATTACCTTATCATTGTCTCACAATAGCTATGTTAGTTGCAAGAAATTGTTCACTTTGTCATAATGAAAAAACTATGAGCGATAATCAGAATCACTGGGCAGATATCTATGCCGAAAAGATCATCCGTGAGAAGGGTGAAAAGGGTACCTATACATGTGCAAGTGGAATTACTCCATCAGGTACTGTACATATTGGAAACTTTAGAGAGATCATCTCTGTAGAGTTAGTTGTAAGAGCTTTAAGAGAGCGTGGCTGTAATGTTCGCTTTATCTATAGCTGGGATGATTATGATGTATTTAGAAAAGTCCCAAAGAATATGCCTAAGCCCGAACTCTTGGAAAAGTATTTAAGAAAACCAATTACGCTTGTCCCTGATACCACAGGAAGAGCTGAAAACTATGCCAGAGCTAATGAAGTTGATGTAGAAAAGATCCTTCCTACTGTTGGTATACACCCTGAATACCTTTATCAAGCTGAACGTTATAGAAGTGGTATGTATGCTGAAGGTATGCGCACTGCGCTTGAAAAGAGAGATGAGATTAGAGAGATTTTGAATGAGTTTAGAAGTGAGCCACTTGCGGACAATTGGTGGCCTATCTCTATCTTCTCTAACTTTACAGATAAGGATACTACAACAGTTCTCTCTTGGGATGGTGAGTATGGTGTTACTTATCGTGATGACTCAACGGGGCAAGAGGAGACTATTGATCTAAGAACAACTCATGCCGCAAAACTCCCTTGGAGAATTGACTGGCCTATGAGATGGGCACGTGAAGGTGTTGATTTCGAACCTGCCGGTAAGGATCATCACTCAGAAGGTGGTTCTTTCGATACCTCAAGACGTATCGTTGAACTTTTTGGTGGTCATGCTCCAGTCTCTTTCCAATATGATTTTATCTCAATTAAAGGTCGTGGTGGTAAGATCTCCTCATCTAGTGGTGAAGTTATCTCTCTTTATGATGTTTTAGAAGTTTATACTCCAGAGATTTGTAGATACTTATTTGTTTCAACTAGACCAAACGCAGAGTTTGCTATCTCCTTTGATCTTGATGTACTTAAGATCTACGAAGACTATGATAACTGTGAAAGAATCTACTTTGGGCTTCTTGAAGTAAATGAGAAAAGAAGAGCTAAAGAGAAGAGAATTTATGAGCTTTCACAAGTAAGTGAAGAAATCCCAACTGAACCAGGTTATCAAATTCCATTTAGACACCTTTGCAATCTGTTACAGATCCATGGTGGTAATGCTGATGAGGTTATTGCCTCTCTTAGCAATATTACAGAGAGCCAGAAAGAGCGTCTTCGTGCTCGCTGTGCATGTGCTTGGGCTTGGATCACAACATTCTCACCTGAAGAGTTTAGATGGGTGCTTTCAACTGATAATGATCCTCTTAGAGAGTTATCAGAGGAGGAGAGAGCGGCCATCCATGATCTAGCTTCTTATACTGAAGAGTATCTTGATTCTCTTAGTGAGAAGGAGTTCTCAACTTATATCTACAAAGCAGCTTCTGACCATGCTCTTGATAGCGGGGCTTTCTTTACTACAATGTATAGAGTACTTATTAACAGAGATAAGGGGCCAAAACTTGCAGGCTTTATGAAAGCTTGTACTAAAGAGCGTGTTCTTTCAATTTTAAGGAGGTACTAAGATGCATGTATTGCTTTTAAATGGTTCTCCTCATGAGAGTGGCTGTACATTTACAGCGCTCTCTGAAGTCGCAAAAGTACTTAATAAAGAGGGGCTTACTACTGAGATAATTCCAATTGCAAAAGAGGGTTTTACCTCTGCTGATGTAGATGCTGTTGCACAAAAAGCTATAAGTGCTGATGGCTTAGTTATCGGTTCTCCTGTTTGGTATGCCTCTCCTTGTGGCCTTTCAAAGTACTTTTTAGATCTTCTTTTTAATAGAATTTCAGGAAAGATGCGTCTTAAGTTTGGTGCTGCTGTAGTCTCCTGCCGTCGTGGTGGTGCTAGTGCAACATTTGATGTCTTAAATAAGTATTTTACTATCTCAGAGATGCCTGTTGTATCTTCCTACTACTGGAACCAAGTACATGGAAATACTCCTTCTGAGGTGCTTCAAGATAAAGAGGGCCTTGATACCATGAGAGAGCTAGGTGAAAATATGGCTTATTTAATTAAGGCAGTTTCTAAAGCAGCTCTTCCTCTCCCTGAGAAGATTGAAAAGAGTAGGACTAACTTTATAAGGTAAAGCGATGAGTAAACTCGCTAATCATCTTAGAGCTTATAAGAGGGATTGCATTCTTGCACCCCTCTTTAAATTACTGGAGGCACTTTTAGAGTTACTAGTGCCTCTTGTTGTTGCTGCAATTGTGGATAAAGGTATTGCAACTGGAGATGTTTCATACATTATTACCCATGTCCTCTTGATGCTTTTATTAGCTATTTTAGGTTTGTCTGTCTCTATAACAAGCCAATTCTTCTCAGCTCGTGCAGCTTCCTCTTTTGCTCGTGATGTTAAGCAGTCCTTATTTGATCATATTCAATCTCTCTCAACTTCTGATAGAGATAAGATCGGTTCATCTACTTTAATTACTCGAATGAGCAGTGATATGACTCAGGTGCAAGCGGGAGTAAATATGGCACTTCGCCTTTTACTGCGCTCCCCGTTTATTGTCTTTGGGGCTACTATCATGGCCTTTACTGTAGATGTAAAAGCTGCGCTTATATTTGCAGTAGTACTACCTCTACTTATTCTTATTGTTTGGGTCTTGATGGCAATTTCACTGCCGCGTTATCGTTCAGTGCAACGTAATCTTGATAGTATTACAGCTTCAGTTAGAGAGAATTTATCAGGAGTAAGGGTAATAAGAGCCTTCAATTTAGAGGAGAAGGAGAAGGGTAAGTTTTCTGCGATAAATAAGCTGATGCTTCGCACTCAGCTACTTTCAGCAAAAGTTTCTGTTTTAACAAATCCTCTAACTTCAGTTGTAATTAATGGGGGTATAATTGCTCTTCTTTATACAGGTGCTATTAGAGTTGATAGTGGCTCTCTTACACAAGGTGAAGTTATTGCACTTGTAAACTATATGAGTCAGATCTTAGTTGAGCTTATAAAGCTTGCTAACCTTATTATTACAATAACTAGAGCGCTTGCTTCTGCAAAGAGAGTTGAAGCGATCTTTGCGATAGAACCCTCCATGAAGGATGGCACCTTGACCTCTTTCTCCTCCTCAGAGGAAGCGATTTGCTTTGAGAATGTTACATTTTCATATAATGAAGCCGCATCTCCTGCTCTTCAAGATATCTCCTTTAGAGTTAAAAAAGGGAGTACTCTTGGTATTATAGGTGGAACTGGCAGTGGTAAGAGTACACTCTCTAGCTTGATATTAAGAGAGTATGATGCTAGTAGTGGAAGCATTAAGATCTTCTCTAACGATATTAAAGATTACTCTCTTTCATTTTTACATAAGCATATTTCAGCAGCTCTTCAAAAAGCACGTCTTTTCTCTGGAACTATAAGAAGTAACTTGCTTTTTGCAAATAATGAAGCAAGTGATAAAGACATTGAAGAAGCACTTAAAGCTTCGCAAGCTTGGGAGTTTGTTGAAAAAAAAGGGTTAGATTCTGCTGTAGAAGCTTTAGGTTTAAACTTCTCTGGAGGGCAAAGGCAACGTTTATCAGTTGCACGTGCTCTTATCTCAAAGCCAGATATTTTAATACTTGATGACTCTTCCTCCGCTTTAGACTATGCAACAGATAGAAAACTAAGAGAAGCACTAGCTAAAATTGATGCAACTAAGGTGATCATCTCACAGCGAGCCGCTTCACTTATGCATGCAGATAATATTCTAGTTTTAGATAATGGTCGTTTGATCTCTCAAGGAACACATAGCGAGCTATTATCCTCATCTCCTCTTTATAGAGAGATCTTCTACTCTCAGTTTAAAAAGGAGGAGATAAAGTGAAAAAAACTCCTTTAAGACGGACACTCTCCTATGTAAAGCGTTATAGCTTTTCATTACTACTATCTCTTGTTTTTGCGCTTCTTTCAGTTGCTTTTACGCTTTATATTCCAATGCTTATTGGAAAGGCAGTAGACACAATAACTAAAAAAGGAGATGTTGATTTCACTTCGCTTTATCCCATCCTTATTTCTATAGGTGTTTCTGCTTTAATTATCTTCCTCTCTCAATATTTGATGGGACTTTGTACAAGTCGTTTAGCTTATAATGTTTCAGCATCTATGCGTCGTGATGCTTTTATGCATCTTCATACGCTTCCTGTAAGCTTTTTTGATTCAAAAAGTCATGGAGATATAGTAAGTCGCATTATTACCGATGTGGACCAACTTTGTGATGGCCTCCTTTTGGGGTTTAACCAACTCTTCTCTGGTGTAATAACAATAGTTGGAACTCTTTACTTCCTATTCTCTGTTAACTTTATATTAGCTTTGGCTGTTGTTTTAATAACTCCACTATCATTCTTTGTGGCGGCTTTTATAGCAAAACGAACTCATAAAATGTTTACGCTTCAATCAAGGAAGAGAGGAGAACAGACTGCATACACTGATGAGATGATAACCTGTCAAGCAGAGGTACATCTTTTCTCTGGAGAAGAGAATGTCTCTAAAAGATTTAAGGCGATAAATGAAGAGTGGGCAAATAGCTCATTAAAGGCAACCTTTTTCTCTTCCATTACCAATCCAGCTACACGTTTTGTAAATAGTGTTGTATATGCTTCAGTTGCATTAGCAGGTGGTCTATTAGCTGTTAGAGGCTTTATTAGTGTTGGTGCACTAACAAGTGCATTAAGCTATGCAAATCAATATACAAAACCATTTAATGAGATAAGCGGGGTAGTAACTGAACTTCAAAATGCCATTGTTTGCGCCTCTCGTGTCTTTGATCTTATTGATGCAAAGAGTGAGAAAAAAGATGAATTAAATACGCTTGAAGTAAAGGAAGGAGCGGTCTCTTTTAATGATATATCCTTCTCCTATGATAAAGAGAGACCTCTTATAAGTGATTTTTCATTTAAGGCTAAAGGTGGAACACATGTTGCTATTGTTGGGCCAACTGGAGCGGGTAAGACTACTCTTATTAACCTCTTGATGCGCTTTTATGAACTTGATAGCGGCTCTATTTGTATAGATAATATGCCAATTGATAAGGTAAGTAGACACTCTCTTCGTTCATCATTTGGTATGGTTTTGCAAGATACATATCTTTTAGATGGTACTATAAGGGATAATATTCTCCTTGGTAGGGAAGCTACGGATGAAGAGGTAATTAAAGCCGCAGTTAAATCTCATGCTGATGGCTTTATTAGAAGACTTCCTAATGGTTATGAGACAGTAGTTAGTGACTCTTCTTCTGCGCTTTCGCAAGGTGAACGTCAGCTACTTTGTATTGCTCGAATTATGCTTTCAATTCCTAAGATGCTTATCTTAGATGAAGCTACATCCTCAATTGATACTCGTACAGAGGCTCTAATACAGAATTCATTTACAGCACTAATGAAAGGAAGAACCTCATTTGTAGTTGCACATAGACTTTCAACAATAGAGAATGCGGATGTTATCTTAGTTTTAAAAGATGGTGCTATTGTGGAGATGGGTAGTCACCAAGAACTACTTAATAAGGGTGGATTTTACTCAGAACTCTTTAAAAGCCAATTTGCTATTTAAGAGTTCTAAAAACCTTATCTAAGATTACCTGGTTATTCCTCCACTTATCACTTGCTTTAACTCTTAAATCAAGTTGAAGTTTTTTGCCTGGGAATATTCTTTTGATCTCAGTAAAGGATTGTTTTCTGATCTTTCTTATATTCTCACCACCTTTACCTACAATTATTCCTCTTTGGTTTTCCCTCTCTGTGTAGATAAAGGCACGAACCCAAACCTCTTCACTCTCTTCATTGTATTCGATATCTGCAACATCGACATAGATAACATGGGGTAGTTCATCAGTTAGCAGGTTTATTGTCTTTTCTCTTATGATCTCAGAGATTCTGAACTCTAAAGGTTGGTCTGTATATGACTCTTCAGGATAGAGTAGTTCTCCTTCTGGGGCGTTTTTAAATAGTTCTATTAGAACTTCATCAACACCTTCATCCACTTTACCACTTGCTTTTAAAATTACAGCATTTTCAAGATTCTTTTTAATATAGAATTCAGCATCTTCTGTCTGTTCTGCACTTAAAATATCACTTTTATTTATTACTGCAACAATTGGGCATTTTACCTTTTTGAGAAGGGTAATTATGGCATCCTCTTCCTTTCCTCTCTCCCTAGTTCCATCTAGCAAATACAAGATTATATCACTCTCATTTAAAGCCCCTGCGGTTATCTCTTGCATCCTTTTATTAATATTTTTATCACTAAGGTGGTAGCCTGGAGTGTCTGTAAAGATAAGCTGACCTCTTTGGTCTGTATAGATACCTCGAATAGCATTACGAGTAGTTTGAGGTGTTTTTGCAGTGATTGAAACCTTCATCCCACATATTGTATTAACTAGCGTTGATTTACCGGCAGAAGGCCTTCCTATTACTGATACTGTAGCGCACTTACTCATAAAAGCTAAACATTCCTTTTCTTAATTGCTTTATTTGATTATACTGAATTGCATGAGTGAAGAAAAGAAGAAAGATACGACTGTAGACCAGTCTTTAAATGAACGCCTTTTAAAGACTCGCACTGTAATGCTTACTGGTGAGATAAGTAAGGAAAGTGCAGATATTGTTATTAGAAATTTACTTGTTTTAGATAGTGAATCAAATGAGCCTATTACTCTTTATATTAATAGCCCTGGTGGCGATGTAGATGGGGGTTTTGCCATCTATGATATCATTAGATTTATCTCATCCCCTGTTACTATTATTGGTGCAGGCTTAGTTGCTTCAGCTGCCTCTTTAGTACTTCTTTCAGTTCCTAAAGAGAGAAGAGTAGGACTTCCTAATAGTACATATTTAATTCATCAACCACTTTCTTCAATGAAGGGTGTTGCGGCTGATATTATGATACATGCTGATAATATTGCACGTCTTAGAGAGAAGCTAGATCGCATTATTTCAGAGGCAACTGGTAAGAGCTTTGAAGAGGTGTCAAAAGATACAGAGAGAGACCATTGGCTCTATGCAGATGAAGCTCTTGATTACGGTCTTATTTCACGAATTGTAGATAATAAGAAAGAGCTTTAAAACAGATTTTCAATTTTTTGTATTTATAGGGTAGGAGGTTTTATGCTTGCTACCTTATTTATTTTATTTGTTTCATTGTTATTTTCTTCTTGTGATAACAATGTAAAGGTAAGTGAAAATACTTTTTCTCTTATCAGTTGGAATGTCCAAACTCTCTTTGATAGCGTAGAGAGCGGAAGTGAATATTTAGCTTTTACAAAACGTTATGGGTGGAGTAAAGAGCGTTATAACAAAAGGATCCAAAGCTTAGGGGAGGTTTTAAAAAAGAGTGAATTTAGCTCTGCGGATGTTATCTTCTTTCAGGAGGTTGAAAACTCAAGAGTTTTAGAAGACCTACTAACAGAAGGGCTGAGACGCAGAGGTTTTATTTACTTTGGAGTTATAGAGTGTAAAGAGCCCATATCTGTTGGTTTTATTAGTAAAATTAAACCATTTGAGACTATTGTTCATTATGCAGATGGCCAAAGAGCTATAATGCAACTTCGTTTTATGCTTCCTCATCATACCATCTCAATCTTTAATTTACATGCCAAGAGTAATTTAGGAGAGGAAGGGGAGAATCTTAGACTGAGAAAAGAGTATGCAAGGTATTTAAATACTCTTATAAAAGATAATAGTGATGATAAGATAATAGTTCTTGGCGATTTCAATACGACTCTTCGTTTAGATACTTTAGATATGCTTTCATCTAGCGAAGCATTAAGTGAGAAGGTAATTATTAAAGAGTCCTCAATTCCAGTTTCAACTACAAAAGAAGGAACTTTAAACTACTCTCTATATGATCCTCTGTTAGATAGTAGTTTACCATTTCCGGGAGAGGGTAGTTATTATTACCAAGGAGAGTGGACACGACCAGACCACATATTGCTATCTAGAGCTTTAATTGAGGTAAGCTCACATATGGAAATATCTATCATCAGTGATTATACTTCTGACTCTAGAGGATTGCCTTATGGGTATGATACCTCTCTTTGGAGTGGATACAGTGACCACTTTCCACTTCGTTTAGATCTTAGCTTTTAGAGGTTTATATGGATGAACTTGAAGAGATTTTACTAGGAGGACAGAGCTTTAGCTGGAGTAAAAAAGAGGGCTATTACGAAGGAGTCCTTAATGAAAGAGTTTATCGTATCTCCTCGCTAAAAGATTGTGAAAATGATAGCTTCTTACGCTCCTATTTTGATCTTGATTACGATTATGATAAAGCTAGAGCTGAGATAGCAAAAAAAGATGATCTATTAAAAGAGGCTGTGAACAAGTTTCCTACATTACGTATCTTAAGACAGGATCCTTGGACCTGTGTTATTAGTTTTATCCTCTCCCAAAACAATAATATTAAGCGAATAAAACAACTTTATGATCGTTTAAGTGAGAATTATGGTCATGAAGTAGAGAAGGGTTACTACTCTTTCCCGACTGCTAGTGAGCTTTCAAAAGCAACAGTCGAAGAACTACACGCTCTTCGTGTAGGCTTTAGAGATAAGTTTATTGTCGATGCTGTTAAACAACATGAGCTTTTTAATTCCATCGATAAGCTACCTTTTGACGAAGCGCTTAAAGAGCTACAAAAAGTTAAAGGGATAGGGCTTAAGGTTGCTTCTTGTATCCTTCTATTTGGTTACCATAGGATGGAAGCTTTTCCTGTCGATGTTTGGATAAAAAAGGTACTTGCAAAGTACTACCCAGGAAAAGATCTATCCTATTTTGAACCTTATCCTGCACTTTGCCAGCAATATCTATTTTCGTTCTCTCGCTACCTTAAGCTTGAGTAAAATATGGAGAAAGGGCAAAGAGACAAATCCATCCTGTTTGCCCTTTTTAAATAACTAATTACTCTCTTGGAAATTTGAGTTCGTAGAAGATCTGCTCGAGCTCTAAGCCGATGTTGATGTTGTGTACAACTACAGTAGCAAAACCATTTTCATCATGATGAGGCTTGAGTGTAACAGGAGAGAAGTTGAGAACTCCTGAGACTCCGCACTCAAGAACATGTTCATATGTGTCAGCAGCTGCAGTCTCTGGAACTGTTAGAATTGCAACATGTACATCTAAGGCTTTAACCACCTCTTCCATTCTTGATAGTGGATAAACTGGAATTGGGTGAGAAGCATCAGAGTAGACAATAGGATCTGAGTCAAAACCTGCTACTATTCTAATTCCATCAGCTTCAAAACCAGAGTAGTGCATAAGAGCTTTTCCTATTCTTCCACACCCCACAACTATAACATTTTGAATCTTGCCTTTACCTAAGATTATACCAATCTTGTCAATGAGATCAGCGATCTCATAGCCACCTCTTTTCTGTCCGTGGATCTCAAGTTGAGAAAAATCCTTCCTTACAACAGCAGCAGAGACCCCTGCAGCATCTGCAAGGTTATGTGCGAATACTTTTTCTAAACCGATTGTGCGTAATCTGTTCAGGGCTCTGTAGTATCTTGTAATGCGGATTAGCATATCATTATTCATATGTTGAAACTCCTTTAATGTGAATTATATTACATTAACTTCGAGTTAGTGTCAATTAACATTTATTTAGACTTAGTTTTGACACACGTGAAGAATAAAAAAATGAGTTAATGTTTGAATTTTGTGCACATATAGAATATAATAAAGCAAACAAAGGAGGATTTATGTCACAGAAAGTATTTTCTGATGATCTGCTTAATTTCATTGCAGAGTGGAAGAATAAACCAGGAAACTTAATTATGGTTCTCCACCGTGTCCAGTCTGAAATAGGCTACATCTCTAGAGAAGCGGCAGATGAGGTATCTAAATTATTAGATGTACCTTTGGCAACAATTTGGGGCGTTGTCACATTCTACCACTTCTTCAAACTCAATAAGCCTGGCAAGTACAACATACAAGTCTGTATGGGTACTGCTTGTTACCTCAAAGGGGGCGATATCCTTATTGAGGAGCTTGAACGCTTAAAGGATCTTAAAGTTGATGGTCTTACAGAGGATGGGCTTTTCTCACTACAAGCTGTACGTTGTATTGGTTGTTGTGGTCTTGCTCCTGTTATGTCTGTTGGTGGTGAGGTCTTTGGTAAAGTAACCAAAGAGCAAGTTGCAGGTATATTGGATAAGTTTGAGTGATGATAAAGGGTGCTGATTTCCTTTTTGAAGCTGTACATAACTCTATAGAAGCTGGCGCAGATAGAGTGTACATAAGTTGGCGACTTATGAAGGATGGCATTGTCCAAGTGAGAGTCCTGGACAATGGCAACTTTCAAAAAGTAGATAACGCTTTTGAAAAAGGTGTATCAACTCGAGGAAGTGGAAGAGGTATGGGTCTTTACTACTTAAAGAGAGAAGCTATTACCTCCTCGTTAGAAAGAGTAGGAGATGAAACAGTTTTATCATTTACTATTAAAGCAGACTCATCTTCTTTAATAGATGTATTACCCTTTCTATTTTCCATTTCTAATATCACATTCTTCTATAAGGATAGAGATAAAGAAGTAAGACTTAGTAGCAATTCTCTTGAAAAAGAGTTTGACGATCTTTCTTCAGTAGCTGCAATAGCAAATATGAAGAAGGTTATAAGAGAGTCTTTACTATAAAAAGGAGTAGATTCATATGGCAAAGTTGTCATTAGATGAACTGAGAAAGATAAGAGAAAAGGAGCATGAACGCCTTAAGAAAAGAGATATACATGGAAGAAAAAAGCATGTTGTGGTCTCTATGGGCACATGTGGCTTAAATGCTGGGGCTAAGATCGTACTGAATGCTATTGCTGATGAGTGTGAGAAGCTCTCTCTTGATGATGTAATTATTACACAGAGCCCATGTCTTGGTCGCTGTGAAGATGAACCTGTTGTAGAAGTACATACCCCTGAATTAGGTACTGTAGTCTATGGAAAGGTTGATAAAAAGATCGCAAAAGAGATCGTTGAAAAACATTTAAAGAATGGCATTGCTCTTGAAATTAATAGAATAGAGTTGGAGGCTTGAGATGGGATTTAAGAACTACATAATGGTTTGTGGTGGTACTGGTTGTGAGTCATCTCGTGCTGACCAGATCTATCGCTCTTTAATTGAAGAGGCAAATGTACAAGGTGTTGCTGATCAAGTACAGGTTATTAAAACAGGTTGTTTTGGTTTCTGCGAGCAGGGCCCAATTGTAAAGATACTTCCTGAAGACTCCTTCTATGTACAAGTTAAACCTGAAGATGCTGAGGAGCTTATCAGAGAACATGTTCTAAAGGGACGTGAAGTCACTCGTCTTTTGTATAACAAAACCCCAAAGAAGCCTATGCAGGAGGTAGAAGATATAAAATTCTACCAAAAACAACTTCGTGTTGTTCTTCGTAACTGCGGTGTTATCGATCCTGAAAATATAGATGACTATATAGCTAATGATGGTTATACAGCACTTGAAAAGGCTCTCTTTGAGTATTCAAGCGATGATATCATCAACGAGATGAAGAAGTCTGGTCTTCGTGGTCGTGGTGGTGCAGGGTTCCCAACTTGGATGAAGTGGAACTTCACTAAAGCGGCTACCGGCGATGTGAAATATGTTGTATGTAATGCGGATGAAGGTGACCCAGGTGCTTACATGGACCGTTCTACACTTGAAGGCGACCCACACTCAGTATTGGAGGCTATGACCATCTGCGGTAAAGCAATTGGTGCTCATCAAGGTTTTATCTATATTCGCGCTGAATATCCTCTTGCTATCCATCGTCTTGAAGTTGCAATGAAGCAATCAAGGGAGTATGGATTACTTGGCAAGGATATCTTAGGGTCAGGTTTTGACTTTGATATTGAGATTAGATTGGGCGCAGGTGCCTTCGTTTGTGGTGAAGAGACAGCTTTACTTCAATCTATCGAAGGGCATAGAGGTATGCCTCTTCCTCGTCCGCCATTTCCGGCAGTTAAAGGGCTTTGGGGGAAGCCTACTGTAATTAACAATGTTGAGACCTGGGCAAACGTACCTGTGATCATATCAAAAGGTGGTGATGAGTTTGCTAAAGTTGGTACTGCTGATAGCCGAGGTACAAAGGTCTTTGCGTTAACAGGTAAGGTTTGTAACTCAGGTCTTGTTGAAGTACCTATGGGAACAACTCTTCGTGAGATCGTATTTGATATTGGCGGTGGTATCGCAAAGGGACGTAAGTTTAAGGCTGTACAGACTGGAGGACCTTCTGGTGGTGTTATCACTGAAGAGAACCTAGATACTCCTATTGACTTTGGTGGTCTTCAGAAGATCGGGTCTATGATGGGCTCCGGTGGTATGATCGTAATGGATGAAGACGATTGTATTGTTGATGTTGCTAAGTTCTATCTTAACTTTACAGTTGATGAGTCTTGTGGAAAGTGTTTCCCTTGTAGAATTGGTGGTAAGAGTCTTTATAACATCCTTGATAAGATTACTTTAGGAAATGGAACAGAGAAGGATATTGAAGAGCTTAAACAGATCTCAAAGGCTATGCAAAAGGGTTCTCTCTGTGCTTTAGGACAAACAGCACCAAATCCAGTTCTTTCAACTCTTCGTTATTTTCCTGAGGAGTATGAAGCACACATCAAAGAAAAGAAATGTCCATCTGGAAAGTGTAAGAAACTTATCAGGTACACTATTAATACTTCAAAGTGTATAGGGTGTACTGCTTGTTCACGTAAGTGTCCTGTTGGAGCTATCTCTGGGGAATTAAAGAAGCCTCATACTATCAGCCAAGCAACTTGCATAAAGTGTGGTGTTTGCCGTTCAACATGTAAGTTTAAGGCTATTGAGATCATCTAGGAGGAGAAGTATGGCAATTAATCTTACAATACAAGGAATAGATGTAACAGTTAAGGATGGCTCTACTGTTCTTGATGCGGCAAGAGAAGCTGGAATTCGTATTCCAACACTTTGCTATCATCCAGACTTAAAACCTTTTGGTTCTTGTGGCCTTTGTATCTGCAAGCAAGAGGGGTCTGCTAAGATCATAAGAGCTTGTGCAACACCTGCTCAAGAAGGGATGAAGATCATTACCCATGATAATGAACTTTATGAAGTAAGAAAGACTATTCTTGAACTTGTTATGAGTACTCACCCAGCATCTTGTTTGACCTGCATTAGAAATAATAACTGTGAACTTCAAGAGCTATGTATAGAGTATGGCATTAGAGAACAACCTTTTGAATCTAGAATTAAAGAGATGCCTAAGGATGATTCTACTCATGCAATTATTCTAGATGGGGAAAAGTGCATTAAGTGTGGTCGCTGCGTACAAGTTTGTCAAAGTCTTCAAGGCGTATATGCTTTAGAGTTTATTGGGCGTGGTGATGGTACTGTTATGTCACCTGCTGCTTCTCTTCCTCTTGGTGATAGCCCATGTATTAAATGTGGTCAGTGTGCAACGCACTGTCCTGTAGGTGCCATCTATGAAGTTGATGAGTGTGCCGCTTTTATGAATGCTACTCAAGATAGTCAGCGTATTATTGCTGTTCAGATCGCACCGGCTGTAAGAAGTGCTCTTGGAGAGGAGTTTGGCTTACCTCCTGGAACTCTTACTACAGGAAAGATCTATAGTGCTTTAAGAAGATTAGGTGCTGACTATGTATTTGATACAAACTTTGGGGCAGACTTAACAATTATGGAAGAGGCTAGTGAAGTTGTTCATCGAGTAACAGGTAATGGTGTACTTCCACAGCTTACCTCTTGTTGCCCTGGTTGGATCGAATATGTAACTAAGTACTACCCAGATTTAATTGATAACCTCTCTTCTGCAAAGTCTCCTATGATGATGCAAGGTGCAATAACAAAGACTTACTGGGCTAAGAAAGCTAACGTTGATAGCTCTAAGATCTACTCTGTTGCAATTATGCCTTGTACTGCAAAGAAGATTGAGATTAAGAGAGATGAGCATATGCGTTCATCTGGATATGATGATGTTGATCTCGTACTTACAACTCGTGAACTTGCTCGTCTAATTAAGCGATATGGTATTGACTTTAAACATCTTAAAGAGAGTGAAGCAGATAATCCAATTGGTGAATACACTGGTGCTGGTACTATCTTCGGTGTTACTGGTGGTGTTATGGAAGCGGCTGTTCGTACAGCTTATAACATGATCTCGGGTAAGGAACTTAAAGATGTCGATCTTTTCTCAATAAGAGGTGAAGGGACACTAAGAACAGGTGAGGTTGATGTTGATGGTAAAGCACATCTTCGCTTTGGTGTAGTTCATGGTATGGCTAATGCTAAGGCTATCTTAGATGAGATGAGAGAAGCAAAAAAGCGTGGTGAGAGGGCTCCTTATGAGTTTATCGAAGTCATGGCTTGTCGTGGTGGTTGTGTTGCTGGCGGTGGACAGCCGCTAGGAACAGACGATGAGGTTAGAGTTGAAAGAAGTGAAGGCCTTTATGAGGATGATAGAAGATGTAGCATTAGATGTTCTCATCAGAATCCTTCTATAAAGACAATTTACAAAGAGTTCCTTAAAGAGCCTCTTTCTGAACTCTCTGAGAAGTATTTGCATACTGAGTATACAAAGCAACCTCTTTATAAAGCTTAAATCAAACTAGGTGGCCCTCCTTTGTTACACCTAGGATGAAGTAGAGTCCTGTGTCAGATTTGATGCAGGACTCATTTAATTAAAAACCCTCAAGAGATGGCAAAAATCTTGAGGGCTTGAGAGCAAATATATATAAAATTGGATGACAAAGTACCTCCTTTTCTCCTGATGTATTTTATCTATAAAATGAAGATCCTGCTCTCAATTGCATATGCAAATGTAAACCTCATGTTTAGAGATAATCATAAAGATTTTTAACTAGTTCATGCTTATAACTTTTAAGCGTTAAGCTTTTTTAAGATAGCTTCTCTATTTGAGAGAGGGATATTTAAAGCATCCATAGCTTTTTCAGCGCTAATACCAAAGTTTTTCATTGCACCTTTTACAGAGTGATAATAAGCTTCAGAAGATCCTTCATTTCTACCTTCAGCTCTGCCTTCTAATCTGCCTTCTAATCTGCCTTTAGCTAAGCCTTCATCTATACCAATTTCTTTTATTGTATCTGTTAATGAACGCATATTAATTGCTCATCCTTTATCGTTATAGTTATGTATAAATACTGCACTTCTCTAACTAAAATGCAGCATTCAAGTTGCTTAACATTCAAGCTTCTTTAAAATAGCTTCTCTATTGGAGAGAGGGATATTTAAAGCATCCATAGCTTTTTCAGCGCTAATATCAAAATTTTTCATTGCACCCTTTACTGCTTGATAATAAGCTTCAGAAGATCCTTCATTCCTACCTTCAGCTCTGCCTTCTAATCTGCCTTTAGCTAAGCCTTCATCTATACCAATTTCTTTTATTGTATCTGTTAATGAACGCATATTAATTGCTTCTCCTTCATCGTTAATATAATCATTAATATTGCTATTTGTGAATACTCCAAGTGCCTCTAAACAAGGTCCATTAAGAGTTCCTAGCGCTGCCTCATTTTCATTTATCACCTTTGACATTTTAGCTTTATTCTCTTGATATTTCATTAGATATACAATTAATGATAGAGGTTTTCTAAGCTTCTCAATCTCATTATCTTCCATATGCCTAAGATCTAATAAAAGTAACTCTCTATCGGGCTCATACATCATAAGATATGGTAATAAGTCTTTAGGAATATCCAGGGTTTCATAAAGAGTTCTTGGACTTGTCCATTTGCGTTCTCCAGTGTAGATGACAAGAGTTAGTATTGGCTTTAGAAGCTCTCCTTTCTTTGCTTTTTCTGCTTGGCTAAGCAAATAACGAGCATTGTAGTTCATCACTCGTTCAATCATATAGAAATCATCTTTGCTTTGATGCTCAATACCGAAGAGAACATAGTAGTTTTTTTGATCTTCTTTAATCATGACACACTTTAGAAGATCTCTATATCGAGCATCGATTTTGCCTTCCTTCATTTGAATGGATTCAGTAGGAAGAGATGATAAATCATCTGCTTTAATTATGTTTTCACCACCATAGATTATGTAGTTAAATACATCTGCAAATATATGATTTTCTCCAAATATTATCTTTGCAGCTTTATCATAATCTTTTTTTTCACTCATCTATAAAATTCCTTTTAAGTAATAACCTAAACCCCACAAGGAAATAGATGAGGTTTAGATTATTTATTTTAACTAATTTCCTTTCTTAATCTGCATTAGTTTTGATCTTCATCATTGTGATGGTAGTACTATCGTTAGAACATACAAATAGATATCCACCACTTGGAGAGAGTACTGCTTCACTAGGAGCAAAACTGAGATCTGATTTCGCAACAAATGTCAAACTTGTTGGAGACACTGCATAAGTAGAGATGCTGTTATTTCCTGTATTCAAGAGGTAAAGGAATGAACCATTTTGAGAGAGGATCATCTTAGTTGTATTAAAGCTACTTCCTTCACTTCGTGTTATAGCTGTACCACCCTTTGCATACGATTTGTTATCAACATCAATTTCATAGAAGATGATCTCATTACCCTTAGTAAGTGCAAGACGAATAACATAAGTGCTTGAAGATGGGAGGATAACAGCCGATGTTGTGTCCTTAATATCTTCATCAGAGAAGACATTTGTTCCAAGAGAACCAGAAATATTCTTACCTGCAATTATGTTACCAGTCTTATTGTTGACAATTACAAACTCGTTTCCATCTTGCGATGAAGCCATAAAGCTACCTAAACCTTCTGCACTGTCTTGTGGGAACATGCGGTTTCCAACATAGTACTTGCCCTTTTCAAGGGTGCCTTTCTGATCAATATCTCTAAGTAAGATAGCACTACGCTCACCATAGGCATTGTGATTTAGATAAACACCGTAGGCAAAATCGGCAGCTTTCATCCAGGTTGCTGTATTGATAATACCTAATACTCCATCAGAAGCAGGATTTGAAGCACTATAATAACCAGTCTCATGTACAGGATTTGTAATAGTACTTGATGCCGTATTGTAATCAAAGAGGGTAGAGCCTGCCGGTGAGTCATGAAGTAGAACTAGGTTTTTACCACCATTAACAGTAGCAGCAAACTTAACGTTTCGAGTGAAGTCGAGAGAAGTAACACTTGTTAAAGTATTTCGTACAATACTTGCAACTGTAATCTTTCGCTCACCGTCTGATGAGATTAGTAAGTTTCCATCAGGAAGGAAGGTCATTGTGTTTCGTCCACCAATTGCGACATCTCCGTTGCTAATGACACCAGCGATAACAGGTTCACCTTGTTTACCCAAGATTGAGGCATTAAAGACAACTTGTGTAGAGCCAGAAGAGGCAAGCATGTTCGTTCGTGCAATAACATCAAGTCGATGTTCTCCTGGGGATGGTGCAAAGGTATAAGAAGTTCCTTCTGCTTTATACTCTCCATCCAAATACCATTTGATATTAAGTTCATCTTCATTAAGAGTACTAACATCTAACGATGCTGTGATCTCCTTTTGTGCAACTACATTACCTCCATTTGAGATACCAAGAATTTGACAAACAACAGGAACACCTGCTTTGTTAATCAGCGTAAGCTGACCAACTGTGTCAGGAAGCTTATCAAGAGCAAAACTAATTCGTCCTGTAGTAGTCTTACCATTTACAATTCGGATAGCTTCACTAGCACCTGATACCTTTACACTTCCATCATAAAGTTCAGCTTTGACAATGTATGAACCAGATTTAAGTTTGTTTTTAACAAAAGAAGCTGCATTACCCTCGCCTTTGAGCTCTTCTGAAGCAGAATAAGAGGAGTCTTCACCTTGAAGAGTTACCTTTACAATTGCTGATTTTTCAATTCTATTGTTATCCCAAGAGAAGGTAAGGTTTAAGTTACCATCACCAATTAGCTCTTCAAGGATAACTGTTGCAGTGGTATTACTTCGATTCAGGTTAAACTCTACGGAACCTTGTACTAAAGCTTCTCGGGCCTTATTTAAGCCCTTTGCTGTGATAGTATACTGACCTATAGGTACTCCTTCTAAAACCATACTCGTTCGAGCAGAGTTAAATTCATAATTTGCATTACCACCTGTAACATGAACTTGGTAGCTTGTGATATTAAGGGAATCGGCCCCACCATCTGGAATAATAGTTCTACTTACATCTTTTTCTAAGACGATCTTCATGTTTTCATTATCTTGTCCCTCTTCACACGATGTTAGTGTGAGGAAAATTGCAAGAATCAATGTGAGAAAAAGAAGAATAGGTTTTCTTTTCATATTCATTACCTCCTAAGTAACTTATGTGAAGAGAGAATTGCACGGGATTTTTCTATTGGCAAATTTTGTGCTACGATACTTTTGGTCATGAAGGAGTGATAGAAGATGATAAAGAAACTAGTGATGTTTTCGATCCCAATACTGCTTTTAGTTATTGTATTTGTGAAGATAGAAAATCAGATCTTATACTGGTCTCTCTTTTTACTTCTTTTCTTACTTGTATATATCTTCCATATCCTCGAGGATGTAGTACCTGAAAAGGATGTTGAGAAGAAACTTGGCACCTCTGACTTCTTTCGCTTAAAGTGTGGCTATATAATAATTAAAGGACAGAAAGCTGAACTATTAAAAGGTCTTTTTGTTATCTTTTCAGAGCAAGTTCTCTTCTATCGTAGAGCCAAGGCAACAGGGGGTGCAGAACTTATAACTTCCTTCCCTGTAGAGCGTATCGAAGGGTATGAAATAGGGAAGGTTGATGACTTCCATCCTGGCATTACTTTTACCCTTTCTGGTGGTGAAGAAGTAAAATTTACTTCAAAGAAGTTTAGCATAGAAGAAAAGGCCATAAGAAAGGCTTTTAAATGGCCTGAAGAGTGAAATAGGCCGTTTTTTCGCACTCAGCATTAAATTTGTGCATTCTTTTTCCATAAGCCTTAAAAAAGGGCAGGTTTTCATTTAGAAAAACCGCATTCTACGCTTTTATTTGGCCATTTTGCGGGAGCCTCAAAGCGTTTTCTTTTCTCTAGTGCACTCCCTTTTTAAAAAGGGTAGCAAGATCTTTATAGAATTCACTCATGAAGAAGATCTTGTTAGCTTTTATAATCTCACAGCTTTTTACATTAAGTGCTATATCTCTGAGTCTTGGTGTAGATTTAATGAGCTTTGACTCCTTCTACTTTAAGAATCTTTCTTTAAAGGGTGCAGCCTCTTTACGAGTAAATGACTCCATTCGTTTAGTATTAACAGCCTCATACCATAAGAGTAAAGATATTGATAACCAACTACAGGCTTTTGATATCGGCCTATCTGCCGCTTACAATATCCCCTCTTGTTATGGACTTTATATAAAAGCAACTCTATTAAACCCAGTCTTCTTAACAGGGTATGACGCTCCAACTTCTGAGCCCTTATTTCTAACCTCATTAGCAGTTGGCTATGAGTTTACTTTCCCTTTTTTTTCATTAGACCTCTCACTTGGACTTCTCGATGCATTTAAAGCATCTGAAGGTGCATATCAGATTCTGCGTAGTGCATTAAAGCAGTATTCAGAATATCGCTTTTCCGTACTTACATCTGTACGGTTCGACTTTAGGAAAAAGGAGTAAAAGATGGTTGGAAAAATCATGACGAATGCAGTTAATATACTGCTACTCATCACTCTTAGCTTAAGTATGCTTTTTAGCTGTACGCTTGAAGCAACTGCAGCTAACAAAGCTTATCGAAGTGAAGTTAACTCTCGAGTTGCTCGTATGATCGACGAGGAACTTGAAGGCGTTCTTCCGGCATTAGAAGAGAATAATGTCCTTCCTCAGGGCTTTCGTTCTTCTTCCCTTAGTGGGGAGGATGTGGTCTCTCGAGCACTTAATGAAGAGGATGGAGAGGCCTATATAGACTTCTCTTATGCTTTGATGACGAGGCGGGATGTGGAAGGTGTTATTTCAGCGGCAGAAGGGTTAATTCCAGATAAGGAGCTAACTAAGCTGAGAGAGGATGTAAAGCAAGAGGAAGCACGTCTTCTTGCATTCTATGATGAAAATGCACGAGAACTAACCTCTGCACAGCAGAAGGCCTTCTATAAAGATATCAAGAAGTTAGTCGTTAAAGCATCTGTTTTGCTTACTGCTGCTATAGTATATGCCTTTATTCCAAATACTATTGTCTGGGGTAAGGTATCAGCTGCATGTGCCGCAGCTGTAGCCGCTGGTTTTGTGGCTTCCGGTATCCTTACAGTCTTTGAATATAGGAAGTACAACGCAGAACAGATATCAGTAACTGAATGGCTAGAGAGTGTATACAAGGACTCTTATGCCGCTTGGGGACTTGCCGCCTCTGTAATTGCTACAGGAAGTGCAGCTAAACGATCTGTTGTAGTAACAGCTTTAATAATTGCAGTATTTGCAGCTTACAATGTACTTAATGATATGAAGCCACTAATGAAGAAATACAACTTCTCTATTTAGTACTCTTTTCTGATAAGGCGCTCTGTGACATAATGCAGTCATGATCGATTTCAAAAAAAGCGTTGCAGAGCGTTTTCTGCGTTATACAAAGTTTGACACAATGAGTGACCCCGCTCTTTGTGGTGTAAAAAGACCTACAACAGATGGTCAAGACGAACTTCTTGAAGAGCTTGCGGGTGAGCTTAGAGGTCTTGGTCTTGAAGTTTATTTTGGACCTGAACATGTAGTGATGGGAACTCTTAAAGGGAATCTACCCTCAGCTCCTGTAGTTGGATTTATGGCTCATGTTGATACTGCTGATGACGTACCTGGAAATAAGGTAAAAGCTCGTATTACTCACTATGAAGGTGGGGATATCAAGCTTGAGGGTGGTACAGTTATCAAAGCAAGTGAACATAAGGATCTCTCTCTTTATGTAGGAGAGGATATCATCACCTCTGATGGTACTACACTTCTAGGTTCTGATGATAAAGCAGGTGTTGCTGAGATAATGGAAGCTATAAATTACCTTATCGCTCATCCTGAAATTAAGAGAGGGGATGTAGAAGTTTATTTTACCCCTGATGAAGAGACTGGCTCTGGTATGAGCATGTTTCCCCATGCAAGACTTAGAAGTAAGTGTTGTTATACTGTCGATGGAGGAAGAGAAGGCGAAGTTGAGTGTGAATGCTTCAATGCAGCTACTCTTGATATTAAGATCGAAGGTGTTTCAACCCACCTAGGTTCAGGTCGAGGAAAGATGGTAAATGCAGTAACAGTTGCTTCTGCAATTGTCTCTGCACTTCCTCAAGCCGAAAGCCCTGAAGCTACAGATGAGCGCTATGGTTACTACTGTGTTCTTAATTTAAATGGAACAGCGACAGAAGCTACTATGCAACTCTTTATTCGTGATTTTGATAGTGATGCATTCAATGCAAGAATTGAAAATTCATCAGCTCTTATTAGATCTATTGCTGCAATATACCATGCTAAAGTTGAGATCAATGTAACAGTTAGCTACCACAATATGGCAAGAGCCAATGCTGAAGTTCCTGAAGCACTTGATAGCATTATGATAAGTGGCAAGAAACTTGGTCTTAACCTCTATGAAGCTATAATTAGAGGTGGTACTGATGGCGCTAGACTTGCAGAGACTGGCGTTCCTTGTCCTAACCTCTTTACAGGTGGACATGCTCTTCACTCTAAAGAGGAGTGGGTTGCAATTAGTGCCATGTCTAAGGCTGTGAACCTTATCATTGGTATAGTAGATTATTGGGCTGAAAAGGGTAAGTAATGAGGAAGCTACTGCTTTCTGTACTATTATCTATATTAATAATTGCCTCCTTAGGGGCAAAGGGAAGCTTAACTATTAAAAATGAGCTATCTCTTCCTTTGCCTCTTAAAGAGAGACTAATTCATACTTATGAAAAGCTTTCCGGAGTTGATAGCGATATAGTAATAAGTGATGTATTAGAGAGAGAAGATGGTATTTTCATCCTCACGCTATTAGTTGAGGGTGAAAGCTATCGTTTAGCGCTTAATGGTAATGAGCTATCTACTGTTGATGATAGTTTTAAGAATTTTCTTGTATACTTGCCCAAAACGAGTGAAGGTGAGGTACTAAACTATATCTATACACCCTCCTACTCCTCCATCTCTTTAAAGAAAAAGAGTGCAGGACAGGTTTATCACCTTAAGGGTGAAAATGGTAAAAGCATTGCAACTTTTATAAGTGATAAAGAGAGGTATGGATCTTCAACTTTAAACCCATTTTATATAAAAGAGAGTTATGTAAACTTACCATTAGAAAAGGGCCTAGGTTTAAGAGTTACTACAAATATTGGTTTAATCTTCTCTCCTGAAGTACGAGTTTCTGGAAAAGTAATGCTCTCTACTCTTCCTTTTACCTATCCCTTTATGCCAACTATAGGATTTTCCTATTTAAAAGATAGAAATGATAATAATGTATACACCCTCTTAGCTGGAGCGAGTTACCACTTATCACTTGGACGTGTATTTTCATCACACTTTACTTTAGTCGAAGATGGCTCTCTTAGTGCAAATGTAGCGCTAGTACTTGGAACTAATGGTAACCTCGTATATGGTTCTTCTTGGACCTTGATGTATGAACACGCCATAAGTAATAACCTCTTTTGGTCTTTAGGTGTAGGACAAGAGACACTTTGGCAAAAAAGCAGTAGCAGTGTAGTAGTAAGTCAATATACACTTAACATAGGCATGGGAGTGCTACTATGAAGAAAAGTTTACCACTACTACTTATCTTATTAATATTTCTTTTATCAGCTTGTTCTTCTCTATCATCTGCCTTAACAAGTGAAGAAGATTTAGCTCCCTCTTGGATGAGTAGAACACCTCAACGTAGAGGTATGACCTCTTTTACAGCTTCTAGTGAAGGAGCAAATGAAGACCAAGCTTTTAATGCTGCATCCAGTGCACTTCTTGACCAGCTTTCCGCTTATTTGGGACTTGATGTTAGTGCTAAGTACTATAGAGAGTTAACACTCTTTTCTGCAATTTCAGAGTTAGATCTTACAATAACATCAAAAGCATATGTAGATGGTACCTATTATCTTCTCGCCTATGCTACAACAGCTACACTAGATAGTATGCGCTCTGAAGAGTATAAAGCTATTTTAGAGAGAGAAGCTAATATTAAAGAGCTACTTGATAAAGCGATGGAGCTTTATAAAGAGAATAATGATGTTGATGCCATCGCATCCTTGTTAGAGGCCATTACCGTCTCCTCATCCGGAGAGATCTTCAATGAGGAATATAGCGAGGATAAGATATTAGAAAGAGCTATATCTTGGCTTAAAAACATACGTATAACTCTCTCTAAAGGGGTAAAAGAGAGTGGTGAAGTTGTGGTAAAGGTAAAACGAAATAGAGGGCTCTTCTCACCTTCTGTAAGTAATGCCCCAATTACAGCTAGCTTCCCAATTAGAAAGTCTGATGGCTCTCTTTCCACCTATACGATACCACTAAAAACAGGAAGTGATGGTAAAGCTATATTTAAAAACTACTATCCACCGATGTCTAATAGTGGTTCGATTATCTTCTCATTAGATTTAGCTAATGAACTTAAAGAAGCCTCTGTAAATACAGGGGAGGGCTTCTTTGATGAGTTTAAATCCATCTTAAGTAAAGTATCTACCTCATTTACATATGATATTTTTAGCTTGAAAGCACAAGAGGGGATAGTATTAGTCTTTTCAGAGTTCTCTTCTGATGGTGAAGAACTAGAAACAGAGTATGCAAAAGATGCCTTTGAAAGCTTTTTATCTAGTGAAGGTATATATGTAACAACTACTGATGGCAGTTATGATGAAGTTGCTGAAGCTGTTGATGATATCAAAGCTCGTTACCCTTCAATGCGTTATTTAATTTGGGCTCGTACTGGTATTACTACTGAGGAGATGACAAGTGAAGGAAGGAGTGTACGTGTTGCTGGTGGATACACGGTCCTTGTCGATCTTATAAGTGAAGAGATATTAGCAGAAGACACCATCACACAGAGTGTAACTTGGGGAGAAGAGAGTGAAGATGAGATGATGAAGACCCTCTTTACTCGTTATGGGGCCGCTGTTGCTGCATACATTGTACAGTTTCTCTAAGCAGGTCAACTCGATTTGAAATAAGGATGCGAGCGCCCATAGAGATGTATTTTTCAGCTTCTTTTTGGGTATCTACACACCAAACAGAAATAGGGAGGTGTCTCTTCTTTAAGTCATGAGTTGCAGCATTAAGACCGGGTTTTAATAGAGAAGGTCTAAAGAGAAATCTTCCCGCACCTTTTCTTGCTATTTTGGGAATGCCTTTATCAATATCGTAGATGATCGCAAGTGGAAGAGTACTTTTAGAGATGTGCTGAAAACGATTTAAGGCAAAAGGATCAAAAGAAGAGACAAGGATGTTATCCTTTAAGCCAGATGCCTTAATAGTACTCCAAAGTACACTCTCTATCTCACTCTTTTTAAGAAGAGGACACTTTATCTCAATATCATAAAGAATAGAGGAGCCAAAAGCATTAAAGACCTCACTAAGAGTTGGTATTTCACTATCGATCTCTTTAAGCTCTTTAAGAGTTTTAGTTTCAACTACTGCATCAATACCTGTAGTTCTTTTAGTATTAAAGTCATGGATAACTACAAGAGCGTTATCTAAAGTTAAATGTACGTCTAACTCAATACCATCTACATCAATCTCTTTAGCCGCAGTAAAAGCTGCTATAGTATTTTCTCTCTCTTTTGTGTGTAACCCTCGATGAGCAAAAAGTAATGGCGCCTTTCTGTTTGGAAAAACTTCTAATCTATGCATTACTTCCTACCTCTAATAATCGCTTTACCTCATAACTCCATAAGCTTTCATCCGGTGTTTCTAAGATTAAAGGCATGTTTTCAAATCTAGGAGAAGATGCAATATATAAGAAAGTATCCCAGCCTATGTACCCCTTTCCTAAAGATTCATGACGGTCAAGATGCTTGCCACAGGGTGCCTTAGAGTCATTTAGATGCAAACCTCTAAGACGATTAGGTAAAAGTGAGTCAACTTCATCAAAGAACTCTTCTGCTTTTTTAGGAGTACTAATATCATAACCGGCTTGGAAGGCATGACAGGTATCAATGCAGATACCAAGTCTATCACTCTGTGTGCATCTATCAATTATTGTTTTAAGTTCTTCTAACTTGGAGCCCATATTACTACCAGCTCCTGCAGTAATCTCCAAAATAGGCATAACAGAAGGAACCTTTGAAAGAACAACATCTAAGCTATTTGCAATTAGCGTTAAGCATTCATCAGGAGTACAAAGGCCCGTATGACTACCTGGATGGAAGTTTAAATACTTAAGTCCTAAAGCTAAACAGCGCTCCATCTCTTCTGTAAATGCTTTTATACTTTTACCTCTCTTCTCTTCATCCGGAGAACCAAGGTTTATTAGATAGCTTGAGTGCGGTAAGATCGCATCACTAGTATAATTATAATGAAGAAGGGAGGCTTTAAATTCCTTAGCTGTAGATGAAGAAAGAGGAGGGCTTGTCCACTGTCTTTGGTTTCGAGTAAAGATAGCAAAGCCTGTTGCACCAATATTATGAGCTCTTTCAGCTGCAAGCGCCACTGAGGTACTGATAGATACATGAGGACCTATATAAAACATAGTTAAAGAAAATAACTTGCTTAAAAATATTTGACAAGACACTTTACAAAGATAGTTCATTTCCTTAAGATGAGTAACGCTGTGCCTTGAGGCATGGCTTTACACATCCTGTTATCAGGATCTGCATCAAAAAGTTAAGTGAATAAGTAGCGTTATTCTATTTCCCTTTCCCAGAAGGATGCTATCACAAACGCTTATTGAAGGCAGAAGGTGAGCCTGGTTAATACAGAATGAGATTAAAAAGAATAAGGAATTTAGTATGAAAACTATTTTCGTAAAACCGCAGTCAGTTGAGAAGAAGTGGTATCTCATCGATGCTGAGGGCAAGAATCTTGGTCGTGTTGCTGTAGCAGCTGCCCGAATTCTTAGAGGAAAGAACAAGCCTGAATATGTTCCTCACCAGGACATGGGTGATAATGTAATCATCATTAATGCTGCTAAGGCAACTGTAACTGGTAATAAGGTTCTTGATAAGAAGTATTATCGCCATTCAATGTTCCCAGGTGGACTCTCTGTAGAGACATATGGTCAGTTAATTGAGAGAAAGCCAACTTATCCAATGGAACATGCAGTTAAAGGTATGATCCCTCGTGGCTCACTCGGTAGAAAGCTCTTCACAAACCTCAAGGTTTATGCAGGTTCCGAGCATCCTCACATGGCTCAGAAGCCAATTGTTGTTGAACTTTAAGGAGCACTCAGATGGCTAAGAAAGATAAGAAAGAAATTGTTAATCTCGGACATGGCGTAGGTCGCCGTAAGTGCTCAGTTGCACGTGTATATCTCAGAGAAGGTAATGGTAAGATTACTGTTAACGGAAAACCAGTAGACGAGTACTTCGTTGATGCAATCTCTGTATTCACAGTTAAGCAGCCTCTTGAAGCAACTCAGACTGCAGACAAGTTTGATATCGTTATCACAGTTTGTGGTGGTGGTATTAAAGGTCAGGCTGGTGCATGCCGCCATGGTATTGCAAGAGCTCTCTGTGAAGAAGATAACGATGCATATCGTTCAGCTCTTCATAGCGCAGGCTTCCTTACAAGAGACCCAAGAATGGTCGAAAGAAAGAAGTATGGTCAGCGTGGTGCACGCCGCCGCTTCCAGTTCTCAAAGAGATAATTATATTATCACTTTACCAAGAGCCAGATTCAAAAAGTCTGGTTCTTTTTTTTTCTTCTTCTTATACTTCTCTTCTATGTTAAGTTGTTATGAAAAAGCCTTAAGTTATCTAGCAAGTAGAGAACACTCAGAGAGGGAAGTTGAAGTTAAGCTAAAAAATAAAGGCTATAAGCGAGATGAGATAGAAACAACTCTTAAACTATTAAAAGAAGAGGGTTATCTATCTGATTATCGTTTTGCATCTCTTTATATCTCCTCTAGGATGCGAAAAATGCCTGAAGGTAGAGCTATTTTACTAATGCGTCTATTTGAAAAAGGGGTAAGTAGAGAGGTAGCTAATAGAGCTTTAGATGAGTACTTTGAGGAAAATAGTGAAGAGGCTAAAGAAGCAATAAAGAGGTATAAAGAGAAGATCATAAAGCAAAAAGGGGAGGATAAAGGAACTATTTTCCTCAAGAAAAAGGGTCTTTTATCAGAAAGATTTCAAGATTAAATAAAAAATTGATATACAAAGAGGAAAAAAGAGGTCACTATATTTTTCAAGGAGGATTCCTTTATGAAGAAATTACTATCCGTACTAATTGTTTTACTCTTTATCTCTTCTTTCGTCTTTGCAGAGGTTAACATCAATGCAAATGACCTTAAGACTCGTGTATTTAAGAGAGATCTTGAAATTGATGCAAATACTGTCATCTTAGCTAATGCTTCTAAGAGTATTACAGTTGCTTCCCTTTCAGCACCAGTTGTATTCAATGGAGTTGAATATAAAAATGCAATTAAACTTAGTGGTGCCGGAAGTACAACCTACCGTGCAATTAAGTTAGTTGCAACAGCAGGTGAAAGTGTAACACTCCTAGCTTCCTCTTCAGCGGCTGCTTCTGCTCGTTCTTTATTAATAATTGATGAACAGGGTACTGAGGTTGGCTCACTTGAAGCTCAAGCTGGAAACGATCCTGTTAAAGAATCTAGCTTTACATTTACTACTGATGGCACTTACTACCTCTATTCAAAATCTGGTGGAATTAATGTTTATCAGTTAACAGTAAAATAAAACTCTACGTAGCATTTATTGAATACGAACGAAAAAAGAGCCAATACTATCTCTATGGATAATGAAAAAACAGGTGCCTTAATAAAGCACCTTAGAGAGGAAAAACATTTAACACAGAGAGAGGTTGGCCTTTTTCTTGGCTTAACAGACAAAGCAGTTTCTAAGTGGGAGAGGGGCTTTGGCTCTCCTGCGATCGACTATTTAGATCCCCTCTCTCAGCTTCTTGGTGTTAGTACAGAAGCTCTATTAACTGGAGAATTTAAAGAAGAAAAAGAGAGTAGTGGAAACTTAAAGAAGGGGTCCTTCTTTCTCTGCCCAAAGTGTAAAAATATCACATATTCAACTAATAGTGCCTCCATATTCTGTTGTAGTAGGCATCTATTACCCTTGAAGGGGACTAAAGCAAGGGAAGAAGAAACTCTTAAAGTACGAATAGAAGGGGATGAACTATTTATATCTTCCCTCCACCCCATGAATAAAAACAATTACATTTCGTTTATTTCTATTCTTTCAAGTGACAGCGTATATATAAAGAAATTATATCCTGAGTGGAGTTTAGATCTTCACATGCCACTAATAAGTAGACATGGCATGCTCTATTACTACTCAACAACAAAGGGATTATTTTATCAAAACTTCTAACAGATGAGAGTAGCTTTTTAAGCCCTCTCATCCGATTAATAAGATTAAAGCTCTATAGGGACAGATGAGAATTTTGTTACATCAAAAAGACCCTTGTCTGTAAGCTTAAGCTCTGGTATTACAGGTAATGCCATAAAGCAAAGTGTCATAAAAGGATCGATATTTTTATTCACCTGAAGATACTTATCACAAAGGGAGTGCATCTCTTCAAGTGTCTTACAAACCTCTTCTGCGCTATCATCTGTCATTAAGCCCCCGATCTCAAGACGATGAGATGCAATAACTTTGCCATCCTTTACCATGGTAATGCCACCACCAAGGCGAACAAGTTCTTTGATAGCTAGTGCCATATCTCTATCATTACTACCTATTACGATAATATTGTGAGAGTCATGGGCTATAGATGTAGCAACCGCGCCATCTTTCATACCATAGCCTCTAATTAGGCCAAGCCCTACATTACCTGTTCCGTGGTGACGCTCTACAACTGCAAGCTTTAAGATGTCTACATTATCATCATGTACAAAATATCCATCCTTATCGCGTTTTACATAAGCTTCTCCGCTTCCGGTAACAACACCACCTGGGATGATATCGATAACGCGAACATGATCACTATTAAGATGTAATCGTAGCTTGTCTTCTCTAAACTCACCTATATTCATCATGCCTTCAACCTTTTCAGGTTTTACATGTGGGGCCTTCTTTGTAATAACGCCATTCTTTGCAACGCTTTCACCTAAGATGAAAACCTCTTCTGCTTTAATATTCTCAAGTGATTGAGAGATGAAGCAATCAGCTCTGAGACCTGGTGCAATAGCACCTCTATCTTCAAGATGATAGCAAGTTGCAGCGCTAAGCGTTGCCATTGAAATTGCATAGATAGGATCAAAACCCGCCTTGATAGCTAAATTTACTCCATGGTTAATATGCCCATCCTCTTTGATAGTTTGAGGTTGTCTATCATCAGTACAGAACATAACTCTATTAGCATTTGCTTTATTTACACCTGGAAGTAGATCTAAGACATTCTTACAAGCAGTACCTTGTCTTAGCTGAACATACATTCCTCTTCTTACTCTGTCATGAAGTTCTTCTGGGGTTGCACATTCATGGTCTGTGGTAATACGACAAGCTGCATAAGCATCTAATTCTTTCCCATTTACTGCTGGTGCGTGACCATCAATATTCTTTCCCCTCTTATAACAACATTCAAGTTTATCAATAACCTTATCGTCATTATAAACAACACCGGGGTAGTTCATCATTTCCCCAAGCCCAAGAAGACGAGGGTTGTCAAGTACAGACTCTATATCTTTTGCAAGAAGGATAGCGCCAGAACTCTCTGCATCGGTTGCGGGAACGCAAGATGGAACCATTAAAAAGACTGAAAGGGGAGTCTTTTCACTGGATGAAAGCATGTAAGAAAGCCCATCAAGGCCAGCTACATTACAGATCTCATGGGGATCAGCAATAACAGAAGTTGTTCCACAAGGTACAACAGCATCTGAAAAGGCTGATGGTGATAGGTGTGATGACTCTATATGGCAATGACCATCTATAAAGCCGGGTATAAGATACTTACCTTTAAGATCAACATACTCTTTAGCTTTAGTAGTAGGGGAGAATGTACAGAAGTACCCATCCTTTATATAGACATCACTCTTGAAGACTTCTTTGTTGTAAACATCTACGACATTTGCATTCTTTAGGCAAAGATCAGCTTCACTTCTGCCCATAGCTACATCAATTAGTGCTTTAGCAAGTGATTTATTCATAAAATTTACTCCTTTTAATTTAAGGATATCACTATTTTTAAGAGTGGAAAACAAAGTTTTTTATGCCTTTGCTTTTTAAGATTTTATAGCTATATATGTTTCCTTGACTTTTATTGATAAAAAACCGATATTTGTTTATAGATTTCCAGTTAAAGGAGAAATATTAAAATGTGTTTTATTGAACAGATTGTCGCAAGAGAGATTCTTGACTCACGTGGCAACCCTACTGTAGAGGTTGACGTAACTCTTGAAGATGGTTCTTTTGGCCGTGCTGCAGTTCCTTCCGGAGCTTCCACAGGCGTACATGAAGCTGTTGAGCTTAGAGATGGCGACAAGAAGCGCTATATGGGTAAGGGCGTACTCAAAGCTGTAGATAATGTAAATGATATCATTGCACCTGCAATTGAAGGTATGGATGCTCTTGATCAGGTTGCTGTTGATCGCGCAATGATCGAACTTGATGGTACTCCAAACAAAGCAAAGCTTGGTGCTAACGCAATCCTCGCTGTATCAATGGCTGTAGCACATGCTGCTGCTGATTACCTTGGTCTTCCACTTTTCAAGTACCTCGGTGCTTATCATGCATGTGTACTTCCAGTTCCAATGGCAAACATCCTCAACGGTGGTGCTCACTCTGATAACAAAGTTGACTTCCAGGAGTTTATGGTTATGCCAATTGGTGCTCCTTCAATGAAGGAAGCTATCAGAATGGTTGCTGAAGTATTCCACAACCTCAAGGCTGTTCTTAAGGCAAAGGGTCTTAATACAGGTGTTGGTGATGAAGGTGGATTTGCACCAGACTTACAGTCCAACGAAGAAGCTCTTGAAGTTATCATGGAAGCAATCAAGAAGGCTGGTTATACAACAGGCCGTGATGGTGACTTCATGATCGCATTAGACCCAGCATCAAGTGAACTCTATGATGATGAGACTAAGACATACGAACTCAAGTGGACAACACACGAGAAGCTTACTTCAGCTCAGATGGTTGACCTCTGGGAGTCTTGGGTTAACAAGTATCCAATCATCTCAATCGAAGATGGTATGGCTGAAGATGACTGGGAAGGCTGGAAGATGCTTACAGACAGAATCGGTGACCGTGTACAGCTTGTTGGTGATGACCTCTTTGTTACAAACGTTGAACGCCTCAAGATGGGTCTCGAGAAGGGTGTTGCTAACTCAATCCTTATCAAGGTTAACCAGATTGGTACTCTTACTGAGACATTTGAAGCAATCGACCTCGCAAGAAGAAATGGTTATACATCCATCGTATCACACCGCTCTGGTGAGACTGAGGACACAACAATTGCTGACCTCGTAGTAGCACTTGAAACAGGTGAGATCAAGACTGGTTCAATGAGCCGCTCTGACAGAGTTGCAAAGTACAACCAGCTTATCAGAATTGAAGAGATGCTTGGCGATGACGCTAAGTATGCTGGAAGAAGTGCTTTCAGAGTTCTCTAAGAGTTAACAAAATCTAATTAAGATTTCAGGCGGGGCATTAGTCTCCGCCTTTTTTCTGCACTTTTTTCTGCACTTTTTTCTGCACTTAGCTCCTTCACACAATCAACAAAGTACACAAAAGTGACATATAAATTCAGATACACTTTGCCTATTAATGCAAAAAAATAAAAAAAATATTAGTACATCTAATACTTTTTCTGTTCGATAAATCAAAAATCAATAATCAAAAACAAAGCTAAAAGCCAATTAAAATCAACTCAAAGTACAAATATGAATGCTTAAATAATAATTATGTTGGTTTTATATAGAATATGTAGCTAATTTGTACTGAATGTGAATTTATCTTGACATTTCTCAATATGCCGTCTTAAGATTCTACATGTATAAACGGAAATAAAGGGGTTTTTTGGTTCCTGTGAGCTAATCCCCGAAATATTTGGAGGAATTATGAAAAAGATAATTGCAATATCCCTTGTTGCAATCTTAGCAGTAGG
>X235_Pygmy_Slow_Loris__coassemble_10_pt1 | contig 40325 bp, 36 predicted proteins | sample X235_Pygmy_Slow_Loris__metabat2_low_PE_001 | metagenome-assembled genome bin X235_Pygmy_Slow_Loris
ATAAAAATAAAAACTTGTCATAACCTCTTATATACAAAAAGTTAAAAAACTGTTTTATAATTTCATTATATAAAATAGTATTATGGCTATTTTTTAATATATAATTTTTTGAAAAATAATGAATAAAAAATTTTATATTATTTTTTTTGAGGCTATCTTTTTTGCACTTGTTTTTATTAAGTGCAATATGTATCTGTTTGAGTTTTTATTTCTGTGCTAAGATTTAAGCTATGGCATTAATTAGGTTTTTTAAACCAACACTCAGACGTCGTGATATGGATGCGGTACTGCAGACAATGGTTGATGAGAAGATTGGTCCAGGGGAAAGAAGAAAAGAGTTTTTACGTCTTTTAGAAGAGTATATTGGATTAAAAGATGGAATTACTCTTCGTTCATATATAGATGCACTTACATTTTCTCTTCGTGCTTTAAGCGTTAAGAGTGGGGATAAGATTATAGTATCTGTACTATCTCCTGATATTTATAAATACATTGCATCACTATTAGGGATCGAACTCTTACTTGTTGATATTGATAGTGAAACAGGGTGTATGAGTATGGATTCTATTGAGAAGGCTGTTTCTTTAGGGGGAAGTATAGTACTGCTGCATGAACCTGTTTGTCAGCTTCCATCGTCGCTTCAAGATCTTCCTGAACTTGGATTACCTATAATTGAAGATATTACACAATCTTTTGGATCTACTTTTGCCGGAAATGAAGAGGATAAGATCATAAAGGGATCTAAAGCGGGAACTTTAGGAACAATAGTTGTAGCTGCTTTTGAAGAGGACTCTGTTATCTCAACAGGGGGAGGAGCTGTCATCTTAACTAATAATGAAAAGCTTGCTGAAACTCTTAAAGGTTATCAAAAGGAGTTTGCCCCATATACAGACCTACCTGATATGAATGCAGCCTTAGGAATTGTTCAACTTTCTAACCTAGGTTTTCTCTTAAGTCGCAGAGCTGAACTATATAAGTTATTTTCTCAATCCCTTATGAAGACTGACCATAGACTTTTTGGGGCTCGTGGAATTGACTTTGTTTCAAATGGTTTTCTATTTCCTGTTATAGTAAATGGACGCCCTGATGATTCTCAAGCTTTTGCAACTAAGTATGGAGTATCATGTAGACGTACATTTACAAAGAGTGTAGGTATTCACTATCAAGATCGTTTTGATCTCTATCCTAATGCAGTTGGTGCTCTCTCTCGTGGGCTTTCATTTCCTCTTTATCCTTTCCTTCAACAAAAGGATACTGAAGCTATTATGAAGGTTCTATCTCACTTACCATAGGAGGTTGTATATGGAGCTAAAAAAGGTATTAATAGTTGCAAATGGTCAAAAGGAAGAAGCTCCTTCTGTTGCTTCTTCTATTGCTTACTATTTAAACAAACATAATATTCCAACTGAAACTGTTTTTACTGAAGATAGTCGCGACAATATAACAATTGCACCTAAAACAAGTTTGCTAATTAGTATTGGTGGAGATGGTACAGTTCTCTCATGTGCTCGTATGGTTCAAGATTTAGGTATACCTATCTTAGCTGTAAATCTAGGGACCTTTGGTTATATTACTGAGATAAGTTGTAACGAATGGGATTCAGCTCTTGATGATTTGATGGCAGGAAGAGAAAAGTTATCAAGAAGACTAATGCTACGTGTAAGCGTAATTAGAGATGGTGTTAAAGTCTTTCACTCTTCAGGGCTGAATGAAGCAGTAGTTTCTTCAACTGGTATCTCTAAGATCGTAAGATTAGATCTTGCTGTTAATAGAACAAAGGCAGGTACATTTCGCTCTGATGGACTTATTGTAGCAACTCCTACAGGAAGTACAGGTTACTCTTTAGCCGCAGGTGGCCCGATTGTAGACAGTGAGATGGCTGCATTTATACTTACACCAATTTGTCCATTTACTCTTTCTAATAGACCTTTAGTCTTAGGAGCAAATGAAGTAATTACAATTCGAGTTGATGAAGGTCAGCGTACAGGTATCATGCTTACTGTTGATGGTCAGATCGATTATCCTCTTGTTGAAGGGGATAGTATTATAATTGAAAAGTGTAGAAGTAGAGCGCTATTAGTCGCTTCTAATAAGCGTAATTATACTGAAGTTTTAAGAGCTAAGCTTAATTGGTCAGGGGATTTCCATGCTTGAACATCTGGTAATTAAAAACTACGTTCTTATCTCATCTTTAGAGATCGATTTTTCTGCTAACTTTGCAGTATTAACCGGTGAAACTGGATCTGGTAAATCGATTATCTTAGGAGCCTTAGCTCTGTTACTTGGAGAAAAAGCAAAGGGCGATGTTGTTCGTTTAGGTGAAAAAGAGGCTACGATAACTGCACTCTTTTCCTTTAAAGAGGGTAGTGAGGTATCTGCCTTTCTAGATCGCTTAGAAATTACTAGGGATGATAACTCAATAATACTTGAACGTGTCATAAAAGCTAATGGACGCTCGATGATGAGTATAGGTGGGCGTTCAGTTAACAGAGCTGAGATGGAAGAACTTGGTTCTTTACTTGTTAATATTTCAAGCCAACATGAACATCAAAGTCTATTAAGAAGTGAGGTTCAGCTTAACGTTCTTGATCGCTTTGCTCATAATGGAAAACTATTAGAGAGTGTAAAAGCTAAATGGCTTAGTTATGCAAAAGCTAAAGCATATTTAACTTCACTTGAAGAGAATGAAAGTAAACTTCGAGATGAAATTGATTACATCTCATTTTGTTTAAATGAACTTGAAAAAGCTAATTTAGTTAGTGGTGAAGATGAAACATTAGCTGAAGAGTTAAAACGTATCTCCTCCTCTGAAGCACTTACTGAGCAGGTTACTACAGCTCAAAGTGCACTTAAGGGAGAGATGAGTGAAGGGGTTTTAACTCTATTAGCTCATGCAGTTTCAGCACTCTCTAAAGCCTCTGATAAAGACCCATCTCTATCTTCTTACCATGATAGATTAGAAGAGGTGATGATAGAAACAGAAGATATCTCATCTTCTTTAAGAGATTATCTTTCTACACTTACATTTTCAGAAGAGGAACTTGAAGAGAAATCTTCACGTTTAGCTCTCTTACAAAGAATTAGAAAAAAATATGGCCCTACAATTGATGCCGCTATAAAAAAGAGAGATGAGTATAGAGAAAAAGTAAATAGCGCTGAAAACAGTGATGAACTGATTGAAAAGGCCTTAGGTGAAGTTAAAAGCTGTGAAAGTGAATATAACAAAGAGGCTAAAACTCTTCATAATGAGAGAGTAAAAGTTGCAAAAAAACTCTCCCAAGAGGTTCTTGCAATGCTAAAGAAACTTGGAATGAAGGATGCCGCTTTTGAAATTAACATCTCAGATTCCACTCCATCTACAAGTGGTAGTGATAGCGTTACCTTCTTAATTGCCGCAAACAAAGGAGAAAAACTTGCACCTATAGCTTCTGCCGCTTCAGGGGGAGAATTAAGTAGAATAATGCTCTCTTTAAAAGGGGTACTATCCTCATCTGATGAAGTAGACACCTTAATCTTTGATGAAGTAGATGCAGGTATTGGTGGTGTAGTTGCCAATGCAGTTGCTGATGAGCTACTGACACTTTCAATTTCTCATCAAGTTATCTGTATTACACATCTACCTCAGATAGCTTCAAAAGCTGAAGAGCACTTTGTTGTAAGCAAGGCTGTAAAAGCAGGACGTACTATTTCAAGTGTTTCTTTAATTGAAGGGGAAGAGAGAGAGAAAGAGGTGGCAAGATTACTCTCAGGCGATGTAAGTAACATCGCCCTTGAGCATGCTCGCTCACTCTTGGAAGTTCAAGCTAGTAAACAGTGATGTAGCTTCATCTTCTTCAAGTTCACAGATGCTTTTACCTGTATAGTAAGGGTATACTGCATTTTGAAGCTCTGTAAGGTCAGGGTGTAAGCCACCTTCTGCACAAATTTTAACAACTTCTTTGATCTTGTCTGCAATACTATCATTAAGACCTTGCTCCCTTATCTCTTTTGCAAGGGTATCAGCATGTTCATTAATTATAGCTTGAAGTGCTTTATACTCTTCATGACTTCCCTGGTTTAAAATAAACCAAACGAGGTAGTGGATGCAGTCATCCTTCTCAGGCCAATCGATTGCACCTCCCATCTGAATGAAGATTGTTCTCATAAGCTTTACCGCTATACCTAGATTTTCAAGCATCTGAGTCTTCATTGGACGAGAACGGAAGCTTTTTGCAAGCATTGCATAGATACGAAGAGATGCAGCCGTTGATTTTACTTGTGATGGAGTAAGCTTAAAGAGTGCATGTTCTATCCATCGATTTGCATCATCAAGCATGCGATCAGGTAAGTTTTCCCTTGTTGAGCGGAAGTGAGAAAGATGGTTAGATTTTTCATCATTTTCACTGATGTAGAGGGTAAGTCCCTCTTCCATCTCCGCAGATGATGAGGAGAGGATGGTATACTTAAACTTTCTTAGAGAGATGGTGTCTTCAACCTCTGCAGTAAAGTTTTCACCTAAGTGGAAGGTAGAGCAATCGAGTAGATTAAAACGTCCATAGTGACTTAAATAATCCTCTTTACAAGCAGTTGATCGATTCATGTGGAAGAAGAGAGCTGCCTCTATTTCGCCATTAAGCCACTTCATCTCCTCTTGGGCAATCTTCATGCCAGTCCCTTGGCTCTTAATATTACTCTTAGCTTCCTTTAGATCAGATAAGAAGGGGAGAAGAAGATCTTCACTTGCCGCACTTTGTAACATTCTAATTGCATAGAGTGCATACTTAATGTTCTGCCTTGGTTCAAGGCCTGAGATATCAGAGAAGAAGAAACCACAACTTGTAAAAGCAAAGAAGATGTTCTTCATTCCAGTTAAGATCTGAGCAAGTTGGCTATCATCATCTCTACTAAACTTATAGTCAGAGTGAAGAGCGGTTAAGAACTCCTTCATAGATAAGCGTCCTGAGAATGTGTCACCTGCTTTTAAAAGGAGTGCATAGGGTTCAAGCTGTGAGTTAAAGATTCGTTGAACTTCTTTGTTAAATATTTCTGTTAGCGAATCACAAAGACGATTTAAACTATTTCTTAGAGGAGTTCTCCAAGCTTGGTTCCAACCCTCTTCTCCTCCAGTGTGACAACCGCAATCCTTATACCATCTAGAGACACCATGAGAACAGGACCAAGAGGTTCCTTTTCCCTCTTCCCCTCTATGAAGAATTGCATGTTTAGTAGCCTCATGCTGAGAGAGGAATGTAGCATAGTTAGTGAATTCAAAGTCATTACGTTCGCCAACTTTCTTAATTAAAGCAGCTAAGGCCATATCACCAAAAGGTTCATGGTGCCCATATATTTCACCATCGGTTGCCGTGTGAATTAGTGCAGATGGATTCGAACTTCGAATTGAAAGTAAGTTATCATAGAGCTGGTCTGCATTTCTTAAGGCATGTCCAAAACTAATACCTTCTGCAAGCCCTGGATGGTAGAAGAAAGCTGCAATAGTTTTGCCTTTTGTTCCTGTTAGGATATAAGGTGTTGAACATGGAGCAGGGGATGAGCCTAATTCGATCATCTTGCCATCATCACCTTCAATAGATTTACACTGCCAAGGGGAAAGAATTACAAACTTAATTCCTTCTTCAGCAAGTATATCTATTACATCGTTATTAATAGCTGCTTCAGGTAACCACATCCCTTCAGGTTCTCTATTAAAACGATAGACGAAATCTTTAATACCCCATACGACTTGTAGTCGAGCATTTTCAACCTTATCAAGGGGGAGTATTGTATGATTAAAGCCTTGGGCTATAGCATTACCATGTCCAAGTCTTCTAATGCTCTCTTTATCAGCTTCGACAATTAATTCATGAGTAAGAGGGTGGTACTCTTTCATCCATGAAAGTAGTGTATGACCAAAGTTAAAAGAGATGTAGCTATAGTTGTTTGTCAGTGAAACAACTTGTCCATTGCTATTTAAGTAGCGAGATGATGCATTAGATGCATAACAGTCGTGGAAGATCTTTTCATTCCAATCGCTATAGGGGGCAGCTGAGGGTTGTTTCTCTATAATTCCAGTTGAAGGATTCTCCCTTGGAGGTTGATAAAAGTGTCCATGGAGAATAAGAGGTGTTTTTGTATCCATGTATGCAAGTTTATCAAAGTTGTTTATCTACTACAATTGATTTAAGTAATTTTAAATTTTTAGGAAGCTAAATTTTGGTTGTGTTGACCAAATTTCTATAAAATTTTACGATTCCCATGTTCTGTAGCTCCTTTTCACATTGATTTTCTCTGTGACTCCAGGAGGAGGAGAGGGGAGCTGTGGGAGAAAACGTATGAATAAGAGAAGTTTACTTCTATTTTCATACAAGGGGATGCAATGATACTTATCCAGATCGATACCCTTTCGCTCAATGAGCTTCAGAGTATTGCAGAGCAGGAAGGAATTGAGAATTACTTAGATATGTCTCGTGAAGAGCTTATTGCTGAGCTTAAAGAGATATATGATGAAGATTCCGATCTTCCAGGTGATGGAACACTTGTGCAAGGTGTTAATAAACGTTTTGTCTCTGGCTTAACAAACTATAGAGGTGAAGAAGCTGATCTAGAGAGCTTACCTGGAGTTGAAGAACTTCCAGAGAGCTATAATGATACTGCAATACATATTCTTTCAAAAAACGCTTCATGGGTATATTGCTACTGGTCAATTTCACAGCTGGATGTAGAAAAGCTTGAAGAGAAGTATTCAGATTTTAATCTTTTACTTAATGTAAAAATTAATGGTGAAAGATGTGAAGAGTTTGATATTAGTGTAAGTAGGAGTGATAGCGAATGGAACATAAACGTTCCACGTTTTAAAGGTAATTGCTCTGTAAATCTTGTACTAGAAGCTTCTGATGGAAAACGCTTGCTTTTAGCTGAATCTGAACATCTTCCCCTTGTAGATTGCTATTGGCTTGATCATGCAGCTGAAGCAGTTGGCCAAGAGGATCTAATAAGAAGATATCTCTCTATTTTAACAACTCGTGATGGTGAACTTGCCTCATGTTTAACTGTTAGAGAGATCGTTGATAATATTAAAATTGCGGAGGGGCTATAAAATGAGTTCACCTTGTCTTGTAAACCTAGTTCTTCATGCACATTTACCCTATGTTAGACATCTTGAATATCCAAAGTTTCTTGAAGAGAACTGGCTCTTTGAATCTTTAAATGAAACATATATTCCTCTATTAAAAATTCTCTATAAACTAGAAGAAGAGAAGAAGAATTTTCATTTAACCATCTCTTTTTCTCCAACACTTTGCACCATGCTTACCGACCAACCTCTACAAGAGAGATTTGTCTCTTATATGAATTCTCGTATTGAGCTTGGTGAAAAAGAGATAGCAAGAACAAGAAAAGAGAATCCTCAAGAGCTACAGATGGCTCGCTATTATCATAAACTTTCAGTTGAGAACTTAGCATTCTATGAGAAGATTGAGAGAAATATTCTTAATGGATTTATTCACTTTCAACAGAGTGGCAATTTAGAAATTGCAGCTTCTGCTGCAACAAATGCATATCTTCCTCTCTATCAAAGTTTTCCTAATGCAATACGTGCTCAAATTGATATGGGAGTAAAGAGTCATAGACAGTTCTTTGGAACTCTACCTTCTGGTTTTTGGCTTCCTGAGTGTGGTTATTACCCTGGTCTTGAAAACCTATTAGAGGAGTATGGTATCTCTTGGTGCCAACTTCCATCACACTCTGTTTTTACCGCTGAAACTAAAGTTGAGAGTGCAGGGTTTGCACCTGTTCTAATTGGTGAGTCCAATGTGAAAGGTTTTGTTCGTGACTGGTCACTTACAAATCTAGTTTGGTCAAATACTTCAGGTTATCCTTGCGATGCTGATTACAGAGACTTCTATAAAGATATTGGCTATGAACTTCCAATGGAGTATGTAAGACCATATATCCACGAACCTTCAGTTAGAGTATTTACTGGCTATAAGTATTGGGCTATTACCGGCTTCGATGTTGAAGAGAAGAAGTATTACAATATTGCAAAAGCAAAAGAGAAGGCAGCTCTTCATGCCTCTAACTTCCTTTATCACATTAGAAGAAAGGGAATTAGGGTAGGTGCTGAGACTTCCGTATCTCCTGTAATTAACTTATGTTTTGACGCTGAGCTATTTGGCCACCGCTGGTTTGAAGGTCTTTACTTCCTTGAAGAGGTACTTCGCGCTTCATCAACTGATGACTTTTTAAACTTTACAACTCCTAGTGCTACTATAAAGAGTGGGGCAAAGAGTGAAAGAGCCGCTTTAAATGAGTGCTCTTGGGGTGATGGTGGTTACTCTGATCCTTGGCTTGATGGAACAAATAATTGGGTGTATAGGCACACTCAAAAGGCTATTCTACGCCTAGAAGAGCTAGCTGGACGATTCCCTCATCAAAGTTCATTAAAAGGAAGATTTTTAAATCAAGCAGCTAGAGAAGTGCTTTTAGCGATGGCATCTGACTGGCCATATATCATTCATGATAAAACCAGTGTTACTTATGCTGAGCAGAGAGTTAAAAACCACCTAGGTTCCTTCAATGTTGTTTATAGTAACATGTGCCGTAACGCTGTTAACACAGAGTGGCTTGTGAAGAGTGAACAGAAGAATTCAATCTTCCCTGAGATGGATTACAACATCTTTGCTCCTCAAATTAAGGTTAAAAAATAAACTTAGAGTTACATCTATTATCTTTTAGAAAGCTTATCACAAATTGTGATAGGCTTTTTTATTTCTAAGAAAACTTAATAAATTTTAAGTAACATTTCTATAACTTATTAATTCAATATAACTTCTCTATAAATTTGCTTTGAGATTTATAGCTCTTTTTTGTGTACAAAGGTGGGAGAAGGTGGTAATCTTTCCCTGAAAGTGGGAGAAATGTTCCTACTAGGAGGGGCTTGGTACTTATGTTGCTGACAGGTGAATTTTTCAACAAAGTCGATGACAAGGGCCGTCTTATGATCCCCTCTAAGTTAAGAACTCTCCTTGCTTCTCCAAGTGTGGTATTAACGAAAGGAATTGATGGCAAATGTCTTTCGTTATTCTCCCCAGCCGCCTTTGAGAAGACTGTCTCCTCAGCAATTGAAGGGAGTGATGGAATGCAGTTTTATAGCAAAGTTGCAAGACAATTCACAAGGCTCTTTATTGCGCCGTCCCAAACTCTAGATTTCGATGCGAATGGAAGAATTAATCTTCCTTCCTCTCTGAGATCTCATGCCCAATTATCCCCCAAAAGCGAAGCAGTTATCCTTGGAATGGGTTCGTATATCGAAATCTGGAATCGGGACTTATATGACGAGCTTGATCAAGATGTATCTCTCTCTGACTTAGCAGAAGAAATTGCAAAAGCAAAAGGAGAGAGAGTATGAAGATATATCATAAGAGTGTAATGGCAAAAGAGGTGATGGAGTACCTTATTCCACCAGAGAATGGTGAGATGATCGACTGCACAACAGGCGAGGGCGGCCACTCCTTTCTTATGCTAGAAAAATATCCAACTCTTCATGTTACAGGTCTTGATATAGATGAGGAGATCCAAAAGAGTGCAATTGAACGACTCTCCCAATTTAAAGATAGATTCACACCAGTTAATTGTTGGTTTGATGAATATCTAAAAGAGAGAGAAAGTGAGAGTGCCGATCTCATTCTCTTTGACCTTGGCATAAGTGTTTTCCACTATGCGGGAAGTGAACGAGGTTTTTCCTTCTCTAGAGATGAAAAGCTTGATATGCGTCTTAATGAGCACCAGCGTTTATCTGCTGAAGATGTAGTTAACAACTACAGCGAAGAGGAGCTTGCTAACGTCATCTATGAGTATGGAGAAGAGAGATATTCAAGAAGAATTGCAAGAAGAATTGCAGAAGAGAGAGAAAAAGAGAGAATTGTCTCCTCTGAAGCGCTTGCAAACATCATAAGTAAAGCGGTTCCTAAGGAGTATCGTTATGGTAGGATCCATCCTGCAACACGAACTTTTCAGGCAATTAGAATTGAAGTTAACCATGAGTTAGATCGTATAACTCCAGCTCTAAATGAAGCTTTTAGGGTACTTAAAAAGGGTGGTCGTGTTGCTGTAATTACCTTCCACTCTCTTGAAGATAGATTAGTAAAACATTGCTTTAAAGATACTTCGCTTAAGGAGGGATCAAATATAAAGATCCTGACAAAGAAGCCGATAAGGCCAACTGAAGAGGAGTGTCGTGATAACGCACCTAGTAGAAGTGCAAAATTAAGAGTAGCGGCTAAGGAGGAGTAAAAATGAACAGAGAGAATAGTGTAAAACTTACCAAGAGTGGAAAGATTATGATCATGGCATCTCTTGTTGTGATCTTCTTCTTTATGTTTCTTCCTGTTTACCAAAGTGGTGTTAACCACACCTATGAAGAGTTAATAGCTCAAAGCGAAGCAGGAATTCTTACTATGCAAGCAAAGATTAGAGAGCTTGAAGGTACTATTGCTGAAAAGAGAAGTCCTGAAGCTTTAATTGGACAAATTATTGAGCAGCAGGTCTCTTATGAAGAGATTGATGCCTCTCAATCTGTGAGAATTGCAAAGGCAGAGTAGCCATGAAATTCTTAGCTAGGGAAGTTGCTAATCTTTCATCATCCCATCTAATTGGTGATGCTTTAATTACTAGTGCAACCTTTGATTCAAGAAAGGTAAAAAAGGGTTCTCTATTTATAGCAGTAAGAGGTAAAAATAGAGATGGTCATGATTTTGTCCCTTTTGCAGTAGAAAATGGAGCCTCAGCAGTTTTAATTTCTAAAGATAAAGCTCGTGAGCTTCTACCTTTAATTAAGAATAGATGTGCAATTATTATTGCCCCTGATCCTCTTAATGCTTTAAGACGCTTTGCCTCTTTGAGGGCAGCTTCTACCTCAGCAACTATGATAGGGGTTACTGGTAGCTGTGGCAAAACTACAACTAAGGAGATGGTTTATTCCATTCTTTCGGTTGCACATAAAACTAAGAAAACTCCTGGAAACTTAAATAGTGAATATGGTCTTCCTCTTTCAATGCTTGAGTTAGACAAACAAGATGAGTTTGGAGTCTTTGAAATTGGTGTTGACCACATTGGCGAGATGGCAAAGCAAGCCTCCCTTCTTTCACCAGAACACTCAATTATTACCAATATTGGTATAAGTCATCTTGAAGAGTTTGGCACTCAAGATGCAATTGCAAGAGAGAAAGGGGGAATACTTCTTCCTCAAAGCTTTGGATATACGCTTAAAGGTGAGAAATATAACTCTTACTTTAAATCAATTACACGTTCTCTTGAAGAGGTAACAAATCCATTTACTTCTGTTAAGGATTTAGGTCTTGCAGGCTTTGAACTTACTTTAAATAAAGAACATTTTATTATGAGCACAGTTGGAATGCATAATTTGAAAGATGCCTCTTTAGCTGTAGCTCTAGCTAGAAAGTTGGACATCAGCGATTGTGAGATCGCAGAAGGGCTTTCAAATGTTGAGAGTATCTTTGGACGCTCAAGAGTTGTAAAAGAGGGGTGTGTTACAGTAATTGAAGATTGCTATAATGCCACATTAGACTCTGTTAAAGATGCAATTAGTACTGTTAGTCGTCTCTCATGGCCTGGTAAAAAGCATATTATCCTTGGAGATATGAGAGAATTAGGAAAACAAAGTATTTCTGCTCATCGCACTATTGGGTATCAACTAGCGAGTGCAAATTGTGATAATATCTACCTGTATGGAGAAGAGGTCAAAGAGACTTACTCAGTCTTAAAGAGAGAGTGTAGCGGACGTAAAGTTATCTATACCCCTGACTTTGATATCCTCTCTGATTATGTTAGAAGTGGTGCTCAAGGTGGTGACTTAATGCTTTTAAAGGGCTCTAGAGTCATGGCTATGGAGCGTCTATTTCCAACATTAAGACAGGTGGTATAATAATGTATTCAGCTTTAATTGCATTTTTTCTTACATTTTGTCTTTTAGCTATACTTTCAAAATTTCATTTTTCAGCTCCTGTAAAAGAGGAGCTTGTTGAACATAGCGTTAAAAGAGGAACACCTATTTGTGGCTCCATTGCCTTTGTTACCGCTTTTGTAGCTACAGTTATCTACTTTAGAAGTAACTATATAGATTATATATTTATGCTCTCTGTATTTCTCTTCTTTATTGTAGGTTTCCTTGATGATTTAATGAAGGTAATGAGAAAGAACTCTGATGGCTTTTCTTCTTTAACTAAACTTTTATTGCAACTTATTGTTAGCATATTAATAGCTGTATTTATAAGAAAAGCAGGTTTTTATAAAGAGATTAATGTTGTTTTGTATTACATCTTTGCCTCTCTTTATCTAACGGTTTTTGTAAATGCTGCTAATATTAGTGATGGTCTTGATGGCCTATTATCAAAGACAGCTATTCCTCCTCTAATTTTAATTGGAGTTCTTTTAGGATTTAGTGGTAATAGTGGTTTTATAATGGCTGCTATTTTAATAGCATTTCTATTTTACAATTCAAATCCAGCCTCTATCTTTATGGGGGATGGGGGAAGTCATATAGTTGGTGCTGTTTTGGGTGTTGGAGGGCTAATAAGTGGTCATCCGCTTATTTTAATCCTCTCATCCTTAATGTTATTTGTAGGTTTTATAACCTCATTTTTACAGATAGTTTCAATTAGATATTTTCACTACCATCTATTTTCTATAGCACCCTACCACCATGCTTTGCAAAAGAGAGGGTGGAAAGAGAGTAAGATAACAGATTGTTATTTCGTATTCTCCGCTTTATTTTCATTAATCGCATATCTAATAGCTAGTGGGAGCAATGTATGGGTGTAAATGACTACTCTGATATTGAAAGATTTAATATTGATGAGAGTAGTGGAAGTGGTTCACTTTCCCCATTTACATTTATTTGTGTTGTTACTGTTTTAATTCTCTATGGCCTTTTGATGCTTTATTCCGCTTCTTATCCTGAAGCGATAATGCATGGACTTGCTCACTACTACTATGTGTTAAGGCAAGCTATATTTGCTTTAGCTGGGATCGCTTTTGCAGTAGTTTTAAATTTTATTCCTACTAAATGGATTAAGTATTTATCCCTTCCTTTGTTAGTAGTTTCGGCTATTTTGATGCTACTAACTCTATTTACACCTTATGGTGTTACTGTATTAGGGGCAAGACGATGGCTTGACTTACCACTCTTACCACAATTTCAACCCTCAGAGCTTGTTAAACTTTCTACTATCTTATTTTTATCTTGGTGGTTTTCAGATAAACGCTTTAAGGTTTATATGGGGTGGTACTATGTAGTTCCACTTTTTATTATTATTTTATTTGCTTTATTAATTGTAGCTGGAAAAGCATATACAACTACTATCCTATTTCTCTTAACTGCACTTACTCTCTGTGTCGCAGGTAAATTAAAGCTTAGATATATCTTTGCTTTTATGGCTTTTTTGGCAGTTCCTGGTATCTTTTTACTTCTATCTGAAAGTTATCGTGTTAAACGTATAGCATCCTTTTTAATTCCTTCTTTAGATCCTCAAGGTTTAAATTGGCAAGTAAATATGTCCCTCTCTGCAATTAGCGAAGGGGGCTTCTTTGGAAAAGGACTTGGCAATGGAATTTATAAACTAGGATTGCTTCCTGAAGTTCAAAATGACTTTATCTTCTCTTCGATTGCAGAGGAGTGTGGCCTTGCAAGTATCCTATTTATCTTCTCTTTATTTATTCTATTTGCAATTTTAGGAACAAGAGCGGCAAAACGAATCGCTAGTAAAGATAAATTCCTCTCTAACTTAGCAATGGGCATTACTGCTATGATAATCTACCAAGTAATTATCAATGTAGCAGTTGTGACAGGTCTATTACCTCCTACAGGTATCCCGCTTCCCTTCTTTAGCCAAGGTGGTACAAATAACTTTGTAGTAATAGCAGAGTGTGGTCTTTTATATCGTGTAATTAGAGAAGCTGCTGAAGTAGGCAAAGCTAAATGAAGAGTACGCTTTTTATTGTTATTGCCTTAATTTGTTCACTTTTAATAGTTGTACTACTTTGTTCACTTTCGTATATACCACTTTTTAATGTTGAGAAGATTGTAGTTACTGGTTTTGATACTCCACCTGAAAGTGCTTTGAAAGTTCTTTCTCCTCTCTATGATGTTAATCGTTTTAAGATAGATAGAAGAAAGATAGAAGCTGAATTAGAAGCTTCTCCTTTAATAAAAGAGGCTGTAATTACATTTTCTCTTCCTGCATTAATGCATGTTTCATTAATTCCTAACAATGCTTCTTGTATTCTTTATGATGAATCTTCATATTATCTTTTAAAGGATGGTTACCCATCTCTTTTAAATGAAGAGGATGCTATATACCTCTCTAAAAGAATGTGTGTAGTAAATGTTTCAAATGAATATTTAAATTATCTTATACGTTATGGTGCTGATGAGGATTTACTTACTATTTTAAGTAAAGCAAATGAGGTATCAAATGAACAAGGTAACTTGATAACTGGCATAAAATACGATAATAATAGTAGTGGTGCAGGAGGCTTAATCTTTTACCTAGAGCCGCTTTCTGCACAGCTTTGCGTCAGGGACCGTGTTTCGGTCGATAGGATAGCTGAAAGTATCCGAATAATTGAAGCAGAGGTCTCTTCTGATGAAGCTGGAAGGGTCGCACTTCAAAGTGTGAGGTATGACCTTTATTCTAGTGTACTTGTTAGAAGAAACTGACATAGGAGTGCATGGATGGCAAATGATAGAATAATGATGGGGCTAGATATTGGCTCAAGCTGGACAAGAGCAGTAATTGGCTCTGTTAATCGTGAAGGCCAGCTTATGGTCGATGCACTTTGCGAAAAGCCTACAGAGGGTGTACGCAGTGGTTCCATAGTAAATATAGAGCAGACACTTAAGACCATTAACTCTGTTATCTCAGATGCTGAACTTCAAGCAGGTTGTGAGATACACTCAGTTATCCTTGGTATCGGGGGAGACCATATACAGGGTATCCCCTCTAACGGTGTCGTTGGCATTAATAGTAAAGAGCAAGAGATTAAGAAGGAAGATATATATCGTTCCCTTGATGTAGCACGTGCTCGTGAGCTTCCTCAAGATAGGGAGTTTTTACATACTTTAGTTCAAGATTTTACAGTTGATTCTCGTTCTGGAATAAAAGATCCAATTGATATGTTAGGTCATCGACTTGAAAGTCGTGTTCTTTTAGTTACAGGTTCCTCATCTATCTGTCAAAATGAAAGAAAGTGCGTACAAAAAGCGGGCTTACAAGTTCAGCGCTTAATGCTACAGTCTGTAGCTGATAGTGAAGTTGTACTCTCTCCTGAAGAGAAGGAGATGGGGACAATCTTGATCAACATTGGTTATGGCACTACCAATATGATCGCATACTCTCATGGTTCTCCAGTTTATACTGGTGGAGTTGCTTTTGGTGGTGATGCAATTACAAGTGACCTTGCTTATATTTTAAATAAACCTAAACAGGTTGCAGAGCAGATCAAATGCGAGTCCGGTTCTTGTTACGTACCCTCAGTAAGTCAGAGTAATATGGTAGTTATTCCTCAAGTAGGGGGGCTTCCAGCTATTAAAATACCTCAGCGTGCTTTAGCTGAGATAATAGAACCACGTATGGCTGAGATCTTCACACTCCTTGCCATGGAGATGGAGAAGTGTGATGTGCAAGGTTCCTTTGGTGGTGGCGTTGTTCTAGTTGGCGGTGGTGCACTTCTCTCTGGAGCTACAGAGCTTGCAAGTGAAATATTTAAATATCCAGCACGAATTGGCTTCCCAGAAGCTCTTGGTGGGTTGGATAGAAGCTATATTAATCCTAAGTATGCAACAGTACTTGGGCTATTGAAGAGTGAAGCTAAGAAGGTGCGTGATAACTCATTCTCATCCTCTATAAAAGAGAGAGAGAAGGGTTCTTTCTCAAGCCGTTTGAAGGGAATATTTGGTAAGTTATTTTAGGAGAACTTTATGGGATTCGGAATTTTTGATATCGAAGATACAACAACAGGGGAGCAAGCAGCTCCTACAATTATAAAAGTAGTTGGTGTGGGCGGAGCTGGTGGTAATGCAGTTAACCGTATGATCGCATCTGGCCTTAAAAAGGTCTCTTTTGTGGCACTCAATACAGATGTTCAAGCATTGCAACGCTCCAATGCACAGACTAGAATTGCTATTGGTAAAGAGCTAACTGGTGGTCTTGGTGCAGGTGGCCAGCCTGAGGTAGGTGAAAAGGCCGCTATCGAGAGTAAGGAAGAGATTAAAGCTGAACTTGAAAACACAGATATGGTCTTTATCACAGCTGGTATGGGTGGTGGTACAGGAACCGGTGCTGCTGCAGTTGTTGCTGAGATCGCAAAAAGCTGTAATGCCCTTACAGTTGCTGTTGTAACTACTCCTTTTGCTTTTGAAGGCAAGAAGAAGATGCTTTTAGCTCAGCAAGGTATTGAACGCTTAAGAAAGCAGGTCGATACCCTTATCTTAATTCCTAACCAGTATCTACTTAAGGTAGTTGAGAACAACACCCCAATTAAGCAAGCCTTCTTAATTGCTGATGATGTACTTTACCAAGGTGTACAGGGGATCTCAGAGTTAATTACTGAACCTGGTGAAATTAACATTGACTTTGCTGATGTTAAGACAGTTATGAAGGGTAAGGGCGATGCGCTTATGGGCATTGGTTTTGGTGAAGGTGCTAATCGTGCAGTTGATGCAGCTAAAGAAGCTATAAGCAACCCACTCTTGGAGAATGCTTCAATAGATGGTGCTAAGAGTGTACTTGTTAACCTTGCAGGTTCTGATAACTTAACATTGCAAGAGTATCAGGATGTAGTTGAGCTTATTACCGCTAACTGTGCTGAAGATGCCTTAATTATTGCCGGTCAAGCTTTCAACCCTGAGCTTGGTGATAGAATTAAAGTAACAGTTGTTGCAACTGGCTTTGAGAGTAGAAATGATGTAACTGGTGGAGAAAGTGAAACTGAGTCAGCTGTTAGACGTTTCGTTCAGGAGCCTCAGCGAGAGGTTATAAAAGAGAGAGAAGAAAGCGCTTCTCCATTCCGTTCCCCATTCCAAAGCTCAGCTCCTCTTAAAGAGAAGGAGTCTCCTGTAAGAAGTGCCCCATCTGATGCTGAAGCTATAACAGTAAACCGCTGGCAAGATTTACAGCAACAGCTAGGTAAACATACCTCTTCAAATGATTATTCAATACCAGCTGTAATGCGTTATCGCCAAGGCTCGGATGATGAGAACAGAAAGTAGTGATCTACTCTTAGATTACAAAGACTATTTGAGACACGAATGTCGTCTCTCTTTAAAGACCATAGAGGTCTATATGAGGGAAGCTAAGTGTCTCTTAGCCTATTTAGAGGATAAGGGGGAAGATGTTTCATTTACCTCTTTAGCCTCTTTAGAGGAGTTTTTAACTAAGCAAGGTGCTAATCTTTCAGGTAGAACAGGGGCTCGTAACCAATCTTCAATTCGTTCTTTCTTTAAATTTCTTGTAAAGAATGGATATAGAGAAGATGATATTGCCTTGCTACTTGAAAAACCTAAAAGAGGTGAGTATCTGCCACATGCGCTCTCTAAAGAGGAGGTAGAAGAGATCCTTTCTGCATTTAGAAATGCTGGAGATGATTTACTCTCTATTCGTGACTATACCTTCTTTGAAGTTATCTACTCCTCTGGCCTAAGAATAAGTGAAGCTATCGCATTACGTCTCTCCTCATATGATAGCGAAAGTCATACTATTAAAGTTTTTGGTAAGAGAGGTAAGGAGAGGATTACATTTACAGGTGAGTATGCTGATAAAGCACTAAAGAACTACATTGAACTGGTTCGTCCTATTCTTGCCTCCAGAAGAAAGAAGGGGGATAGGAGGAGGGAGAGTGTTAAAAGTGATATGGAAGCGCTCTTTCTATCTAGAAGTGGCCACTCCCTTACTCGTCAAGCGATGCATAAACGCTATCATGCAATAGTTGAAAAGTTGGGTTTAGATGCTACAGTCCATACCCTTCGTCATAGTTTTGCCACTCATCTTTTAGAGGGTGGTGCTGGTATAAGACAGGTACAAAGTCTCTTAGGTCATAGTGACATTAAGACAACTCAAATTTATACACACCTAGACACCAACTCTCTACTCGATTCATATGATAAATTCTTTCCCTCTTTAGAGGATGATGATGATTAGTCTCTCTTTTATGCAATTATCTATTTTAGTCGTACTTATCTTCTTTGCTGGCTTTGTGGACTCTGTAGCTGGCGGAGGTGGTTTAATTAGCTTAGCTAGTTACTCCTTCTTTGGGCTTCCCCCAGTCATTGCACTTGGTAATAATAAGTTTGGTTCAACCTTTGGAACTGCATTTGCAATGTACTCTTATATCAAGGCGGGATTAGTAATTTGGAAGAGTGCTCTCTTTTCTGCTCTATTTGCCCTATTAGGTAGCCTTGTTGGTGCCTCTTTAGCACTTCATTACTCAGACTATTATTTTCGCTATATGATGTTGATACTACTTCCTGTAATTGGCTTTTTTATTCTAAGAAAGAAGGAGCTATATAAGGGAAAGAGGAGAAGTGGTAAGAGTGAGATAATTATAGCTTCATTGATAGGAGCTTTAATTGGTACATATGATGGCTTCTTTGGTCCTGGTACAGGGATGTTCTTAACTTTAGCCTTTAGTGCACTATTGGGATATGACACCTTAAACTCTTGTGCCAATACTAAGGTAATTAACTTTTCCAGTAATGTAGCGGCATTAGTAACATTTATATTGAATGGAACTATCATCTACTCGATTGGAATTCCCTGTGCGATAGCTTCCATCTTAGGTAATAGTGCCGGAGCTCGTTATGCGATAAAGGGAGGAGGTAAGGCGGTTAGGCCAATGGTCCTCTTCGTTCTTTTACTTTTGATGATCAATATAATCTCCTCATTTTTCTAAGATGAAACAAAAATTCAATTTTTTGTATATATTTATATATGAAGAATTGCTTATTAATACCTGGTTCCTGTAACTATAATCTTTCATTTCCTGAAGCTGTTAAGAGAGGAGTTACCTTTACATCTCTCTATAGTGATGATTACCCATTGCTAAATCATGAAGAAGCTCCAGAAGCTTTATCTCTTTATGGACACTTTAAGAGAAAGCCTCTTTTACTCCTCTCTTCAAAGGGGATGTGTAATCGAAGTTTTTCTGATGCTTCTCTTTTTGCACTGGAAGCTTCATATGCAGGTTTTGATGTAGTTTTAAAAGAGGAGTTTACAAGATGTATTGTAAACACCCTTGAGAAACATAATAGAAGAGTTATTAGGTTACTTTCTTGTGGTGTTTTAGAGTGGCTTAATAGCTCTAGAACAAATTGCTGTTGTAATGGTGCTGTTATCTCACCATTTTTACCATATACAATTAAAAATAAGGAATGTAATAAAATAGTAGATGAAGTTTGTACCTTCTTTCCTCGTATAGTCTTCTTTGGTTTTTCCAAGTATGAAGAAGCTATTGCTTTATCAGCACTTGAAAATGGAGCAGAGGTCTATCTTCATAGAGCGGCCTTAGCCTATCCTTTAGGTAGAAGATTTGCAGAAGAGGGTGCCCCTATAGTTGACCATGTGGAAAATAAAAAGAATGTAGTTATATACAGGAAAGATGATGACTCTTTTGCTTTATTACAACTTTAAAAAAGGTTAAATTAAAAATTATGGATGATTTAGCTCTTATAGATGAGTTCATGCAATATATAGATGGGGTTAGAAAGCTCTCTATTAACACAGAGAAGGCTTACTCTTTTGATATCGAAGAACTTTATGATTTTATGAAAAAGAGAAATTTAACTCTCTCTGAGTTTACCTTTCATGATGCTAGAGAGTATTCAGTATATCTATCGGATGAACTTAAACTTTCTGAAAAAAGTGTTTTAAGAAAACTAACAGCGATGCGTACTTTCTTTGATTTTACACAACGAAGAGAGTATACAAAAAGTAATCCATTTGCCTCTATTTCACTAAGAAAAAGGGAAAACCATCTTCCCTCGTACTTAACACTTGCTGAGGTTAAAGCGCTACTTTCATACCCTCAAGATGGTTCATTTAAGGAGCTAAGAGACCATATTCTATTTCTATTTCTCTATAATACGGGGGCTCGTATTAGTGAAGCGCTATCTGTAAATATAGAGGATATTGAATTTCCTAAACGCAGAGTACTTATTAGAGGAAAGGGTGATAAGCAGCGTTTTATCTTCTTCTCTAAGCAAACCGAGAGGGAGTTAAAGGATTATATAAGTAAACGTGCGCTTGTAGCAAAGAGTGGAGAAAAGGCACTTTTGATCTCTCAGAGGGGAAAAAGGTTGCCATTCAGCTCTGCTCATATTATTTTTGAAGAATATCGTGAGAAAATGGGATGGGATAAGGAGTTTACTCCTCACACTCTTCGTCACAGTTTTGCAACACACCTACTTGATAATGGTGCTGATATAAGAACTGTACAGGAGCTTCTTGGACATGCAAGTATTTCAGCGACTCAGATATATACCCATATATCATCTGCTCGATTATACAATGTCTATGATAAGAGCCACCCTCACGCATAAGGAGAAGAAAGAATGCAGGGAACAACCATTTGTGCCGTCAGAAAAGATGGAGTAGTGGCCATTGCTGGTGATGGACAAGTTACACAAGGTAATACTGTTGTAAAAGGCAATGCTCGAAAGATACGTCGCCTTTATGATAATAAGATAATTATTGGCTTTGCTGGTTCAACGGCAGATGCCTTTACACTCTTTGAACTCTTTGAGCAAAAACTTAAAGCTTTCAATGGTGATCTTACACGTGCTGCTGTAGAACTTGCAAAGCAGTGGAGAATGGATAAACAGCTTAAAAATCTAGAAGCTATGATGATCGCATCAGATGGAAAGAAGATGTTCTTAATTTCTGGAGTTGGTGATGTCCTTGAACCTCAGGGAAATACCCTTGCTATTGGTTCAGGTGGAAACTTTGCACAAGCAGCTGCCGAGGCTTATCTAGATAGTAAAGTAGATTTAGATGCAGAAGAAATTGCAAAAAGAGCGGTAAATATTGCTGCTGATATTTGTATCTATACAAACCATAATATTATTACAGAGGTGATTAAGTGAAAACTTTAGATGAGATGTACCCAAGCGAGATCGTTGAGAGTCTTGATAAATATATAATTGGTCAAAAAGAAGCAAAGAAGATGATCGCAATTGCAATACGCAATAGATCAAGAAGAAAAAGCCTTAGTGAAGATATTCGTAAAGAAGTTACCCCAAAGAATATCCTTATGATCGGGTCAACAGGTATTGGTAAGACTGAAATTGCCCGTAGAATTGCACGTTTAGCTAATGCTCCGTTTATTAAGGTCGAAGCTACTAAATATACAGAAGTTGGCTATGTGGGTCGTGATGTAGAGTCCATGGTTCGTGACCTTATGGGTACCTCTCTTCAGATGGTTAGAGAGGAGATGTCCAAAAAGGTTGAGTCTCAAATCGAAGATAAAGTAAATGAACGTCTTGTTGATCTTCTTCTTCCAAAAACCAATGAAAGTGGAGAAAATGCAATTTCAAAGAGTAATGTAGAAGAGACTCGTGAAAAGTTCTTAGAGATGCTTAAAAAAGGTCTTTTTGAAGATAAAGAGGTTGAGATGCAAGTCTCTCCCCAAGCTCATGTTGAGATCGGGTTTATGGGAAGCGGAAATGGCCTTGATGATCTTCAGGATGCAATGAACAACATTGGCTCTCTCTTCCAGCGTCCTCGTTCTCGTCGCTTATCAATTAAGAGAGCTCGTGAGATCATAAGAGAGGAGGAGAGTAATAAGCTAGTTGACCCAGATAAGGCAGTTGATGAAGCTAGAAATCGCTGTGAACAGATGGGTATTATCTTTATCGATGAGATCGATAAGATCGCACAAAGCAATAACTCCTCCTCTAGAGGCGATGTCTCAAGAGAGGGTGTTCAGAGAGATATCCTTCCAATTGTTGAAGGTACTACTGTTTCAACTAAATGGGGTTCTGTTGATACAACAAATATCCTATTTATTGCAGCAGGTGCATTCTCCTACTCAAAGCCCTCTGACCTTATTCCAGAGCTCCAGGGAAGATTCCCTATTCGTGTAGAACTTTTAGATCTCAAAGCTGAAGATTTCTATGCTATTCTTACAGAACCAGAAAATGCTATGACTAAACAGTATGAAGCTTTGATGGCAACAGAAGGAGTTAAGCTAGAATTTACTGATGAGGGTTTAAAGAGAATTGCAGAGCTTGCATATGAGGTTAACCAGACCAATGAAAACATTGGTGCTAGAAGACTTCACACTGTAATGGAGAAGTTGCTTGAAGATGTATCATTTAATGCTGATAAGCTTAGTGGACAGACTATAACAATTACTCCTAGCTATGTTGATGAGAAGCTTGCTAATATTGCCCACTCTCAAGACCTTTCAAAGTATATTCTCTAGGAGATGAGATGGAGTACATAACCATAACAAGTGATAGTTATGAGAAGGCTGTTAACGAAGCGAGAAGCAAGTATGGCAGCCGTGTACGAATAATAAGCCGACGGGATTTTACCGTCGGTGGAGGTCTTTTTAAACGAAAAAGACAAAAAAGTGAGATAGTCTGTTATTTAGCTAAAGAAGAGGATGAAAAAGATAAGGGTGTAAGTAATAAGGATATAAAAGAGTTTGAAAAAGAGGCTAAAACTCCTGACCCTGAAAAACTAAGCTTTGAAGAGAAGAAACAGACAGTCTTAACTCAAGAGGATGAGTTAGATAGCGCTAGGGCTCTACTAGAGAAGAATGAGATAACAGAGCCACTTCTTAGCGCAATTCTAAACTCCTATACTCCTTCAGATGATTTAGTTATCTCTCTTGGAGACGCAATACTTTCATATGTCAAAATTGATCATGAAGACCAAGCTCACCCTAAGAAGTACATGCTCTTCTTAGGACCAACTGGAAGTGGTAAAACAACAACACTTGCTAAAGTAGCGTCTCTTTATAAGAGTGTCTCTTATCGTGTTGCGATTATAACTCTTGATAGCTATAGGGTAGGAGCTTATGAACAGATTAAAGCATTTGCTGATGCTTTTTCAGTTCCCCTTGCCCTAGTTAAAGATGAAGATGAGATAATAACAGCTAAAGAGAAATTTAAAGATTATGATCTTGTCCTAGTCGATACTATGGGAGTAAGTCCTGATGATGCAGCGCTAAATTTAAGGCTTAGAGGATTACTTTCACTTTTTTCTCAAAAAGAGACGATGAATATTTTAGTTTCACCAGCAAACCTTAAATGTAGTGACCTTATGAAGCAGTATAAGCGCTATAGAGATTTTTCAATTACCTCACTAATAATTACAAAGCTTGATGAGAGTGAATCGATTGGATCATCTCTTACATTTAGTTATGTGTGTGGTAAGCCTCTGCTTTTTTGTACTAATGGACAGGCGGTACCTGATGATATTCGCAAGGTCTCTACCACCTTAATACTAGAGTACTTAACCGGCTTCGGCTTGGATATGAAGAGTCTTTCAGGTCAGCTTAGTTAAGAGTCAAAATACTTTGGCTCTCGCTTTTTAACTTCCCTTGTGCAAGTAGACCTTTTATTACTTTAGCGCATGAGGGAGCGGCTACATTAGCACCCCAAATGCTATCTCCTCTAGGAGCACTAACTGCAAAGTAGATGATATATTCACTTTGCTCTGCAGGGGCTAAAGCTAATGTAGAAGCTAGTGAAGTTCCATCAATATAACTTTTACTAATTGGATTAATTATCTCAGCTGTACCTGTTTTAGCTCCAACAGAGATGGAAGGGACAGCGGCTTTAACAGCTGTTCCGTTTTCAACTGCCCCCTTCATATACTCTCTAATAAGGCGAGCGGTCTCCTCTTTAATAACACTCTTTTGAATTAGCTCTTTATTAGATTGTAAAACCTCACCCTCATGACTCTTGATCTCCTTAATAATTGAGGGGTAGGTAAGAGTGCCATCATTTGCAATTGCTGTAGCGGCCGTGCATATTTGAAGTGCATTGACAGATAGTTCTTGACCAAAAGCTAATGTAGCTTGGCTTCTAGCTGACCAAGTTTTAACATCTCTTAAAGAACCTTTTGTAACAGAAGGTAGAGAAATATCATATTTACTACCAAAACCTAAAGATTTTAAGTAGTTATAAAACTCATTTTTATCGGTTTGTAAAGTCCAGTAGGCAATTGCACCATTACAACTTTTTTCGATCATGGCTTTAGCGTCAACCTCACCATGCTTTTCATGGCAGGTGATAGTAAAGCTTTGGCCATCTACAGTAAAGGTCTCCTCCCCATCACAGATAAATGGAGTTGTGGTGTCAACGCCTTGATCCATGGCATTGGCAAGGGTAAATATTTTAAAGACTGAGCCAGGTTCATAGGTATATGCTACAGTTCTTGATAACCGCTCTTCTTCTGTGGAGGTGCTGTAGTAGTTTGGGTCGAACCAAGGGTATGATGAGGCAGCTAATATCTCACCAGTTTTTGCTGACATTACCATCGCCATTACATAGTCAGGGGAGTGTTCATACACAATATCTTGAACCGCAACATCAACTAAATATTGGATATCTAAGTCTATTGTAAGAGTGACATCAGATCCATAGGTAATCTTTTCATCTAGCTGAGGGTAGGGAAGAAGTGCGTCATCTAAAGAGTACTCTAGCCCTTCAAGCCCCTTATTTTCAGTATTTACAAATCCAATGATCTGAGAGAGATGGAAGGTGGATGGGTACATCCTTCCTTCATACTCTTCTACTATTACTTTATCTTCTAATGAGTACTCTTTAATTAGTTCTTTTAACTTTGCACTTGTCGCGCTATCAATATGACGTTTAATTAAAGCTGTATAGGTGTACATCTCACAGCGCTTTAATATCTCACTAGTTTCCATTCCTAATGTAGGAGAGAGTATAACCGCTACTTCATTTAAATTTTCCGTTTTATTCTTCTTTATATAAAGAGCACTCTGCTTTGTTTGTATTGCAAGTATGTTACCTTTTCTATCAGTAATATTACCTCTAACTACCTCTTTAGCAATTTCAGGATCTTGATACTCTTTGCTATGTGTTAATTTATTTTCAATTACCAGATAAAAACATCTACCTGTTAGTAGTATAAATAGGATGATCACTACTAGCAGAAAGAGGTTAAAGCTCCGATTTTTACTATTCCAACTCATTTGAATCTATATTATGATATTCTAAAGAGGAATGTCAAAAAAAGCTATGGGAAGAGATAGTTACGATGATATGGTAAGCCCTTCTAGAAGTGGAAGAGGAAGAAAGCGTGGTGGATCTAAAGCTGGTATAATTGCCGCTTTAGGTATAGTAATCTGTCTATTAGCAGTAATTGTCTATATCTTTGTCTCCCCTCCGAAAGAGGAGAGTGTTTCCCGTGAAAAACAACAGCAGATAAATGTTGAAGTAAAAAAGATCGAAGATGTAACTCCTGAAGTAAAAACAGAGGTACCTGTTACAGCTACAAATACAGTAACTCCTACTGTAACTAAAATAGAAGAAGTTCAAAGTACAACACCGCTTGAAGTTAATAGTGTTTCAGTAGCACCTACAAAGGTAAGTACACCTACAACTACAGCTAGAGACCTTAGCTCTGCATTAAATACATCAACTTCTACAGGTGCTGTTAAGTTTGTCTCTCACACTGTTAGTGAAGGTGAAGATTTAGCTTCTATTGCAGCTATGTATGGATTAAAAACTGAGACCCTTATCTCTGTTAATAAAATTAAGAACATCGCTGCAATCGTTCCAGGAACCGTTCTCTCTATTCCTGATAGAAATGGAAGATATTACACAGTACAAGAAGGGGATATGCTTAGCACGATAGTGCATAAGTTTAATCCAGAACTTGGCTGGAAGAAACTACAAGAGATAAATGGATTAAAGAGTGAAAATATAAAGGTAGGGCAGGAGCTGTTTATCCCAGATGTTGAAGAAGATAATAGTAGTGTGGTTAGCGTAAGTGCCCTTACATTTACAAAACCAGTTGACGGTTCTATCACAGCTAACTTTGGTCAAAGAGTTGATGGACAAGCCCTCTCTGGTATCTATATGACAGCTTCAGCAGGTTCTGCTGTAAAGGCTGTACAAAAAGGTGCTGTTATTGATGCAGGTAATGATTCAGCTCTTGGTCGTTTTGTTATTATATTGCATGATGAAGGGTATAAGAGCTACTACTACTATCTTGAGACTGTAACAGTAAAGGTTGGCTCTGAAGTAGTACAGGGTGATGTAATTGGATCAATTGGCACAAGCAACCAAAAGTTCACACGACCAACTCTCTACTTTAAGCTTGAGCAGAATGGTATTGCGTTAGATCCAGGATTCTTCTTCTAGAAGCTCTTTTGCTACTTGACGCAACAATAACCATTGTTCATAATGATTCGGTAATTACAAAAATCCAATTGGATATAAGGAGCAATACTGTGCCTTGCGGTAAGAAAAGAAAGAAACATAAGATTGCAACTCACAAGAGAAAGAAAAGACTCAGACAAAATAGACATAAGAAAAAGTAAGTCTAGTTGCATTATCTTGTACAGGAGCCATAAAGGTTCCTGTATTTTTTTTACTCTTTATGTTATCAATAAATTATGAAATATGAATTTAAGTTAAATAATTACCTCTGGGGTTCAAATAAAGAGGATACAAAAGTTAAAGCAAAACTTGAAAATAAAGGGACTCTTTTAAAGATTAAATTTGATGTCATTGAAAAAGAGCTAAGACGAATGGTGACTGAAGACCAAGGTCCAGTTTGGACTGATAGCTGTGTAGAACTCTTTATTTCAGCTGACAATAAAGCACACTATGCAAACTTTGAGTTCTCAGCTTCTGGTGCGGTATTAGCTTGTTACGGAAGTGGTAGAGTAAATAGAAGTAAGTACAGTGAAGATCTACTTGCTACTGTCAAAAGAAAGGTTACTATTTTAGAAAACAATAATAAACAAAGTCATTGGATCTTAGATGTCTCTCTTGATTTAGCTCTCTTTAATTTAGTTAAAAAGCTTCCTCAAGATGTCTACATCAATTTATATAAGTGTGGAGATAAACTATTGACTCCTCATTATCTATCGGCCTTCCCAATTGATCTAGAGAAACCAGATTTCCACACTCCCGCATTTTTCCAAAAGATTACTTTAGCTTAGCTTTAGGGTTCCAAGCAACTTCACCCTTAAGAGAGTTGTCATTAAGTAGAATGGAGAGTGCTTCTTGTGCCATATACTCTCCAAAGACAGCTGTAACAGTAGGAAGAGAACCTAAGATTACTCTATCTCTTCCTCTATCTAAGGTTCGCTCTATAGCTTTATCTTGATGGACAGGGATGTAATTAAAGTTAACCTTTTCAGGTGAAAATACAACTCTAACTCCCTTATCAATTCCTCTTTTTCTTAAACTACTTCTTACTTGTCTTGCTAAAGGACAACCCCAAGTTTCACTGATATCAGCAACTTTTATAAGTGATAGATCTCGTCTTAAAGCAGCTCCCATTGAGGAGATAACTTTATAGTTGTTTTTAACAGCATATTCAATTAAACCTACCTTAGGGGTGAGAGAGTCAATGCAATCTAGGAGGAGAGCGGAACCATCTAAGATAGATTTATAGGTAGAACTATCTGCAAAACCATCGATAGCTTCGACTGTACAAGCAGGATTGATATCTAGAATTCTCTCTTTCGCAACCTCTACCTTCTTTTTACCAATAGTTGAGTGAAGTGCTAAAACTTGTCTATTTAGATTCGTAATAGAGACTGTATCGAAATCGACAACTCTTATAAAACCAACACCAGAGCGAGCTAAGGACTCTAAAGCAAAACCACCAACAGCACCTGCTCCACAAACAGTTACTCTGCTATTATGTAACTTTTCAATATTATCTCTTCCTATTAAACGTTCAAGGCGTAAAAATTGCTCTTCTTCCATCGATAAGCTCCTCTAAGTAGCTGACACTAATATTAAGATACTTTGCTATAGTTTTATACCAAGAAGCAATAACAACTTCCTCTTCTTTAGAGATGGTAAGATCACTTTCAAGTAAAAAGGGTTCTTTTAATAGTGATAAAAAGTGCTTCGTTTTTTCACTTCTTGGCCCTAATGAGATAATACCACCTCTTTTTCTTATTTGTATTGCACTTTCAAATGAACCTGTAAAGCCATGTACTATGAAAGGGGGAAGGGGTTTGTATCTATCTAAAGCTTTTAAAAGTAGATCCACCTTTCCAACTTGGTGAAGAATAAAGGGACGTTTAAGAGTATAAGCAAGCTCAAGTAAGCTATTTAACACATCAATTTCAAGAGGATCGTTAACTCTTCTGTCAATGCCAAACTCTCCAATTAAAGCGCTCTTATCTTTTTCTACGCATTGAATAAGTTTATCAAGTGATAGTTTATCAAATGGGGCTAAAAGTCCATAAGCTCTATATGGATATCTTTGTACTGATTCAAACTCTTCAGCTTTTGAAGTACAAACTAAAGCTTTATTTGAAATAATAGGACCAATGTGAGCATGGCAGTCAAACATAGGTAAAGTTTATGAAAAAACTAAGGATTTTGCTATTGCATTATTAATTGATTTTTATCTCACTGCTATGAGATTATAAGGCCATGTTAGAATTTGATAATTTCATGATTCGTTACACTCCAAACCCCAAAGAAGGGGAGAAGGAGTTCGATATTAACTACTACATAATGGAAAATAGAACTCCTATAAGTAATGAGCTTTTAGCCTCTTTAATGCCAATGCCTGTTGATGAATCTTTATTAAAAGAGAGAACGAAAGAGTTATGTACTCTTTTACTCGATAAAAAGCTTTTAAATAGTGATGATAACTACTGTATCAACTCTAAAGCCATGATCTTTATTAGAAATGAAAAAGGTCATCTCTTCCTTCCTTTTGAAAATACCTCTTTTTCTGATGCTAAGGGATACTTCTATCCTGAAGGCTTAGAAGAGGATGAGAATAAGGATGTTATCACTGCTTTAAATAGCTTTAAGCTAATTTTAGATAAAGCAAGCAGTGATATCATCACTTATCTAAAGAGTAAAAAATAAGCATTTGTAAAGAGTTTGTTAAATCTTTTCTTTTGCATTGACGAACTAAATATGCATTGATATCATTTTGATATCATCTATATTTGGAGGTTTTTATGAACTTTAAAGATGAGAAGATATTAAAGCCCACTTCAGGTTTTGTTGGACTTTTTATTCTATGTTTTTTTGTGATCATCTCAACAGCGCTTATGATTTTTGGCTCTATCTCAGCTGAGGATGAGATCATTAATCTTCCTCTCTCTGTAGCTTTAATTATTATTGGTGCAGTTCTATTTACTCTTTGTTGTATTTTCTTTGCAGGTCTTAAGGTTGTTAACCCAAATGAAGCTTTAGTGTTATCACTTTTTGGCCGTTATTATGGAACTATATACGAAAGTGGTTTTTACTTTGTTAATCCATTCTGCTCGGCTATTTTCCCAAAAGTTGGTTCTGGAGACAAAGAGCAGAAGAAGGGTGGCCTTACCATGGTTAATGGTATTGCTGTATATACCCCAAAGAAGGTTTCAACAAAGATCTCTACATTTGTTAATGGAAACCAAAAGGTTAATGATGCACTTGGTAATCCTATAGATGTAAGTGCAATTGTAATCTGGCGTGTTGTTAATGCAACAGAAGCTGTTATCAAGATTGATAACTATTTTGATTACCTTTCTAACCAAACCGACTCTACAATTAGAAATGTAGCTCGTCTATACCCCTATGATTTAGTTGATGATGATCCATCAAATGGTCATGAAGAACTTACTCTCCGCGGTTCAGCTCAAAAGATTGCATTAGAGATGAAGGATGAACTTCAGAAGAGGGTTAAAGAGGGTGGTCTTGAGATTATTGATGTTCGTCTTAATCAAATTGCCTACTCCCCTGAGATCGCAGCAGCAATGCTTCAGCGTCAACAAGCTGTTGCTATCATCGCAGCTCGTCAAAAGATTGTTGAAGGTGCAGTTAGCATGGTAGAGATGGCTCTTGAGCAACTTAAGAAGGATAATGTCGTTGATCTAGATGAGGAGAGAAAAGCACAGATGGTTTCCAATCTATTAGTTGTGCTTTGTGGCTCTAAAGAAGCTTCTCCAATTGTCAATGCAGGTTCAATTTATTAAAATCAAGATTTGGGTACTCTATGGCTGATAAAGAAAAGCAAAAAAAACAAATACCATTAAGACTATCATCTTCACTCTATGATGAGCTTGCCTCTTGGGCTGAAGATGATTTTAGATCTATTAATGGTCAAATTGAGTACCTTTTAACTGAAGCGGTTAGAAGTAGAAGAAAGAAAGATTTTAAAAGCGATAGTGAGTAATTAAAAAGCCTGGCGTTTTAAACCAGGCTTCTTTTTTAAGCATTTCTACCACAACAGTTTTTATACTTTTTACCGCTACCACAAGGACATGGATCATTTCTTCCAATCTTTGGGGAGGTGCGAACAATTGTATTGTTCTGTTGAGTTTGGTTTGTGATATGTTCACTTCTTCTTCTCTCTCTAGCACCCAGGACAAGGGTAGGGCCCTTACGCTCACTGCTACTTGGTCGAAGAGTAAACTTAACAGCTACTGCCATTGCACAAACATTCTCACTGATATCATTCAGCATCTTGTCATATGCATCAGAGGCTTCATTTTTGTACTCAACTAAAGGATTCTTCTGAGCATAACTACGTAGCTGTGCTGCATCTTTAATATCTTCAAGAGCATCTAGATGGTCGATCCAACGACGATCGATATTTCTTAAGTAAATTTGACGCAGGAAGAGGTTAAATTGCTCCTTAGAGATTAGATTCTCTTTCTCTTTTAATAAATTCTTTAAGCGCTCCTTGATAATAGGTAGGCAGTCACCTTTATACTCCTCTTCAGTTAATGAGAAGTCACTCTTAAAGGTTTGTAAAAGAGCATCGCGGAAGGCTGAGTAGCCACCTTTTTCAGTTTCGCTATAAGCATCTTCAATTAAGGTAGTACAGTTATCGATAACACGAGAGAGAAGGTCAGCATCTTGTAGTATCTCATCTCTCTGCTCATAGATGTAGTTTCTCTGCTCATTTAAAACATCATCATATTCAAGAAGACGTTTTCTTATCTCAAAGTTTCTATCTTCAACTCTTCTCTGTGCCTTTTCGATAGCATTGGTAAGCATCTTGTTTTCAATAGGTTCACCATCTTGAAGACCAAGACGTCCCACAACATTTCTAACAGTATCGTTAGCAAAAAGACGCATTAAGGAGTCATCCATGGAGACGTAGAAGCGAGAGGTACCAGGGTCACCCTGTCTACCACTTCGTCCTCTTAGCTGGTTGTCAATACGTCTTGATTCATGACGCTCAGAACCTATGATATATAAACCACCAAGAGATTTGACCTCTTCATAGGACTTTTGCCAAATTGGTTTTACCTCTTCAAGTGCAACTTTTAGCTCTTCAGGTGTGGCTTCACTACCAACCTTCTTTAAAGCTAAATGTTCAGGTGAACCACCAAGCTTGATATCGGTACCACGACCGGCCATGTTTGTTGAGATGGTAATTGCACCTTTTGCACCCGCTTCACCAATGATATAAGCTTCACGAGCATGGTTCTTTGCATTGAGAACTTCATGATGTAAGCCTGCTCTTCTAAAGAGGGAAGAGAGTTTTTCACTGTTTTCAATAGAAACAGTACCAACTAGAACAGGCTGACCTTTTTCATGGATCTTCTTTACCTCTTCTACGATGGCATTAAACTTTTGTTTTTCGTCATAGTAGATGAGATCTGGGAGATCAACTCTGGCAAGAGGCTTATTAGTTGGCACTACAACAACATCCAAGTTGTAGATCTCTTTAAACTCTCCCGCTTCTGTATCAGCTGTACCAGTCATACCAGAAAGCTTGTCATACATTCTAAAGAAGTTTTGGAATGTTATAGTTGCAAAGGTTTTACTTTGTCCTAAGATACGAACTCCTTCTTTAGCTTCAATAGCTTGATGAAGACCATTTGAATAACGACGACCAGGAAGAATACGTCCTGTGAATTGATCTACTATCTGAATCTCTCCGTCCTTTACCACATAGTCAACATCACGCTGGAACATTCTATGAGCAATAACTGCCTCTGTTACATAGTGGATGTATTCAAAGTTTCCATCATCATAGATGCTGGTTGTATCTTCTCCATGTTCATCTTTACTTGTAATTAAAAGGCCTTGCTTTTTTAAGATTTTTTCTAGGTTTGTAATACCTTGTTTGGTAAAAGTAATATTCTTACTCTTTTCATCGATGCGGTAGTCACCTTTTTCATCAAAAGCATCTACTGCATTTTTATCCATCATATCAAAGCGTGAAAGTTCGTAGTAATCGCCAGTTTGAGGATCTTTTTCACACTCTTTAAGGAACTGAACAATACTATTAGCAGTTCTAACCTGCTTTGAGTCATCTTCAGCTTGTCCTGAGATAATTAAAGGAGTTCTAGATTCATCGATTAAGATTGAGTCTATCTCATCCACAATACAGAAGTGATGTTTAGCTTGGATCTTATCTTCCCAGCGCCACTTCATATTATCTCTTAGGTAATCAAAACCAAACTCATTGTTAGTACCATAGGTAATATCAGCACTATAAGCTTCTCTCTTTCTTTCATTATCTTGGTCAGAGAGAACAACCCCTGTAGTAAGGCCAAGATATGAGTAAACAGGACCCATCCATTCAGCATCACGTTTAGCAAGGTAGTCGTTTACTGTGACGATATGTACCCCTTTACCTTCAAGGGCATTTAAGTAAGCGGCAGGTACACAAGTTAATGTTTTACCTTCACCAGTCTTCATTTCAAGAATAGAACCTTGATGAAGAACTACAGCACCCATGATCTGAACATCATAGTGTCTTTCGCCTAAAACTCTCCAGCTAGCTTCTCTTGCAAGTGCAAAAGCTTTTGGTAGTATTGCATCTAGAGTTGTTTGTCCGTTTTTAAGCTCTTCTTTCCAAGAAGCGCTCTGTGCTTTCATCTCCTCTTCACTAAGCGCTTCAGCCCAAGAGGAGAAGGAAGCTACTTGCTTTACAATTGGAGCAAGGCGCTTCATATCTTTATCATGTTTGCTACCACCAAAAAGGGCAGCGAAAAAGTTATTTCCCATGATTGTTAGTATAATAAGAATAGAGTAAATAGGAAAGTGTGTCATCTTGACACATAAGAGTTCATAAAGTACTCTTTTTTACATGAAAGTAGCTCTTACTGGAGGCGGTACGCTAGGACATGTAATACCCACACTTTCCGTTGCCTCGGCAATTAAGAGAGCTGACAGCAGTGCTTCTTTTTTTTATATTGGTTCAGTAAAAGAAAATGAGAAGAAGACAGTAGAAAGGGAAGGTATTTTCTACTATCGGATAAAAACAGGAAAATTAAGAAGGTATTTCTCATTTGAAAACTTTATAGATCTATTTAGACTACTTCATGGTTTTATTTCAGCTTTAATAATTTTAAAGAAAGAAAAGCCAGATGTTTTATTTTCAAAGGGCGGTTATGTATCTGTTCCTGTTGTGTTAGCAGCACATCTACTTAAAATACCCGCAGTAACCCATGAATCTGACTTCTCTTTAGGTTTAGCTAATAAAATTAATGCAAAGTTTTGCGATTTCGTCTGTTTAGGTTTTAATCTAAATAAAGGTGGAAAATATATCTTTACAGGGAACCCTATAAGGGAAGCGTTTAAAGAGGTAAAAGTTGATAAAAACATTAAACCTTTTATTTTGATTTTAGGTGGAAGTCAGGGGGCAAAAAGTTTAAATGAGATGGTTTATCGTAATCTAGATGAACTACTTAAAATTGGATCAGTCTACCACCAAGCAGGTAAAACTGGGGATTTTTCACTTGTAAGAGAGGGTTATAAACAAGTAGAATTTATCTCTGATGAACTTCCTTTTCTTATCAAGAATGCCTCTTTGATAATCTCAAGAGCCGGAGCAAATGCTATTACAGAGTTTCTTTCTGTAGGGGCTTTAATTGTACTAGTGCCTCTATCAACTAATCAAAGTAGAGGAGACCAAGTAGAGAATGCTTCCTATCTTGAAAAAGAAGGAGGAGCTTTAGTTGTTAGAAGTGAAGGTGAGTTTATCTTGAAAGTAAAAGAGGCTTTACTTAAAAAGGATGAACTTAAAAAAAGAAGCAAAGAACTATTTGTGGATAATGCAGCAGATGCAATAGCAAAAGTTGTATTACAGAGTGTAGGAGAAAAATAGATGGATTGGACACTTGCTATTGGCAATGTAAATATTGGAATTGTTGATATTATAATCTTTGTTATCTGTATGATTAGTGCAGTATTTTGTTGCATTAGAGGATTTGTGAATGAGTTTTCACACCATGCAGGAATAATCTTTGGTTTTGCAACTGGTTTTCTATTTACAACTTTACTATCTCCAAAGCTAAGTGATGCCCTCTCAGATAAGATGCCTCTTTGGATAGTTTCTTTAATTAGCTTTGTTATCTTGACCTCAATTGGTTATATAGTATTTCGTTTACTTGGCAGTGCCCTTGAAACAATTGTTGAAAGCTTTCATTTAGGGGCTTTAAACAATATCCTAGGCTTCTTTTGGGGACTTATTATTGCGCTTTTTATTCTTTCTGTAATTATGTATGTCTTATCACTACAACATATTATTGATTTTTCACCACTATTTGATAACTCTTTAATTGCTAATAACTTAATTAAACCGCTACTTCCTGAAACAATTTCTACAATTGAGGGGATGATTAATGAGCTTTGAGAATATAAGAGTAACTCAGAGTAAAATTGCAGATAGATTAAGTGATGAGTTTGAAAAAAAACTTATACCACAATCTGTTTTAATAAGTGGGCGTCCATACTCTTCAAGGATGAGTACAGCTCTTGAACTTGCTCTTACTTTGACAGGAAAAGCGGATAAATTCTATTCATTAGATACTAACTCCTTAATTGTCCTCTCTGATAGAGATATGGATCTTAGGATAAAGGCGGCTTTAAACTTGTATAAGAAGCAGAAGAATAGTCGCTCTTTAATCTTTCTACTTCAGACTATAAAACTCTTTTTGCTCTCATTTCACGTGGCACTTTCAGATAGTACAAGTGAAGAGCTTTTAACGCTTGCAGGTCAAGTTAGTGAAGTACTATATGATGCAAACAGTGACTTTACTCCTGAGGAGGCAGATAAGTGGATCTCAGCTCTTGAAAAACCCCTTCAAGCACTACTTCAGAAGAATAGGAAAAAGGGTGGTTTTTCAATAGATAATATTCGTGATATCTCCGCTTTCTTTCAATCTTCAGGAGATGAAGAGAGTGCAGTTATCTTAGAAAACATTGAAAATGTAACGCCTGGTGCAATGAATAGTATTCTTAAACTTCTTGAAGAACCTCCAGAGAAAGCTCATATCATCTTAGTCTCTTCAAATCCGGGAAGAATCTTAGATACTATTCTATCGCGCGTTAGAAAGTATGAGCTTCCACCTATTAGCGAAAATAATGCTAAAGCTTTTTTACGTGATAGATTCTTCTCATCAGCATCTTCCTTAGAAGAGTTCTTTTATACCACCTCAGGTTTTGACTATAAGAGGGCAAAAGAGGAGGCTGAAAACTTTATAGATACCACTGTTATCGAAAGAAAGAGTGTTGATACAGCAACTCTTACCTCTCTTTCTCAATTTTTAGATGAGTTTTCTTCCTATCCTCTCTTTTTCTCTCTATTAACAGATTATACAGAGAAGCTTTTATATGAAGGGAAGATAAAGACAGGCGTAGCTTCAAGGTGTAACAGAGTGCTATCACACTCATTAAATGAAGCTGTTGTATACAACCAAAATAAGAGAGTCCTTTTAGATAGGATCTCAAGGGAGCTTATAAATGAGTAATAGACTTCTTAAAAAGGTTCTAAGTCGAATTGGTTCACTTGAAAATAAGGAACTAGAGAGACTTATTTATAAGCAGATCGCTGAAGCTGATATGCTTTCTGCATTGCTTGAAAATGGACGTACAGGTCACTGCATCCTATCTCGTGATGGCTATATAAAGTATGCAAATACCTCATTCTTTACTCTTTTACCATCTAATAGAGTTTATTTAAATAAGGCGGAAGGTAAGCATCTTAAGGATATTATAATTGATGATGAGGTCCTACTATATTTAAGAAATATTAGAAAAATAAGGGAAGAAGAGGATAAAGAGTTTTACTTTCAAAGTGGCGCCTCAGTTAAAACTATACGTATTACCCATAGAACTATCCAAACTGATGAAGGTGATTACTTAGCCATCCAAGCTGACGATATTACCGAAGAGAAGAGGAAGGAGACTAGACTTAGACGTAGTGAATCTCTAGCTAGCATGACTACAATGGCTGCTGGTATTGCCCATGAGATTAAAAATCCTCTTGCCGCTATGCAAATCCATCTTCAACTACTATCTAGGGCTTTTGAAAAGAAGGGTTCCCTTAAAAAAGAGGATGCAGAGCGTTACATCTCAGTTCTTGAAGAGGAGATAAATCATCTAAATAGTATTGCTGTAGACTTTTTATTTGCAGTTCGTCCTATGGATGTAAATCTTCGACTTCAATCGATTGCTCCAGTTATTAATTCTCTTGAGGAGTTTATTACTCCAGAGCTTAAGAGTAACCATATTACTTTAAAGATAGATATAGACCCCTTCTTGCCACGCTTAGAGATAGATAGTGCCTACTTAAAGCAAGCGCTACTTAACATCATTAAAAATGCGATGAATGCAATGGCAACTGGTGGTAAGCTTACTATTTCAGTCTCCTCAGATGGGGATTTTGTAGTAATTTCTATTAAAGACACAGGATGTGGAATCCCAGAAGAGAATATAAGTAAGATCTTTGAACCTTACTTTACTACTAGAGCCGCAGGAACAGGTCTTGGATTAACTGTTGTTTATAAGATTATCAAAGAGCATAAAGGTGATATCTCTGTAGAAAGTCGTGTAGGGGTAGGTACTACATTTATCATTAAACTACCTGTGCCTCAAGTTGAAAGAGCACAGCTAACTGATGAGCGAGGCGTTTGATGGCAACTATATTAATAGTAGATGATGAGAAGAATATTCGTTCTGGCTTAGCTTTAGCTTTCCAAGATGAAAACTATGACACTCTTGAAGCAGAAAATGGAGAGGAAGCTTGGAATATTATCAACAAAAAGAGTGTTGACCTTGTTATTACAGATCTAAGAATGCCCGTAATGAGTGGTTTTGAACTTTTAAAGAAGATCTCATCAGCATACCCTACAATTCCTGTAATTGTTTTAACAGGACATGGTTCAATTGAAGATGCTGTTGAAGCAATGCATGATGGTGCAATTGATTTCTTTACTAAGCCTGTTGACCTTGACCACCTTATTTTAACTGCAGGTAAAGCATTAGAGCATAGCTCTGTTTTAAAACAAAACCAAAGTTTAAAGAGTGAAATAAAAGAACTAAAGCAAAAGCATGGTTACTCACGTATCATTGGTAAGAGTGCTGCAATTACTCGTTTAATGGATACGGTAGCCCAAGTTGCCCCAACAAGGGCAAGTGTCCTTATTACAGGTGAGTCCGGCACTGGTAAAGAGTTAGTTGCAGATGCACTTCATGAACTTTCCCCCCGTGCCTCTAAACCCTTTATAAAGGTACACTGCGCATCGCTTTCTCCCACACTTTTAGAGAGTGAACTCTTTGGTCATGAGAAGGGTGCCTTTACAGGAGCCGTCTCTCAAAAAAAGGGTAGATTCGAACTTGCCGATGGGGGCTCTATCTTTCTTGATGAGATCGGAGAGATTGATCTTGCAACTCAAGTTAAGATCTTAAGAGTTTTACAAGAGCGCTCTTTTGAAAGAGTAGGTGGAGAAGAGACTATTAAGGTAGATGTTAGAATAATTGCTGCCACTAATAGAAATCTAGAAGAAGAGGTAAAGAAAGGAACCTTTAGAGAGGATCTTTACTATCGCTTAAATGTAGTTCACATCAATGTACCACCTCTTCGTGAGAGAAAAGAGGATATCCCTCTTTTAATTGCCTCTTTTATAAAAACCTTTAATGAAGAGGATGGTAAGAGTGTAGAGGGCTTTACTCCAGCTGCTAGAAAGCTTTTACTTGCATACTCATGGCCTGGAAATATTAGAGAGCTTAGAAATGTGGTTGAGTCATGTGTTGTAATGGCGCGTGGAAAGTGGATTGATGAAAATGAACTACCTGAGCAGATTACAAGTGCTTCTAAACAAAGCGAGCTATCAATAAAACTTGGAACAACGCTTTCTGACGCTGAAAGACAATTGATAATTAGTACAATCGATTACTGTCAGGGTAACAAAACTAAAGCAGCTGAAGTCTTAGGAATTGGTAGAAAAACACTGCATAGAAAACTACAAGAGTACAATCTGGAGAAGAGTGATGAGTGATGAGTTCTTTGCTGAAGATATCTTCTCTTCTGGTGGTTTATTATCCTCTGTAATTAGTAACTTTGAAGAGCGAGAGGGCCAAATAGAGATGGCTAAGGTGGTTAACTCTGCTTTTACTAAGGATAAGATTGCAGTTATAGAAGCTGGAACTGGCATTGGCAAAAGCTTTGCATACTTAGCCTCAGCCATTAAAGCGGCAACTGAAGAGGATAGTGAAAGAACTGTTATTGCAACAAGTACTAAGAATTTACAAAAGCAACTCTTTGATAAAGATATACCACTCCTTTTAAAAGCGATGAGAGCTAGAATTCCATATGTTTTAATGATGGGACGTTCTAACTATCTATGTCTTAAACGATTCAATGAAAACGAGGCTTTTCAATCTCTTCTGGCAACAGATCCTAAAAGTAGTGAGTATCGCTTTAAAGTTTGGGCTCAAAATAGTGAAACCGGCCTTTTAGATGAGTATAGAGGGAGCTTCCCTCACAGTGTAATTGTTTCTGATATTGCAAGTGACGGGGAGCTTTGCCTAGGAGGAAAATGTCCCTTCTTTGAATCTTGCTTCTACTATAAAAGTAAAAAGAAAGCAGAGAAGGCGAAGTTGATTGTTACAAATCATCACCTTTTATTCTCAGATGCCTCCCAGCGCTTAGAAGCGGATGAAGATTATTCAGAGGCTATGATACTCCCATCCTTCTCTCGTTTAGTTATCGATGAGTGTCATAATATAGATAAGAATGCAACTTCACTCTTTACTCGCGTTTACTCTTTACATGAGCTTAAATATGTAATGCGTCGTCTTATCTACTCTAAGAGTACGGTAAAACAACTTAATCTAGTTCAGTATATAGCTTCTGAAGCTAAAATGGATGATAAGGGGGATGAACTTGTAAGCACTTTGGAAGTCATAGTTAAGTGTGCTGAAGATCTTAACAACTATCTTTTAACTCTATTAAAGTATAAAAATGAAGTTTTAATAACAGAAGAAAACTTTAATCGTCTTAATACATTTTGTTCAGCAGCTGAAAACCTCTCTTACTTAATGAGCAAAGTTTCTTCAAGTGCCCTTTCTATTATTGATAAATTAGATAGTGAAAGCATTGATGAACTTAAAAAGAAGAGTTTTGAACAAGGATTTCGAAAGCTACAATATTTTTCTGAGATATTAACTGATTTCTCCTCGTCTAATTTTAAAGATGATGAGGTTAGATATTTAAATAAAAGTAAAATTAGGGGTGAGGAGTTTGTTGAAGCCTCTATAGCCCCAATATCAGTTGCTCCCATCTTGAATGATGCGCTCTTTTCAAAACTTCCAACTGTTGTATGCTGCTCTGCAACACTTAAAGTTGGTTCAGGTTTTGATTTCTTTATTAACCAAGTAGGTCTAAAGGGTAGAGAAATTCTAACAGGGCAATTTCTATCCCCCTTTGATTATGCTCATAACCTTTTATTGCTCTGTCCATATGATGGCAAAAGGTATTCGAAAACTGAAGAAGAAGGATATACCGCTTCAATTGTTCCTAGGATAAAAAGTGCGATAGAAGCTTCATCTGGTGGAGCTTTAGTCCTTTTTACCTCTTACAATATGATGGAAAATGTCTATAGAGAACTTGTAGATGTCCTACCTTACAAACTATTAAAGCAAGGTAATGGATTATCGAGAAACCAACTCTTTGAAGAGTTTAAAAAGGAAGCAGATAGCTGTCTATTTGCAACTCAATCTTTTTGGGAAGGCGTTGATGCACCAGGTAACACCTTACGTTTAGTTATCATCACCAAGCTTCCATATCCTAATCCTGATGAACCTATCTTTAAAGCAAGAAGTCAAAAACTTGATAGAGAAACTCCTCATTCAAGTTATT
>X235_Pygmy_Slow_Loris__coassemble_11_pt1 | contig 39020 bp, 35 predicted proteins | sample X235_Pygmy_Slow_Loris__metabat2_low_PE_001 | metagenome-assembled genome bin X235_Pygmy_Slow_Loris
AAGCAACTATCCCAATCCAATTTAGAGAATTCGTCCTTGCATTGAAAGAATGGAACTCATTGCCCCCTATTTTAATAGAGTAATACCTATATGCGAAAGCATCTCTAGCTCAGAACAAAAAGCTTCTCCTGTTCCAACTAGAAACTGTGAGAAAAAAGGAATAATAAAGCTGTCAGATATAAGAAGCAGTAATACAGATAATGCTTTGAGGAAAAGACCGATTGCTGTTGATTTCTTTGTGCCAAGTCTGTCTGTTAACAATCCCACAGGTAACTCAAGGAGGAAAATAGCAATGGAAAAAATAGAAAAAAACAAGATGATGTTTTCTGATGAGAAGCTATATTTCTCAGACAGAAATAACGCCCAAAAGGGCATCATGCAGTTAAATCCACTGAAAAAAACATATAGATAAAATGCCATATGATACCCTCAAGTACAAATAGTGTACTACCACGATCGTGGCAGTACGTGAAATTTTAAACTATCAACTTTCTGATAATTTAGATGAAAGCTCCTGGAATTGAGTCTCTAAACCAGAGTTATCAAAGACTAGGATTTCACCAAGATCAACAGAATCTAAGCTATTAATAATATTTAAACTATCTCCTAATAAAGTGGAGACTTCTTTACTAACATTCGCGGTATTAATTGTATTAACAACCATATCTTCTAAAATAGATAGTTCCTGATACTTCTCTGTCCAAATATCTTTATAAGAATCTAGGATGGACATAAAGTTGTTCATAACAGTCTTATTAAGTTCTTGGCTCTTTAAGTTTGCTTTATAATGAGTTGCATAAGATGAGTTAGTTTCAATTTGCTTTAATGTATTTGCAATTAACCCTTCATTATCTGAATACAGCTGTCTCAATTTACCTTTATAGATACCTATATTATCTAAGGAAAGTTCAAGTGCTCTCTTTTGAGCTAATACTACTAATCGATAAAGTTTATAGTATTTGATGTATAGATTAAAACTAGCAACTGCACCTTCTTGTTCTAAAATGTTTTCTTTGTACTGTTTTAGTACAGAGGTGATGTTGATGCTAACTACGCTAAGGGTAAGAACATCATTACCATAACTTTCACCTGTTATGACTTCTACCTCTTTATCGGAGAGAGTAACTCCATCTTTTTCGAAGATAGCTTTAATCTCTTCTTTCTTTTCTCCTATTTTAGTTTCTATTCCTTCAATCTTAGTAAAGTTTGCTTCGAGCTTTGCCGAAATCTGTTCTTGTTCTTCTGTTCCCGCTGCTAAGTAATAATTCTCTTTTAGATTGTCATTTTCCTTTTCTATTCTACTTTTTTCTTTTCTAAGGGAAACGATTTCATCCTTAAGTTCAATAGCAGGTGATTGCCCAACAACATTTAAAATTTGGTCACAAATCTTCTGAACATCCAAAGTTGATACATCTACAGAGTCTTGACCTAAGAAGTCATAAACAGCTCTCTTTGTAGTTGATGACTCGCCATTTGTAGCTTGGTCCAGCTTGTCATTCCATTTGTCTACATTCCCAACGACACTGTTAAACATACTGCTTTCTTTGTTACTGCTACCAACTAAGCTGCTAACTAAACTAGACTCAGTGACACTGCTGACAAGATTGCTAACTATATTTCCATCTTTATTCATAGCTCCACAGCTTGTTAATAAAATAAGAATGATAGTAATAGTTAATGCTTTTAGAATCTTCATTACAATTTCCCCCAATATGAAAATATATATCATATTTGTTTTTAGAAATCTAGATTTTCATTTTATTATTAGCAATTCTTTATAATATAATATGTTATAAATTTTATTAATTTAATAGAGAAAAGTTGTTGACAAAAAGAGTGCTTTTTGCGATAGTTCATGACGTTGATTGCGCTGGTGAACACCGGCCTGCTTCACAAAAATGGTGGAAGTAGTTCAGTGGTAGAGCGCCAGATTGTGGATCTGGTTGTCGAGGGTTCGAACCCCTTCTTCCACCCACTACCTTCTTAGGAAGGCACCGCGCTCGTAGCTCAGCTGGATAGAGTGTCGGACTTCGAATCCGCAGGTCGCAGGTTCGAATCCTGCCGGGCGCATAGATTTTTGACATGGGCCGCTAGCTCAGCTGGTAGAGCAGCAGACTCTTAATCTGCGGGTCAAAGGTTCGATCCCTTTGCGGCTCACTTAAACACCGCGAGAGTGGTGGAATTGGCAGACACGCTAGATTTAGGTTCTAGTATCTTTGATGTGCGGGTTCAAGTCCCGCCTCTCGCAGAGCCTGATCAACGAAGAAGGCCTTAATAATGCGAAAGTAGCTCAGTGGTAGAGCTCCACCTTGCCAAGGTGGATGTCGCGGGTTCAAGTCCCGTCTTTCGCTCTAAAGCTTAATTGGAATTTAATAGATTCTGATTAAGCTTTTTTATTTGCAAAACTACTGTTTCCTCTTTAAAATTAAAGTAAAAAGAGGTGTGACTATGAATCAAGAGATTTTTAATAGCATTGGTGATAGTGATGAAGTAAAAGTATGTGCTGTTTATGAAGATGATCCTCAGTACAATATAAACAATGCAGTACCTTTTATTAGAAATTATTCCTTCTCTGTAGAGCCGAATAAAGGAAGTAGCTTTTCTTTGCTTTATGCTTTCGATTCAGGAGATAAATTAAAAGAACCTGTAGAGGATTTAGAAAAGAGAGAAAATGAATTTAATATCCTTTTAGAAGTTCTTGAAAGTAAAGGCCTTCATTCTAATAAAAGTACTGAGAGTAAATTTTGCAGTGGTGAAATAAGCACTATTACATTCAAGAAATAAAAATCACTTTCCTTGTGATTTTCTTCTCATCTATGTATTATCTTTTCTGTTATGAAAAGTAATATGCATACCCATACATCCTTTTGTGATGGTAAAAATAAGATTGAAGCTATTATTAGATGTGCGGTTAATAAAGGATTTGACGCTATAGGTTTTTCTTCTCATGCTTACACTGGTTTAAAAGAAGATGAGTGTGGCATGAGTGAAGAGGGTACTAACGAGTACTTTGAAGAAATAGCTAGATTTAAAAAAGAGTATGAGAATGTAATTGATATCTATGCAGGGCTTGAAGAGGAAGCGCTGTTTTCAAAATTGGATGATAGATGTGACTATAAGATAATCTCATGTCACTATGTTAAGGCTAATGATGAACTACTTCCTATTGATCTTGATAAAAATGTCTTACAAAGAGCTTTAACTATTATGGGAGAGGAAGCCTTCTTTGATTATTACTATTCTGCTTTGATCAAAGGATTTTCCAATTTAAAAGGTACTATCGTTGGTCATTTAGATCTTTATACTAAATTCGATGAACAGGATCCTCTCTTTAATGAGATCCCATCAATTGCATATGATGCAATAGATACTTTAGCTAGTATGGGTGCTATCTTTGAAGTAAATACTGGAGCTATGGCTAGAGGGTATAGAAGTAAGCCATACCCCTCCGCTCCTCTTTTAAAGCATATTAAAGAGATTAATGGAAAGATTATTATTACAAGTGATTGCCATAATATGGACTTACTTGATTACGGCTTTGATGAAGCTAAAGATCTATTGCTTGAGTTAGGCTTTAGAAGACAGGTCTATCCTTCAAAAAATGGTTTTATCGAGATAGACCTGTAGTTTTTAAATTTGCTCTGGAGGTATCTCTTCACTATCTATATGTAAGCTTCTCCACTTATCATATTCAAGTAATTGGTTCTTTAGTGAAGTTGCATCATCATACCTCTTCTCTCTACGTTTATTGAAAATTAGATAGAGAGATGGGGATAAGAAGAGAGTTAAAAATGAACCTGTAATAATTCCTCCAAAAAAAGTAACTGCAATGGGCTGTAACATTTCAGAGCCTTCTCCTGGAAAGAATGCCATTGGAACCATGCCAAGAAGTGTAGTTAGAGTTGTCATCAAAATAGGACGAAGACGATTCTTTGCGGCAAGTAAGCAAGCATCATAAACCTTTATCTTTGCTTCTACAAAGCGATTTATGGCATCTACTAAAACAATACCATTGTTAACAACGACACCAATTAGAGCGATAACTCCAACTAAAGAGAATAGTGAGAAGCTCTGATGCATAATTAGATGGATTGCAATTACACCAATTAAGAGTAGTGGTATAGTGGCAAAGATAATCAAAGGATCGATTAAAGATTCAAATTGAGCTGCCATTACCATGTAAACAAGTAAAAGAGCTAAGATAACTACTATTATCATTGTGCCAATGTAACTATTGAAATCTGCCATCTCACCGCCATATGAGATGGAAACATCCTCATTTAATATTAAGTTATCTTCGATAAGGCTTTTAGCAATTTCATTAGCTTCTGATGAGGTATATCCACTTGCTGCATTTGCTTTTACATGGTTGATAGTCACTCTATCTTCTCTTGTTATTGATTTAGGAGAAAGCCCATAGGTAAATGTTGCTACTTGGTCTAAGCGAATCAAGCCATTACTTCCTTTTATTAGGAGATTTTCAAGCTCTTGGATTGATGATATTGAGTGTTCAAGGGTTAAATAGAGCATATAGGTAGTTGAATCATCAAATGTGGTGATTTCAGTTACCTCAACCCCTGAAATAGCACTATTAAGGGTGCTTTGAAGGGTAGTAATATTAAGACCTAGCAGTTTTGCTTTATCTTCATCAACTTCTATTGTTATTTCAGGAGAACCATTTGAACTATCGCTTTCAACATCAACAAGTGCACTGCTATTTGTTAATAGCGTAACGATCTCGGAGACTGTATTATCAAGGAGTGTGCTGTTTTCTGAGGCGATGGAGATATCAACAGCACTTGAACTAAAACCTCTGCCTTCAGAGAAGGACCAAGTTGCAGATGGATCAGTAGCTAAAAGAGGACGAATTAACTCTTTTACTTCACTTGCTGAGTACTTTTGCTCTGTTATATCGGGAAGCGAAATTGTAATAGTTCCTGTATTGCTTGAGCGGTCTAGTCTAAGGGATATACTCTTAAAACTTCCTTCTGGTAACTTCTCTTCAATACTCTTTTCCATTGTGAAGAGTTTTTCTAGTGTCACCTCTTTAACCGTACCTTCTTTCATTGTTAAAGAGAGTGATATTGAGTCATCTGTATTCATCTGAGGAGCTAAAGAGAAGTCAATAGAGGAAAAGAGTAGGCTAAAGAATAGAAGCAGTAAGATTAAAATAGAGATGAATAGGGCTTTATGATTAAGTACATATGAGAGTGCTTTTATATAAAGCATTCGAATGTGTTCTTCAGTATTAGATAATAAACTATCAAAGTCTCTTAAAGCTCTATTTTTAAGTGGTTTTTGTACTCTTGTATTTAGAGGCAAGATACTGCCTGAGAGGGCTGGTACAAGGGTTATTGAAACAAATAATGAGGAGGCTAAAGAGATACAGATTGTAATAATTAAATCTTCGAACATTATCCCGATCATACCAAGGTCGTATTTGTAGATGATTAAAGGAAGAAAAACGCAGATGGTTGTCAGTGTTGAAGCAAAGATAGCACTCCACATATTCTTACTTCCAAGAATTGCTGCAACTGCGCTTTTGTAACCTTTTTCCCTATAAGAGTAGGTATTTTCAAGGATGATAATTGAGGCATCTACTATCATACCAATTCCTAATATAAGTCCAGCCATCGTCATACTATTGATAGTTAGATCAAAGAACGCCATACACATCAATGTGATCAATATAGAGATCGGCATCGATAGAGAGATGATAATAGTGGCTTTAATATTTCTTAAAAATATGAAGATTACTAATGCGGCAAGAATAATACCTTCAAATGCTGAAGTATAAACTTCACTCATTGTAGAACGTATCATCTCTGTGGAGTCTCTGTTTAACTCTAAGTTAACTCCATTTGGAAGTTCTTTTCTTATAGAATCTAAAGAGGAGAGGATGGTTGAAGCAACATTAGAAGCGTTGCTATCTGAATCATTTTGTACCGTTATATCTATAACTTCATTTCCATCGATGTAACTACGAGTAGAGCTCTCTTCACTCTTTACAACTGAAGCAACATCAGAGAGGCGAATTATAGCATTGCCATCTGTTTTTATTATTGTATTTTCTATCTCACTAACACTTTTATATCTTGAATCGGTAGTTAGTTCATAGTTTAAGTCCCCTTGCCTTGTTGTTCCAATATAGGTTTCACTGTTAATTTCATTAATAGCAGATGAGATATCTGTAAGCGTTAAGTTATATGCATATAAGCGCTCTAATGAGGGACGTATCTCATACTTTGTTTGATATCCACCTCGAACGGAGACCTCTGCAACTCCTTCAATTCTTTCTAAAAGAGGGGAGATGGTATCCTCCGCAACGCTCTTTAGGTATTCAAGAGAGTAATCGCCTGTAAGATATAGGGAGATAACTTCACTAGAATTAGAGGAGTCCATACGCATAACTGTAGGAGTATCTGCCCAAGAGGGGAGAGCACGGGATGTCATGTTTATTACATTTTGAACATTATCATATGCTTCATCTAAATCAGTTCCATAATCAAATTCCAAGATGATCATAAGAGAACCAGTAGATGAAATACTTCTCATCGAGTCTAAGTTTTCAAGCGAAAAGAGTGCATCTTCAAGAGTTTTTGCAACTTGGTTTTCGATCTCTTCAGGGCCATAATTGCCTGCACTAACCATTACTGAAATAACTGGCATCTCGACACTAGGATAGAGTGCAATATCTAGCTTTGGTATGTAGACAATGGCAATTAAGGCAATGAGCAAGTAGATCATTGTCATTAAAACAGGGCGTCTTACTGAAAGTTCTGAAATACTCATTCTGCACCCCTTGTTAATACATTTACACTTTTTCCATCTGTTACTGAGCCTTCGACAATTACTTCATCACCTTTTCTTAGACCACTGCTTATTAAATATTCACTTGAATTGAAGTCTGAAATTGTTACTTCTCTTTTAAGCGCTTTTCCCTCTTCTACTACATAAACATATGAAGATGAGTTATCACTTGAAACACTTTCAAGGGGAAGGGTAAAGGCATTATCTATCTCACTAGTTATAAGATCTACAGTAACGCTCATACCTGCTTTTAAACTATGACTATCTTTTATATTAATTTCAGCTTTAATTGTTCCACTTAGGTTATCAACTTCTTTTGCTATGTAGGAAATTGTAGATTCCTCTTTAAATGCTGGCAAAATAGAGGAGGAAAGAATAGCTTTACTATCAAGCGTTATATCATTTATATACCTTTCTGGTATTGAAATTGAAACATAAAGTTCTTCTTCACTTTTTATAGAAGCAAAGGCACTTCCACTAGATAGGTACTCTCCAATAGATGCATTAATTTCGCTTATTGTGCCATTGCTTCTGGCTTTAATAGGTGCTTCTTTGTAGCTACTACCGGCATTTGAGGAGTCTGTATAGCCTAAGATATCTCCTACCTTTACTTCATCTCCCTTCTTTACAAGGATGGAGGTAACATAACCACTGTTTTGAGTTAGAACATTGATGTCACTATTTCTGTTTTCTACATTCCCATAGAGACGAATACTTTTACTAAATGTACTTCCTTCAATTTCTTTTATATAAACATTTATACTTGTTTCTTCTTTTACCATCTCTGGCTTTACTTCTGTACTTTTATCATTAAAAAGCATGTATATAATTGAGATGCAGAGTGAAACTGCAATAAGAAGCAAAATAACAGTGGTTATACGAGAAAGCTTTGTATCTTTTACCATTTTATTACCCTTTTAATTGTTTATTATTAGTAGATCTTCAACTTCAACTGAAAGCAGAGTTGAGAGTGTGTAGAGTTTGCTTATGTAATTGACTTTGTATGAAAGCAGGGAGTACTTCCCCTCTAAAAGAGCTGCGTGACTCTCAACTAAGCTTTGATAAGAGGCAGAGCCACTTTCATACATCTCTTTTGTAAGAGTTTCCTGGTATTGAAGGTTTTCATTCTTACTCTCTTGTAATTCAATCGATTCTTTAATAGCGGAAAGGGAAGATAGGACTTCTTTGATGTCATTTAAGAGAGTCTCATAAGTAATTGAAAGGGAAAGCTTAGACTCTTCTATATCATTTTCTGCTTTTTTAACTTTTATGTTATAAGCGCTATTTTTAATATATCCATCGATTGGAATTGAAACAGTAGCAGATAGGGAAAGAGAGTCACTTAAATTTGAACTTTCTGAATAACCTAATGAGTAATTAGCACTCAGAGAGAAGCTTGGTGCATATGCTGATAGTTTACCGCTCTTCTCTTCAAGAACCTTAGTTAAAAGAGAATTCTTTGCACTTTTAACTAAAGTTGTATCTTCTTTATAATTTTCAAACAGAGTCTCTGCATCTATAAGAGATAGTGTAGTAAAGGAGTCTAAGGAGATAAGATTTACCTTACTACTATCAATTCCGGTTAAGAGATAGAAGGCCCTTTCTTTACTCTCCAGCTCTCTTTTATTCTCTTTATGCTTAGTTTCAGCTTCTTTAAGGGCAAGTTCACTTTGTTTTAATTCAAGTTCACTCGAAAGACCTTCGTTATATGAAGAGAGAATTGATGTATACTCTGAACTTGCTTTTTCATAACTTTCTTCACTTACTTTAACCGCTTCTCTATATAAAAGAAGATTTAAATAGGCTTCAACAACTGAACTTTTAAGAGTCTCTTCTGTGCTTGTTAAAGAGAGAAGGGCTTCATTGTTATTAGCATTCTTAACCTCTTTATCTATAAATGAGGTAGCTGAGAGTGAAAAGCTTGCACCTGCTGATAGAGAGAAGCTTGGAGATTGTATACTTTGTTCATTAATCATCCTAGCTTGTGTCGAAATTGATGAACTAAGTGAAATGGAGGGAAGAAAAGGATTTTCTTTATTCTCTTCATTTACAAAGTTTTTGTACTCCAAAAGCGCAAGCGAATATGATTTATTATTCGCTTTAGCTTCTGCATATGATTCTTCTATTGTTAATGCATCTGATGAAAAAGCTGATGAAACAATAGATATAAGTAGTAGTGATATTATAATTATCTTCTTCATCTAATTCTCCTCTAGAGAGGGTAGGAAAAGATGATGAGGATATAGAGGTCGTGCTTTGTTTCTTCTATGTTTGTCTTTGAAGAACCGTTAGCAATGTGTTAAAAACCACATATTTAAAGTCAAATATGAGGTTTTAAGTTATTTGTCTTTTTATGAATAGTTTATAAGGTTTTAATATTGCGAAATTAAGATTACTCGCAATAAGTACTAAATATTCTAATTGCCTAAAAAAGTATTTAAACAAGGTATGATCTTCCGCTCATACCTACTTACCAAATAAATACTTAATAAAGTACTGCTAAAGATACATAAGGTCTTAAAGTATAGCCACTTGCCTTTATCTTCTCGCTGTTTTCAAATGTATGAATAGGGGTATCTACTCTTAGGCCAACCTTTGCTTGAAGATGAGAGAAGAGGTCTGCACCTGCAGAGAAATCAAAAAGAAGAGGAAGTGTGGTAAGTGTTATATCTTTAGTATCTAAAGAGCCTGTAACACTTCTATACTCAACACCGACCATACCACTAAGAAATAGTGTCTCATTAAAGTTGTACTTACCACTTAGTGCAAGATATGGAGAAACCTTAAAAGAAGGGGCGCTATTGGAGGGAAGAGTGAAGGAGAGGATTGAGGCTCCATAAGCTATACCGATATCAAATGAATTTAAATCTAAATAGTTCCCACCATCGATTGAAATAATAGCACTCTGCTCTTTATTAGCCTTTCTTAGTTCACTTCCATCTTCATTTGTTTTTGAGAAATTGATCTTACTATATGAGTATGAGGTGTTTATACCGAAGTAACTATTTGAGGCAAATAGGGAAAATGATAATAGTAGAATAGTTAATGATGTTAATATTTTTTTCATATTGCACAATATAAGAATCTTATCGTCTAATGACAATGATAATTATTCATATAGAAATTATATAACTTTAATAGTGTTACAATAATATTAAATTAATATTCACTTGAGTTTTATAATCTCTTATATATAATAGTTAATTATGAAAAAGATTCTGTTTGCATCCTCTGAATGTGTCCCATTTGTAAAGACTGGTGGACTTGCTGATGTTGTTGGTTCACTTCCATATTCATTTCCTAAAGATGAGTATGATGTAAGAGTAATCATACCTTGCTATCATGCAATAAAAGAGAAGTATCGCTCTCAAATGGAGACGATCTACTACTTTCAAATGGATAATAGAATCTATGTTGGAATTAAACGTTTAGTTTTAGATGGTATTACCTTCTACTTTATAGATAATGAGCAATATTTTTCAGGTTTGGTTCCATATTATGATATGTTTAAAGACCTTGAGCGCTTTGCCTTCTTTTCAAAGGCAATACTCTCTTCTCTTCCTTTGATCGATTTCCGTCCTGATATCATACACTGTCATGATTGGCAAACTGCCTTAGTCCCCGTTTATTTAAATACTATCTTCCAAGGTGATCTCTTCTTTCGTGGTATTAAAACAATTATGACAATTCATAATATTCGTTTCCAAGGTACTTGGGATGTGGGACATATTAAGTGGGTATCATCTCTTCCTGATGAGTGCTTTAACCCAGGACGTTTAGTCTCTCCTTTTCAAGATACATCAATACCAAGAAACTCTTGGAATTGCTCTATGATGCGTGGTGGTATTGTCTATTCAGATTACATTACAACAGTAAGTCGCTCTTATGCTGAAGAGATCCAAACTCCCGCCTTTTCTGATGGTCTTGATGATATCCTTTCATTTAGACGTGATAGGCTTTGGGGTATAGTTAATGGTATCGATTATAAGATTTGGAATAGTGAAACTGATAAGAAGATTAACTTCAACTATAATATGAGAAATATGAAGAAGCAGAGAGGTCTTAATAAGCTCTTCTTGCAAAGAGAACTAGGACTTAGGGAGAATGAAAATACCTTTACCCTTGGTCTTGTCTCTCGCTTAACTGACCAGAAGGGGCTTGATCTTATTGATGCTATTATGGACCAGCTTTGTAATATGAATCTTAATATTATTGTTTTAGGTACTGGTGAAGAGCGCTATGAGAATATGTTCCGTTACTATCAAGGTAAGTATATGGGCAAAGTCTCTGCTAATATCTGCTACTCAGATGATCTAGCTCATAAGATCTACTCAGCAGTTGATGCCTTACTTGTTCCCTCTGCTTTTGAACCCTGTGGCTTAACACAGTTAATTGCACTTCGTTATGGTACTGTTCCAATAGTCCATGAAATAGGGGGACTTAAGGATACCGTTAAGCCGTATAATGAGTATGAAGAGAGTGGTACTGGTTTCTCATTTGCTGATTACTCTCCTTATGCTTTAATGGATAGAATCAATGCAGCATATGCAACCTATTATGATAGACCAGCTTCTTGGTTAAAACTTCAAAAGAGGGGAATGAGTGAAGATTGGTCTTGGAAGAACTCTTCAAAGATCTACATGGAACTCTACTCGAGGATATAAAAATAAGGCCTATCCAATATAAAAAGGGTAGGCCTTAGTGTTTAAAGTACAGAGTTTCTTAAAACTCCTAAACCTTCGATCTCAACCTCTACTACATCTCCACTTACCATGGGACCAATGCCACTACTTGTACCTGTTAAAATTACATCTCCAGGTAGTAGTGTCATTACTTTTGAGATGTAGCTTACAAGATAAGGCACAGAGAAGATAAGATTACTTGTATTTGATTTCTGCTTTACAACTCCATTTAGACGACACTCAATTTTAAGGTTTGAAGGGTCAACCTCGTCACTGATATATGGACCAAGAGGCATAAATGTGTCAAAGCCTTTTGCAACTGTCCACTGTCCCTGTTTGGGTTGGAGATCTCTTGCTGTAACATCATTAGCGCAGCAATATCCTAAGATGTAATCATGTGCATCCTTCTCTTCCACATCATGACACTCTTTACCAATTACAACAGCAAGTTCAGCTTCGTAATCAACTCTTTTGCTTAAAGAGGGGTAGATAATCTCCCCTTCAGGATCAAGCAATGATGTAGAGGGCTTCATAAAGACAACAGGTTCTGTTGGAAGTGCTAGCTTCATCTCTTCCGCATGGTCTCTGTAGTTTAAACCAATGCATACGGCTTTAGTTGGGAAACAAGGGGAGAGGAGAATTACATCTTCTCTTTTAAACTTTTTTCCCATTTCTTCAATCTCTTCGCCATTAAAGGGGTCTGAAATCTCTTTAATCTCATCCCCATCTAAGTGTCCAAAGTGAAGTTCATCATCATCTGCTATAGAAAAACATACATACTTCATATATCAATTCTCCTTTCAACTATCAGATACTCTCTAACAGTTTTAAAACCTCGTTTCTCATAGAAATTTTTAAGAGTATTACTCTCAGCAAAAAGATACAAATTTGCACATCTTTTGAGAAGAGCAGAAGCGTAACCTTTACCTCTATCGCATCTTTTTGTTGCTAGATTAACAAGTGTTCTTCTACCTTTATTTGTATAAGCTGCACTTAAGATAGCGCCATCCGAGTCTCTTATAGTAAAGAAGGCTTCTTTTGCATCTTTTCTCTCTTTTAGAAATCTTTTGTCTGAGTCATAAAACTCTGTCTCATCATAGAAAGACGCAAGTTCTTTTAAGTTTATACTCTCATCGGGAAGGAATATACCATCCTCTTTTTTCATAAGATATCTTACTTCTCCCTTATCTTTTAAAGAGGGATAGATAATATGTTTTAGTTTTAGATCTCTTAAAAATGGGGTGATATTTGCATCTTTACCCTCGGAAATTGCAAAAAGATATGAAAAACTCTTTACAAAAATAGTACCCTCTTCATCAATGAAGACTTCACTTCCTTTAGGTAATGATGAAAAGGGTAAAATAAGATGGCTCTCCTTATTATAGTCAACTGTAAAGTCAGAGAGCATTTTAAGCATTAATTACTCTCTCCTGTGCCAGAGTAGAGGTAATCAAAATAGGCCAAATCAGTAGAAAGAATCTTATCCAGAGATGGCATTGTTGATTTGTATGATTCAAGCGTCATCCAAAGCTTAAAGAATTCAGGATCTTTAGAGTAGCTATCTGCATAGATCTTTGTTGCCTTAGCATCAGCTTCACCCTTGATCTTCTCACTCTCTGCATAGGCTTGAGATAGGATCGCTTTCTTATCATTTTCAGTCTTACCTTGCCACTCAGAGAGCTGTCCACGTCCATAAGAACGATAGGCTTCTGCGATCTGATTTCTCTCTTTGATCATTCTTGTATAGACTGATTCAGTAAGGTCATCAGAGTAGCGAATTTGACGAATAATGATATCTTCAAGTGTAATTCCATAAGCTTTAGTAAATCCAGATGCTTGAGATAGGATCTGGTTAGAGAGCGTCTCTCTACCTTTACTTATAGTCTCTTGCTGTGTAGTAGTTGCAGTAAGATTTCTAAGTGTCTCAGCATCTTCAATGTTATCTACACTTTGAACATCCTCTTGTACTTGTATCTCATTGATCTGGTTAGTTGTTCTAACTGCTTCATTGAGATAGTTCTCACTTATTACTGTTCTAATTGTAGAATCAATAACATCATTAAGTCTGCCAAGTCCTGATTCTATTGTACTTACTGTTTCATAGAAGAGGGCAATATCTGTAATACGCCAACGAGCTGTTGCATCTACCCAGATGAATTGGTTCTCTTTGGTTGGAATGCGCTGTGCGTCTCCATCCCAACTTAGAAGCATCTTTGGATATTTAACGACATTATCGATAACTGGCATCTTAAACTTAAGTCCTGCTTCTGTTTCAGTTGAAACAATCTTACCAAAGCGGGTAATAACCGCTTGTTCACCTTCACTTAGAATGTAGAAGGGTCCAAGTAGGATAAAGACAACTAAGAGGACGACAATAACAACTAATGTAGTTATAAGTTTTTTCATAGAGCGCCTCCTCCTATGTTCTTAACAGGTAAGAAGTTTTCAAGCTTAGAATCTACAAGAGTTAATGTATCCTTGCTCTCTGTTAAGATCTCATCGATAGTCTCAATGTAAAGACGAGTTGCTGTAATATCTTTGCTCTTTTCATATTCAGCTCTCATTGCATCAAAACGAGCTGCATCACCTGTTGCTTCATTTACACGCTCAGAAGCATAACCTTGAGCTTGTAAAACTATCTTACTAGATTCACCTTGAGCTTCAGGGATCTGCTTATTGTAGTACTCTTTACCTTCATTGATGTACCTGTTCATATCCTGAACTGCTTTGTTAACATCCTCAAATGCATCTTGTACATCTCCGGCAGGAGGAACAATGTTTTGAAGTTTTACTGTTACGATCTGGATACCAAACTCATAGCGATCAAAGATTGTTTGCATCATCTCTTGCGCTTCGATCTCAATTTGAGTTCTTAAGTTGGTCATTACTGAGAGGATAGGTAGATCTCCAACTAAAGCATTCATTACTGATTGTGAGATATCTCTAATAGTTGTCTCTCTGTTTTTAACTTTAAAGAGCCAGTTTTTAGGGTTGTTGATCTTATACTGTACGATCCATTCAACATCTACAATGTTAAGGTCTCCTGTAAGCATTGTTGACTCTTCAGTGTTTTGTGATGAACCACGTAAAGAGGTTCCTGTTGCATCATTTGATCTATATCCAAATGTTAGCGTTTGTACAACTTGTGTAGGTATGTTGTAATTCCTATCAATCCCAAAAGGCAACTTTGTTTGCAGTCCAGGGCCTACAGTCCTGTTGTATTTGCCTAATCGTAATACTACTGCCTGTTCAGTCTGGTCTACTACAAAGAATGAGGAACCAGCAGCTGCCAATATTAGGAGTACGACGATAATCGCTACGATTATCTTAGGTGAGAGTGGAAAACTGTGACGTCTAGCAGGGCGTACAATCTTCTCTTCATTTTCGTCCATAAAAGCTCCTTTACTATTAAAGTAGGCCTTTTAAATATAATGAGCAAGTAAAAAAGATGAGATGAAGAGTTTTTAACGGAATCTTAATGCTACTTTTGCTATTTCAGTAATGTTATTTTTCGTATATTATACTTCTTGTACTGCAACTCATTTGGCAGTGCATATATTATTTATTTGGGTGTTAAACTGTGAAAAAGAGACTTATTACTTCAGCACTTCCCTATGTTAACAATATTCCACACCTTGGTAATTTAACTCAGGTGCTCTCTGCAGACGTTTTTGCACGTTTCTGCCGTAGTCGTGGTTATGAAACTATGTATGTATGTGGAACTGATGAGTATGGAACCGCTTCAGAAACTAGAGCATTAAAAGAGGGGGTTACCCCAAGAGAGCTCTGTGATCATTATCATAAGATTCATGAAGAGATCTATAAGTGGTTCAATGTTTCTTTTGATTATTTTGGTCGTACAAGTACACCAAAGCAGACTGAGATCGTACAAGCTATCTTTAAAGAGGTAGATCGCAATGGGTATATAACTGAACGTGAGATTGAGCAGTTATATTGTCCTAAGTGTCAACGCTTCTTAGCAGATCGTTTTGTAGAGGGAACCTGTCCCCATTGCGGACATGAAGGGGCAAGAGGTGATCAGTGTGACTCCTGTCAGACTCTTCTTGAACCTACAGAACTCATTCATCCTCACTGTTCTGTTTGTGGAACTACTCCAATTGTAAAAAAGACTAAACACCTTTACATCGACCTTCCTAAAGCTCTGCCTATGCTTAAAGCTTGGATGGAAAAGGCTTCTGTTGAAGGATTTTGGGCTAAGAATGCTGTTCAGCTGACAAATAGTTGGATTCGTGATGGCCTTAAAGAGCGTTGTATTACCAGAGATCTAAAATGGGGTATTCCTGTTCCTAAACTTGGCTATGAAGATAAGGTGTTCTACGTTTGGTTCGATGCGCCTATTGGTTACATATCGATCACAGCATGTGCAACTGATAACTGGAAGTATTGGTGGCAAGATCCTGAAAACACAGAACTATTCCAATTCATTGGAAAAGATAATATTCCATTTCATACAGTTATCTTCCCATCTACTCTTTTAGCTACTGGTGAGAAGTGGACTATGCTTTATCATATGTCCTCTACAGAGTACTTAAACTATGAAGGTGGAAAGTTCTCAAAGTCTTTGGGTGTTGGTGTCTTTGGTAATGATGTACAGGAGACAGGAATCCCTGTTGATGTATGGCGCTTCTATATGTTCTACAATAGACCAGAGAGAAGTGATGTTAATTTTGCTTGGTCTGATTTGCAGGATAAAGTAAATAAAGAACTTATCGGAAACTTATCCAATCTTGTTAATAGAACCCTTACCTTTATCTCTCGTTTCTACGATGGAGTAATTCCAGCTTGTGAGTGTGATGAAGAGCTATTTCATGAGATTAAGATAAAAGAAAATCAGATAACAGGTTTGCTTGAAAGAGCCGAAGAGAGAGATGCTTTCCATGCTATCTTTGAGCTTGCTGATATTGGAAACAGAGCTTTCCAAGCGGGAGAACCTTGGAGAACTAGAAAGGAAGACCCCTCTTCAGCTGCTAAGCTTTTAAGAACCCTCTCATACCTTATTCGTGATCTTGCCATAATGATCGAGCCATATATGCCTCAAACAAGCGAAAAGATCCTCTCTTTCTTTGGTAGTAAAAAGTATACTTGGAAAGATACTGGTATTTTTGAAGGCCTTGATAAGGTTGATAATGTATCTCTGCTATTTACAAAACTTGAAGATGATGAGATAAAAACTCTTCGTGAACGCTACAGCGGTTCTCAAGAAGAGCGAGCTGAAAATAGCAAAGAAAGTAAGAACAAGGAGAAAAAGAGTATGTCAAATAATGTTGATGTTAAAGATGAGACAATTGCAGAGCAGTTTGCTCGTAGAGTTATTTTAAAGGTTGCTAAGATTAAAGAGGTTGAGAAACACCCTAATGGAGATATCCTCTACATCCTCCACTTAGATTGCGGTGAGGAGAATGAACGCATTATCGTCTCTTCAATTGTTCCTTATTATACAGCTGAGGAGCTTCTTGGTAGAAATATTGTATTAGTTTCAAACCTTAAGCCTGCAAATTTCCGTGGTGTTAAGAGCTATGGTATGCTTCTTGCTGCTCAAGACAAAGATGCACCAGAGCATTCAACTTGTGAAGTTCTATTTGCGGATGAGTTCGAACCGGGGACAGTTCTTGAATTTGATAATCAGGGTGAGGTTGAAAAGGTAACTACCTATATTAAACCAGATCACTTCTTTGCAATGCCCATCTATGCAGAAGATGGTGTTATCAAAGTAGATGGTAAGGCCCTTGGCTACGGAGGAAAACATCTTACAAGTAAGAAGTACCTCAATGGACCAGTTGGTTAAGATTGAAAAGATTGACCTCTCTGCGCTCTCTGCAGAGAGTGTCTTTCAAAGTGATTTCTGGGCTGAAGTAAAAAGTAAAGCTTGGCAAAGTTTCGCCTTTGCATATCAAATAGGTACACATAAAGGTACTCTTCTAGTTTTAGTGCGAAGGCTTTTTCTCTCTTTTTCTATCGCATATTCTCCCTTTGGTTTATATAGTGAAATAACAGGTGAAGAGTTTTCTCTTATTGCAAAAGAGATAAGAAGGTATCTTCCTAAAGGAACCTTTCTCTTTCGTTTAGATCCTCCTTGGAACTCTACATCCTTTAAAAAGGGTGGACACATTAGTCTATCTAAAAACTCTGTACAGCCTGAAGGCACTGTAATTATAAAACTACCTGCTGAATTTAACTTAAAAGAGAGAGCTAAACGAAACTTAAAGAAAGAAGAGGGCGTTTTTGTTCGTCCGTGGGATAAAAGCAAGGATGAGTTTGCCTCTTGGTATTCAACATATAGCCTAACTGCCATTAGAGACCACTTCACACCTCGTAGTGCATCCTACATATATTCTCTACTTACTATTAAAGATAAAAACGTTAAACCTATTTTATATGTTGCTTACTTTAAAGAAGATTTAATAGGTGGAATTATAAATCTAAGAGGAAAGGAGGAAGAGGTGTACCTCTTTGGTTCCTCTTTAAAGCATAGTGCTAACATCTCCTGTGGATACTCCCTTCAGTATTATGCAATTAACAAAGCTATAGAAGCAAACATAAAGGTTTATGATCTCTTTGGAATCCCATCTAAAAGAGGGGAAGAACACCTTAAGAGTTTAGAGCTCTTTAAAACCTCTTTTGGTGGTGAGAGGGTATATCGTGCAGAGAGTAGTGATTACATCTACAACTATCCTCTCTCTTTAAGCTACAAAGCTATTGAAAACTTTAGATACTACCTACATCGAACTAAATAAAACAGTCAAGAAAAGTTGGGGGGTATGTTTTTCTTGACTGTAAAAAAATGATTATGACTATCTACACTATATGTTTAAAGATTAGGTAAGTCAAGAAAAAATTTTAATAATCTTTTATAATGTAAATAATTATATTGATTATTGCTACTTTGATTTTTATTCCTTATATACTATATATACAAAAAATTGAATTTTTGTTTACTTTTTAGTTTTTTAACTCTTTTACTAGATCTTTAAATTGATTACCTCTATCAAATTCATTTTGAAATAGCCCAAATGAGGCGGCACCTGGAGAGAGGAGCAATACTTGCATCCTCTTAGTGTCTTCTGCCTTTTCTCTTGCCATTTTGTTTGCAACTTCAAAAGCAGAACGCATGTTATCAAAAGGACCATTATAGGCGATGCCTTTACTCTCAAGGAGTGGAATTAATTTATCTCTAGTAAAGGAACCATCAAGCAAGGTAATAGATGAAGCCATCTTTATCGCTTTTTCCATTCCATTTGGTTTTAATGATTTATCAGTACCCCCACAGATAAGATGAGTTGGAAGGGGTGCTATGTTTTTCATTGTAAAACTTACCGCTTCTGAGATGGTTGCCGCACTATCATTTATATACATCACATCATCTATAATAGCGACCTGTTCAATTCTATGAGGCATACCCTTATATGAGTTCAAAGCTTTTACAATATCTCTCTTCTTATATCCAAGTATTTTTAAAGCATCATAAGCACACTGAAGCTCCATCTTCTTATTTACATAGGGGTTGTAAAAGGATGGAAAGTGATGAGTTCTCTTTCTTAGTAAAGTTGTATGCTTTAAAAAGAAAGCTTCAATGTTGCTTTGAACTAAGATATTGTCACAGTGAGGACCAAATAGTTTAAGCTTATCTTCCTTATAAGAGGCTAGAGTCCTATATGAGTTAAGGTGGTCTGGATAGATACTTGTTAATATTGCTAATGTAAAACGAGGTAGAATTCCATTCATCGCAATATAGGTGTCATGTATTTGCCAGGAGGAGAGTTCAGATACTATATAAGAAGGTATTTTTTTTCCTTCTTTTTTTCTTCGCTTTAGCTCATTTAAAATAGTAAAAGCAGAGACTCCAATATTTCCACAGCAGAGTGCCTCTTGCCCTAGAGTATTTAGTGCATGAGTTAATGCCGCAACTGTAGTTGTTTTACCTTTTGTTCCGGTTACAGCGATAAACTTTATCTCTTTAATCTCCTCACTTTTTAATAGATATGAAAAGTCTGTTTCAATATCTTTTGCAAGTGAAAGTTGGGGGAGGTTTAAAGGAATGGCGGGGTTCTTAATAACCACATCCGCCCAAAGAATATTATCTCTGGGATCTGCATCTTCAAAAAAGCACTTAATACCTTTTTCTTCAAGTTCGTCAGGGAGGGAGAGAAAACGTGAACGCTTGGCGCTATCAGAGATGCGAACTTCATCTCCAAGTGCATTAAAATACTCAGAAGCGGCTTTACCACCCCCGTTCAAGCCAAGTCCCAATATAAGTACTTTCATATTTTTTATCCCCGATGTTTTTATAGTAATAATAGTGTTAATTATTTTCCACCCTTTGCTAGTGCACACTTTTGATATTTTTTTCTAGAGAATGGGAATTAGATGTGATATATTAATTTTTGGATATAGGCCCGTGATATGGATGGGCGTCTCTACCGGTAACCGTAAACTATCGCATCTATCCATTATTTAATGGAGGAGGCGAAGCAATTGAACATGTTTTGCGTTAAGGGTGATTTAGTCTATTCAAAGGATAGACATAATCTTACCTATTTAAAAGACGGATATCTAATTATTAAAGATGGATTTATTAAGAGAGTTACTTCCTCTCTAACTGCCGAAGAGAGAGCTCTGCCTCTTCTAGATTACTCATCTAATCTTATAGTTCCAGGACTCTCAGATTTACACATTCATGCACCTCAATATCAATTTAGAGGGTTATGGATGGATATGGAGCTTCTAGATTGGCTTAATAGCCATACCTTTCCAGAAGAGGCTAAGTATAAGGATTTAGACTATGCTAAAAGTGCATACTCAATCTTTGTAAAAGACCTTATCTTATCTCCTACAACTAGAATTTCAGCTTTTGGAACAATGCATAAAGATGCCACATTACTACTTATGAATTTGCTTGATAAAGCAGGCTTTAAAGGGTATGTAGGTAAGGTGAATATGGATAGAAATAGTCCATCATATCTAATTGAAGATAGTGATGAATCTATTAGAGAGACAATTTCTTTTATTGATGAAGCTAAGAGCGATAATATTAAGCCAATTATTACACCTCGTTTTATTCCAACTTGCACTGACAAGCTATTAATGGATCTTGCTTCAATAGCTAAGGAGCGTTTACTTCCGGTGCAATCACATCTAAGTGAAAATTTAAATGAGATTAAATGGGTTAAAGAGCTTTCTCCACTATCTCAATCTTATGCAGATGCGTATAAAAGAGTAGGGCTTTGGGGGCGTACACCAACTATTATGGCCCACTGTGTCTACTCAGATACTTTGGATGGCTCTTTAATGGAAAATGATAATATCTATATCGCACATTGCCCTGACTCTAATACTAATTTAGTCTCTGGAGTTGCTAATGCGCAGCACTTTATAGCTGGAGATTTTAATATTGGGCTTGGAAGTGATATCGCAGGGGGTACATCTCTATCCTTGTTTTCAGCTTGTACAGATGCAATAAAGGTCAGCAAATTAAGAAAGCGTCTTTTTAATGCAGAAGATAATGCTTTAACATTTGCTGAGAGCTTCTATATGGCCTCTAAAGGAAGTGGTAGTTTCTTTGGACACGTTGGCTCATTTGAAAAGGATTATGAAGCGGATTTCATAGTTCTAAATGAAGATGAAATAGCTTCAACATTGATGGATGATTTTACTCCAATTGAACGCCTTGAACGCTATGCTTATCTATCGCCCTTAAAGGCAGTAAAACATAAGTGTATAGGTGGAAAACTTCTCTTCTAATACTCTTGATTATTACCCCGTTTTTAGTGTAATTTGATAAAGTTCGATTAGACCTCTTTATCCGCTTCGTAGGAGCGGATCATTATAGACCATAAGGAGGAACGCATGAGAAATTATGAGTTCACCGTCATCTTCGATGCAAATGAAGAGAAGATGAAGGAAGGCCTTCAGCTTGTTACTGATGAGTTTTCCAAAGCTGGTGTAGAAGTCACCAAGAAGGATGATATGGGAGTACGTAATCTCGCATATCTTATCAATAAGCAGGACAGAGGACATTATGTGTACTTTGAGCTTTCAGCTGATCCAGCAAAGATCGCTCAGATGAGCCACGTATTCCAGCTCAGCACATTTATTCTCAAGTTCTTGTTCGTGAACGCTGAGAAGTAAGAGTTCTCAAGGAGTGTTGTTATGGCTGCAGATCTTAACTGCGTAACACTTGTAGGGCGCTTAACACGTGAAAGTGAGATGCGCTATTCCCAAAATGGTGGAGCAATTATTCGTTTTTCATTAGCTGTTAACCGTAGAAAGAGGACGGGTGACAAGTGGGAAGATGAAGTTAATTACTTCGACTGTGTATACTTTGGCAAATCAGCTGAAGGTATTAATCAGTATCTTGAAAAGGGTCGTCAAGTCGCTATTTCTGGCGAATTAAGACAGAACAGGTGGGAGCAGGATGGTCAAGCAAGATCAAGAGTAGAGGTATTTGTTAACTCTTTACAGCTTTTATCTCAAGCAGGTAGAGGCGAAGGTCAAAGTGATCCCTCCTCTTCATTTAGCCGTGCACCACAACCGAGAAGCCAGCAGCAGTCATATTCAAGGACTCCTGCTGAGAATACAAAACAGCAGAGTAGGGATGATATCGATTATGGTATTGGTCCTGAAACTTATGCTGATGATGATGTTCCATTTTGATAGGAGAAATTAAAAATGCGTGATGATAATGAAGCTTTCATGAATGATAAAGACGGAGCAATGAAGGACCGCAAAGGTTTTGCCCGTAAGAGTGGCTTCAAGAAGAAGGTTTGTAAGTTCTGCCAGGCAGGTGCTCCTGCTGCTGATTACAAAAATCCTGAGATGCTTCGTAGGTATATTACAGAGAGAGGTAAGATCCTCCCTGCAAGAATTACAGGTACCTGTGCAAAGCACCAGAGAGCTCTCAATACAGAGATTAAGAAGGCTCGTGTCCTTGCTTATCTCCCATTTGAGAAAAAGTAAGCTATATGAAGAAGGGAAAGTACAGGGATCCTGTGCTGATGGTAGCAGCATCGTTTCTACTCTATATTATACCAATTGGTAGTTTTCTCTTTATCTTTCCCCTGCTTCTGTTAAGTAAGCGCTACCCGAAGCGTACTACGGACACCGCCTGCGTTGCTGTGCTGGTGCTGGTGCTCGCTAGGATGCTATGGTTATACCGTACATCGCTTAGTGATGTCCTAACGTGGGCCTTCATTGTGGTATCACTATTTGTTCCTGTTTCACTCATATTAGGCGCTTGTATATGGGTTCATAGGAAGAGGGAAAATGTAGTTTTAGACCTTCTAATGACTACTATTCCATCTCTTGTGATGTTTTTTGCAATTGAAGTATGGTTTGTACTTGCTCCATCTTTAGCTAATGCAGTGTATGCATCGTTTGAGAGTGTATATTCAGATTTAGTTGGAGAACTTTTCTCCTCCTTGGGTGTTACCTTCTCAACTCTCTTCTCACTCTTATCTATGATGGTTTTAAGTATAACAGTAGCTTCCGTGTTTCTGAATCTGGTTTTAGTTCTCTTCTTTTATGAAGCGGGCTCTCATCACTTTTCAGAAGATTTTGATAATAAGGTCGCTTCCTTCAAGGTTGGAGAGAACTTTATCTATTGTTTTCTTTTACTTTGGATTTTGATGCTGCTTAAAGCTTTTATAGCTTTTCCAGTTTCATTGACTTTAGCTATCAATAATCTAGCACTTCTTGCAACTGTATTTTATGCAATGCAAGGTTACGCTATAATTTACTTCAATTTAAGAAAAAGAGGTATGCATTTAAGGTCTACAAGGTTCTTTGGCCTTGTCTTGATCATTATGCTATTACTTCCAGGAGTAAATATTCTACTTACGTTTATATTGCCCTTGATAGGTGTAATTGAAAACTGGGTAGTACTAAGAAAACTGGAATAAGGAGTTTTCAAAATGAAAATTATTCTTAATCAGGATGTCGTCAACCTCGGTGAAGAAGGTGACGTAGTAGTTGTTAAGGACGGTTACGCTCGTAACTACCTCCTTCCTACAGGTGCAGCAGTTCTTTATTCAAAGGCTAATGCTGCTATTTTCGCTTCTCGCGCAGCTCAGATCGAAAAGAGAAAGGCTGAAAAGAGAGCAGAGAGTGCTTCCCTTAAGGAGAAGCTTGACAGTGCAGTAGTTACTCTCGTTGTCACAGCTGGTGAGAGTGGTAAGCTCTTTGGTTCTGTTACAGCAGTAATGGTTCAGGATGCTCTTGCTAAGCAGGGTATCACAGTAGAGAGAAAGAAGATTGAAGTTCCTACTCATGCTATTAAGATGGTTGGTACATATTCAATTGTTGTTCACCTCTATGAGAGTGAAGTTTCTCATGTTAAGCTTGTAATTGAATCAGAAGCTCAGGTTAAAGAGAGAGCTGCTGAGGAAGCAAAGAAGGCTGCTGAAGCTGCAAAGAAGGCTAAAGTAGACGAAGACGAAGCTATGGTTGAACTCGAGAAGGCTCTTGATGTAGAGAAGAAAGCAGAGAAGGCTGAAGGTGCAGTTGCTGCTGCAGATGATGCTGAAGCTGCTGTTGATCTTGAACTTGCTAAAGATGACCTTAAGCAGGCTGAAGTTGACGATGCTACAAAAGTAACCAAGGAAGATGAAGATGAGGCCATGGTAGAAGCTGAGAAGGCTATCTCTGAAGAGAAGAAGGCTGAAGGCGAGAAAGGTGCAGCTGCTGTTGCTGAAGAGGCTGAAGCTGCTGTAGACATGGAATTAGCTAAGGATGATGTAAAGAAGTCCGAAGCTGACGCTCAGAACTGATTATCTATTATAGATATCAAGAGGCAGCCGCATATAATCTACGGCTGCTTCGTTGTCTTTAAGGGGGTTAATTTATGAATGGTAGAACTCTTCCACACAATGAAGATGCTGAAAAAGCGTTATTAGGTGCAATATTATTAAATGCTAATGCTTTACAAACAGCTACTGAGTATATATCTGCTGAGGATTTTTATCACTCATGTCATAGAGAACTCTTCTCTGCTCTTGTACTCTTTCAAGAAGAGAAGCAACTAAGAACCCTTGATCTTGTTTCAATTATTGATTTTTTAAAAGCCAAGGGAAAATTAAATGAGTGTGGAGGTATTGCATATATCTCTTCCCTTACTGAGAATGTAACAAATGTTTCGATGGTTGCTAACTATAGCAAGATCATACACTCTCTAGCCCTTAGAAGAAGGTTGATCCTTCTTGCTAATGATTTTATAACCAATGCCTATGATGAAAGCCAGGATGTAGCACAGCTATTAGACCAGAGTGAAGTGGACTTAGGTAAACTTGCTGATGGCACTGGCGATGTTAATAAAGACCACTCTATACAACCTTTCCTTACCCAAGCTTTAGCAAACATTAAAGAGCGTATGCTTGGTAAAAAGAGTGGTAATATGCTTACAGGTTTTACCAAACTTGATAGCATGACTGATGGAGGTTTCCATCCTTCAGATTTTATTATTATTGCAGCTCGTCCTTCTATTGGTAAAACTGCATTTGCTTCCTCTATCATCCAACATATGATTATCAGTGGAGATGGGGATGGAACCGGTGGGTATTCTGTTGCCTTCTACTCTCTTGAAATGAGTGGTATGCAGGTTTCTCAGAGAATGATCTCATCGATCTCTAAAGTACCCTTAAAAACTATTAGAAATGCTACCTTTTCAGATAGTAGAGATAGACAGTTTAACAATGTAATGAATGCGGCTAGTCGTCTCTTTGATTCTAAACTCTTTATCTTTGATACTCCTAATATGCGTTTAGCTGATATTAGAACCTCTGCTCGTCGCTTACAAAGAGAGGAGAATATACAAGCCATCTTTATCGACTATATTGGATTAATCGATTCTGGCTTAGATGCAACTGTTCCTCGTTTTGAACAGGTTGCAATGGTCTCTCGTTCTTTAAAAGCCTTAGCTCGTGAACTTAATATCCCTGTAGTTGTTCTCTGCCAGGTATCAAGAGATGCTGAAGGGGATAAGAATGAACCACAGCTAAATAACCTTAGAGACTCTGGTGCTATCGAACAGGATGCTGATATGGTTATGTTCTTACATAGATCGAGAAAAGTAGATACAGAGAAGCTTGAAAAGGATAGTGATGGTAACTCAACACTACAAGTTACAAAGGTTATAGTTGCTAAACAGCGTAATGGTGAAACTGGTGATTTCCATGTTGGCTTTAAACCAACAACTGCTTCCTTTGAAAATCTGGCATTTGAGCCTAATCAAGTGAAGAAGTAGTGCTTGATATCAAGTGAATACATTAAGACAATTATAATTAACGAAGCTACAAGACCAATAATTTGAAAGTAGACATAGGCTTTGGGTGTTAACTCATGGCCTATTATTATTTGAGCTAAACTAAGTAACATTCCACCTCCATCAAAGGAGGGAATTGGAAGCATATTAGCAATAAATAGAGAAAGTGAGACAATGGAAGAGAGGTACAATAGCGCCCTGATGCCTGAACGAATGCTGGTTTCAAAACCTAAAACCGTAATATTCCCAATAGTTTGGGCAGCTCTTGTTGGTCCTGTTATCTCATTTCTTGCATCTTCTGCTTTACCACTGAAGAGTTTAACTAATGAATCAATTATTGAAACTATACTTTCCTTTGTATGCTTAAATCCATCTTTAATGGCAGATGTAAATGATCCACTGCCTTTAAGAACCACTCTATTTGCCCAAGCAAAGGGAAATAGATTACTTCCTTTATATATAAACTTAATTATTTGGTTATCTCTTAAAAGTTCTATCTCTGAGCCGCTATGAGCATACAAGTAAAAGTCATTAGTATTTTCAATTTTATTGCCATCAACACTTAAAATAATATCACCAGATTTAAAGTCACTTTGTTCAGTAGTCCTTCCTACTATAGCTTTTTGATAAAGAGTAATTCCATATTGTACTCCACCTTCTGTTTCAGTTGGTTTAATAAGAATACTCTTTATCTCATCCCCTCTTAGAACCTCAGCTTTAAAGCTTTCCCCTTTATGCTCTATTAAGTACTCCTCAGCTTCCTCATATGATGAGATCTTATTACCATCTAAAGAGAGGATGATATCCCCACTTTTTAGTTCATCTTGTAGTGCCTTTGTGTGGTAGATAGAGTTATAGTCACTTGTTAATAGTACTTTAGCTTCATTTGCGATCGTCTCAACTGGTAAAAATGCAATAATTATAAATAGTAAAAGAGAGAGTAATAGGTTAGTTAAGGGGCCAGCAAAGAAGATTAAAAAGCGAACAAAAGGGGAGGTGGCAAAGTAAGAGCCATGCTCTGTAATATTAAAGCTTTTAGCTTCATCTCTAAGTGCTTTTGTAAGGTCAATTGACCCCTTCATTCTACAGTATCCACCAAATGGTATTGCAGAAATTCTGTACTCTGTCTTTCTTCCATGAAATGAGATCAAGCAAGGTCCCATACCAACAGAAAAGACCTCTACATCAACCTTTAACAGTCTACTCATTAAAAAGTGACCAGCTTCATGTATTAAAACAACAACGCCAATTGCTAAAATACCTAACAGAAGATGTAGTAGTTTTACACCTAATAAAGCCACTTTGCTGCCTTTTCTAAAGCAAGATCTCTTGCTCTTTTATCTTCATTTACTATGCTTTGATAATCACTACAGGTTGAGGAGAAATCATACTGCATTACCTCTTCTGTAATTCTTGCAATATCAGTAAAGTGCAATCTATGAGAGAGAAATAGGTGTACAGCTTCTTCATTTGCTGCATTAAAAGCAATAGGATAAGAAGCTCTCTTTTTTAAAGCTTCATAAGCTAAAGAGAGTAGAGGAAATTCATTTTTATCCCAAGAGCGAAAGGTTAGATCAAGGTTAGAAAAGGAGAGTGGTTTTACGCTATGCTCCAATATTTGATGACCATCAGCAATGGCAGAAAGAATTGGAAGAGTCATATCAGGAGGAGAGAGCTGGGCATATACAGAGCCATTCTTAAGGCGAATTAATGAGTGTACGATAGACTGTCTATGAATGGTTACTTCAATATCCTCTGCACTCATATTAAATAAAAATCCCGCCTCAATAACTTCAAGCCCCTTATTGGCTAGTGTTGCGCTATCAACAGAGATCTTTTTACCCATCTTCCAAGTTGGATGGTTAATAGCTTCTTCAACAGTAACATTGTATAGATCTTTTCTACCAAGAAACGGACCACCTGAAGCTGTAATAACTAAAGACGACACATCTTTATGGTCACATATTAGATGATAGATAGCGCTGTGTTCACTATCTACAGGGATAATTCTTCTTCCTAATTTCTTTGCAAGAGAGAGGAGAAAAGCGCCTCCCATGACAATTGATTCTTTGTTTGCAAGAGCTAGATCAAAGCCAGCTTCTAATGAAGCAATAGAGGCAAATAAGCCAGGAGAGCCGGCAATTCCATTTAATACTATGTCAGCTTCAAGCTTATTTAAAAAAGAAGTAAGGCCTTCATCTGAGCTGTTAATATAAAATGGGCAGTTAAATTCAGAGGCTAACTCTTTTGTTCTTTCAATTGAAGAGTGTGCAACTAAACCCACCACTTTTGCATCAATTTTGCCCTCTCTTATTGCGTTAAGAGCTGTTGTTCCAATTGAGCCAGTTGCACCAAGAATGATGACTTTTCTCATAGGCGTTAGTTTAGAATAAAGTGAATTAGACAGATAAAGATAGGAGCAGCCATTACAAGAGAGTCAATGGAGTCCATTATTCCACCTCTACCTGGTATGATAGTTCCACTATCTTTTACATTAGCAGAACGCTTAAATGCAGATTCAATGAGATCACCTAAGATGCCGGCTATAGCTGTACAGAATCCTAAAAGGAAACCTTGGTACCAAGTTAAGCCATAAATTGATGCAAAGTAGGTTAATAAGGCACCTTCAAGCGCAGGGACAAAAGCTCCGGCAATAAATCCAGCAACGCTTTTATTTGGGCTTACTTTAACAATATTCTTATTATTCTTACCAAATAGAATTCCAAAAAGATAAGCAAAAGTATCAGAGGAGAATACAAATAGTAGGAATGTTAATAACCAGAGCCAAGCATTCTCTAAGAAGGCAAAGCGTATAAAGAATACTCCAAAAAGATTTGGGTAGATTATCTGAGTTATTGAGGTTGCCATCCTCTCTCTAGAGAGATGAAAATTATCTTTTCCACCTTTTATTGTTTCTATTGTGAAAACAAGAGAGATAAGGAAGATAAGTGCATAAAGTATTAAATTGTAATGTGGTAAATAGGCGTACTCTATGTAGGTAACAACCAAAAGTAAACTTCCACACCAAGGGGGAAGAGCTAATTTGTCATGGTTATCTTTAATTAAGATAGCATGAATTTCATATGAACCAATTAAACAAGCTAAAAGTGCAACTATGCAAAAGGCGAGGTAGTGGAGGTGAGGTAGAAAGAGAATAATGACTAACAGAAGTGGTAGTGCCACACATCCTGTAAGTACTCTTTTCATTGTTGAACTCACTATACTACTCCTCCAAATCTTCTAACTCTTTTATTATACTCAGCTATGATGGATTGTATATCACTTTCATCCCAATCGGGCCAAAGTTTATCACAAAAAACAAATTCAGCATAGGCTGAGTCGTAAAGTAAGAAGCCAGAAAGGCGTTTTTCTCCCGCACTTCTTGCGATGAGATCAACTGGTGGGATCCAAGGATTATCAAAGTGAGCTCTTATTACATCACTTGTAATCTCAGTTATTCCTTCTTTTATTGCTTTATTAACAGCGCGAACAATCTCATCTTGACCGCCATAGTTTATGGCAAGTTGAACAACAATCTTAGTATTGTTCTTTGTAGCTTCTTCAGTTTTTCTAATTGCTTTAACTGCATCTTCAGATAACACATCAAGAGACCCTAAAGATACAATGCGAATTCCATTTTCATTATAGAATGGTAATTCACCATAGATTTTTTCTGAGAAAAGACCCATGAGGTAGGAAACCTCCTCAGCAGGTCTCTTCCAGTTTTCAGTTGAAAAACAGTAGAGGGTAAGATATCCAATGTTTTCATTAATGGCACCTTTAACAACTTTTTTAAGACTTTTTAAGCCTGCAAGATGTCCGGCTGTGCGAGGTAAGTGACGGTTCTTTGCCCATCTTCCATTACCATCCATAATAAGTCCAACATGTAGACGCTTTCCCTCTTCCATCTTAGATCTCCATGATCTCTTTTTCCTTGGCATCTGCTACCTTGGAAATTTCTGCAATTGCACTATCTGTCATCTTCTGGATCTTAGTCTCTCCATCCTTCTGCTGATCTTCACTGATCTCAGAGTTCTTCTGGAGTTTCTTAAGTTCATCCATAGCATCACGACGGACATTACGAACTGCAACACGAGCATTTTCTGCAGTAGCTTTTGCGCTCTTTGCTAATTCCTTTCTTCTCTGTTCTGTAAGAGCAGGGAATGCGATGCGAATAAGTTTGCCATCATTGCTAGGATTAAGACCAAGTTCACTCTTTAAAATTGCCTTCTCAATTGCAGGAAGAACACTCTTGTCCCAAGGTTGAATAACAACAAGTCTAGCCTCTGGTACTGAGATTGAAGCAACCTGGTTAAGTGGAGTTTCTGTTCCATAATAGTCAACTTTAAGCTTATCAAAGAGGCTGGCAGAAGCTCTGCCAGTCCTCATTGACTGAAACTCTGTCTCAAGTGCACTAATGCACTTCTTCATTTTTGCATCACAATTGTCGAGTACAGTCTGCATATTTAGCTCCTGTTATACACCAGCCTGATAGAAGTCACACTCTGTGATATCAAGCTTAGCGTTAGCTGCTTTAGCAACCTCAGCCATCTTCTTAGAAACTGAAACAGAATCATCTTTTACGAATGGCTGGTTGAGGAAACAAATCTCACTGTAAAGCTTGTTAAGTTTACCTCTTACGATACCTTCCTTAACCTTCTCAGGCTTGTCCATAGACTCAACCTGCTTGCGGAAGATTGAAAGCTGGTCCTCTTCAAATTCTTTAGAAACAACTTCTGGCTTTAAGAACTGAGGGCGGAATGCAGCAACGTGAAGAGCACAATCGTGTGTGAACTCTTGTACAACTGGATTTGCAAATGCTTCTGCTTTATCAGAAGTAAATACAACAACTACTGCAACTGAACCTTCACCATGGATGTAGGTAGCTGCATAGCCATTTGCTGGGATGTCAATAAGCTTAAACTTCTTAACAGCCATGTTCTCTTTAATGATAGCAATAAGATTTGCAACCATACCTGTAAGCTCGTCGTTGATCTCTGTGTATCCCTTATCTAAGATAACTTCACACATATCTTCACCAAGCTTCTTAAACTGATCATTCTTTGCAACGAAGTCAGTTTCGCAGCTGAGCTCGAGAAGAACAGCTTTGTTGCCCTTTACAGCAGCAAATACTCTACCATTCTCAGTTGCTCTATCCTGTCTCTTTGCAACAGCAGCAAGACCCATCTCTTTGAGGATCTTTTCAGCTTGAGCCATATCTCCGTTTGCATCGTTGAGGGCCTTTTTACAGTCCATCATACCTGCGCCAGTGATATCTCTAAGCTTTTTTACATCAGATGCTGAAATAGCCATTTAGATTCTCCTTATTTTGTATATAACTCTTCTTCGTCGTCTTCAGTAGGAACTTCTTCCTCTTCTTTTGACTCTTCTGGTACTTCATATTTTGAATAGTCAGCTTCATCAATCTCTTCGTCCTTGTTAGGAGTAGGAGTGTTTTCAACAGCAGCTGCTACATCTTCATCATCTCCAAGAGACTCGATGATCTGGATACCAGCTTCGTTATCTGCATCGATAACAGCATTTGCAATGATTTCAACAAAGAGAGAGATAGCTCTAATTGCATCATCGTTACCAGGAATTGGATAAGTAATGTCTGTAGGATCACAGTTAGTATCTACAACTGCAATTACAGGAATACCAAGACGTTTTGCTTCTGCTACTGCAAGAGCTTCCTTCTTTGTATCAATGATGAAGAGTGCGCCTGGGAGCTCTTTCATCTCTTTAATACCACCAAGGTTCTTCTCAAGCTTTGCCTTCTCTTTAGTAAGAAGGGATACTTCTTTCTTTGTTAAAGAATCGAAAGTACCATCAGCTTCCATCTTCTCAATTTTCTTGAGTTTCTTGATGCTTTCTTTAATTGTTGCGAAGTTTGTAAGCATACCGCCAAGCCAACGGTTGTTAACATAAGGCATACCACAGCGCTTTGCTTCTTGTTCAATTGTCTGCTGTGCTTGCTTCTTTGTACCTACAAATAAAATTTGCTTACCATTTCTAACCTGTGTACGAACAGCTTCATAAGCCTCTACGATACATGCAGATGTCTTCTGTAGGTCGATAATATGAATTCCGTTTCTCTCTGTGAAAATGAAACGGGCCATCTTCGGATTCCATCTCTTAGTCTGATGACCGAAGTGTACGCCTGACTCAAGCAGGCTTTTCATGGTTACTACTGCCATAGTAATCCTCCTAAAATTGCCTTGCACTATATGCAAAGCCCCTATCTCTGTATCTCAGTCTTTATAAGACCGGAAATTCTGGTTCAACGAACGCAGTCAAGCGCTATTATTACCGATTACTCTTTAGAATTGCAATAGTTTTTAACTAGAGTTTCATTTATCACTAAGAAAGATAAAACATATTAAGCACCCATAACGATATTATCTATTACTTTATACTCCTCATCTGTAAATGAGATATTATTCATAGCTTTAACATTTTCTTTAATCTGCTCCGCTTTTGATGCACCTATTAAAACACTTGTAATTCTATCATCTGATAAAAGCCAAGATAGAGACATCTCTGCTAATGTTTGACCTCTAAGAGAGGCTAGGTTATCTAGTTTTTTAATCTTTTCCATTAATGATTCAGTTAGTCGATCCTTCTTTAAAAACCTTCCATCAGTATTTATCCTACTATCACTAGGAATTCCATTAAGATATCTATTTGTTAATAAGCCCTGTGCAAGAGGAGAGAATGTGATAATTCCTTTACCTAATTTTGCTGAAGATTCAAGTAAGCCATTGTCTTCTATAGTTCTATCAAAGATATTGTACCTATTTTGATTGATGATAAAAGGAGTTCTCAGAGATCTTAGTATCGCTTCTGCTTCTTTTAAAACTTCACCAGAATAATTTGAAAGACCTACATATAATGCTTTACCACTTCTTACTGCACTATCAAGAGCATTCATTGTCTCTTCTAGAGGAGTAGAAGGATCCATTCTGTGGTGGTAGAAGATATCAACATACTCAAGACGCATTCGCTTAAGACTTTGATCTAAAGAAGAAAGAAGATATTTTCTACTTCCTCCGTCTCCATAAGGACCACTCCACATCTCATAGCCTGCTTTAGTGCTGATAATAAGTTCGTCTCTATATTCTTTAAGATCCTTATTTAGAATAGTGCCAAAGTTTTGCTCTGCAGATCCTGGAGGTGGTCCATAGTTGTTTGCAAGATCAAAATGTGTAATTCCTAGATCAAAGGCGGTGAAGATAAGTTCTTTTAAATTCTCTTTGTTTGCTTCCTCTCCGGCATTATGCCAAAGGCCAAGTGAAAATAGGGGAAGTCTTAATCCTGAAGAACCACAGTACCTATATGTCATTTCAGTATATCTATTATTTGATGGCTTATACATATTACCTCCTAAAACTATATTAAAATTATATAATTCTAATTTTGAATAAATATGATTTCTTTAAGTTTTTCTATAGGTGCTTTTACTACCTCTCTATCATAGGTAATAAATCCATTAGACTCCTCTTCTACATCTGAAGTTTGGGTATAGATAGAGGCTGTAAGGCCTTTCTCTTTTTGTACTCTGATGTTATCAAAGAGATCTTTTAACTTATTAAGATACTCCTCCTTACTTTCAACTCTTTTATAGACAAAATCTTTTTCGTTATATACATGACCTGGAATTCTATAAATAACGCCACCAAACTCAGATAAGATAACAGCTCTGTTATATTTATCTTTTTCATAAGTATAGTCTGAAAAATAGATGTGTTTACTTAAGAAGTCTCCACACCCTTGATCATGCCAACCAGAAGTTGAATCTATTAAACGAGTAGGATCTAAATCTCTAAGATAAGATGTAAGTCTCGCAGATTCATACTGTCCCCAGCCTTCATTGAAAAGCGTCCATAGAATAATACAATTAAAGAAGGAGAGTGCATTTACAGTCTCTTCAATATTCTTTTCAAACTCTTTTCTTCCCTTAATATCCTTTCTTCCAAATAAAGCTTTATGCTTTGTATCTTTTAGACAAAATGATTGATAAACTGCCGGTAGAGTAGAAACAATAAATGCAGGATTTCCTCCAGATACCATATCTTGCCAAACTAGGAGACCGATTTTATCACAAAGGTAATAGTAGTAACTTTCTTCAATTTTGATATGCTTTCTTATTGTATTAAAACCTAAACTTTTTATAAGAGTGATATCAGAAAACATCTCTTGTGGCGTAAATGTATATAAACCCTTGCTATTGTACCCTTGGTCTAATATCCCATTACAAAAGTAAGTTTTACCATTTAGCGTTATTCTTCCATTTTCAATAGATACATAACGCATTGTGATATAGCTCTCTACGCTATCATCACCAATTGTTAGCGTAATAGGGTAGATGTAAGGGTCTTCAGGTGACCAAAGATGAGGGTTTTGTACTTTTATAATATTCTCTCTTCCGGTAATTAGAAGTTGATTTGTAGAGTTGAATTGAATAAAGCAGGGGAGTTCTTTGTTCTCTGAAAGAGTAATTAGAATTCTAATATGTTTTAAATCTTCAATTGTCTCTGCTCTAAAGGAGGTAATATGTACCTTCTTTCTTCTCTCTAAATAGATGCTTTGCCAGATTCCACTTTGACAGCGATACCACATTCCATGTGGTTTAAGGGTTTGTTTCCCTCTTTGATAGGGTCCTTTATCGCTGGGGTCAAGTACCTTAATACAAAGAGTATTTTCACCTACTTTTATGTAATCTGTTAATTCGCACTCAATTGGGGTATATCCACCTTCATGAGTGAGTAAACTAATTCCATTTAAAAAGATCTCAGCGCTATGATCTATTGCTTTTGCAATTAGAAACAGGCGGTCTTCTTCAATATCTTCATAATTAAAGTTTAATCTATACCAAAGCTCTTGAGAGGGTAACAGACGCTTATTAACACCACTTAGTGGAGCTTCAGGAGAATAGGGGACATTAATTTTGCCTTGCCAGTTAACCTCCGCAGCATCTTTTACCTCGTCCTTGTTTATTATTGCATAATCCCAGAGGCCATGAAGCAGTGTTATACTATCTCTTTTAAGCTCTGGACGTGGATGAAATTCCATTCTTCTTCTCCTCTTTTATAAGCATAAAGACAAAAATAGCTGTAATAAGTAAAACAATAGCGGAGGCTAAGAATATATTAGGTGTAGGTATATTCTTTACCTCTCCAAGTTCGGTATATGTACCGCTTCCTTTAATTACTGCATTTCCGATCATAGGCCCGATGATCATGGGAAGGGCTACTTGGAAGATCATCCTAATACCCTGAAAACTACCAGTTAGATGCTTTGGTGTTATATCTCTAATCTTAGCCCCTAAGGATGAGAATGTGATCATATACCCTGACATCATTATTAAAGCAGCTATCATTACACTTATATAGGAGCGAGTTAAATAAACAGAAATAAGTCCAACAAGCATTATAAAACCAGCAATTAAACACATTTGACTTTTTCCAATTTTATCGATTATTCGTCCTGCTATAATACTTGCTAATGAGGCACCAACAAGTACGACAGCAAGCATTAATGCATAGTTATTAAAGCCTAAATAGTGTTGTATATAGATGATTAGATAGGGAAGATAGACTTGCAGTGCAATATTAAAGCAACCAAATGTAACAAGTGTTAAGTAGCGTTCTCTATGTGTTTTTATCTCTGAAAGTGTAAATAGTTTTAAGATTCCTTTTATTACATCTTCTTCCTTTTTTACCGCTTTTTCATCACTTACTAAAAATAGAGCTGCAATACCTGCAACTATATTTGCCCCTCCAAAGATCAAAAAGAAGCTTTTCCATTCCCCTCTTTGTGTAAGAGGATCAAAAAGGCCAAAGATTATTAACATTGAAAGAAGTGGAAAGGTTGAAAGAACACCTTCAACTTTGCCTCTATTACTCTCATCTGTGTTTTCTGTTACATATGCATTAAATGCTGCATCATTAGCGGTAGAACCAAAGAATGTCATAATACAATCTAGAATTACTACCATCATTGCCGCTAAAGAGGCGCTTTTAATTATTGAGTTGTTGATAAAACCAAAAGCGCCAGTTGAAATACCCCATAGTATATATCCAACGCTTATAAAGGCTTTTCTTTTACCACTTTTATCAGCAACAGCTCCCATTATAAATGCAGTGAGTGTAGCTGTGACTGCTGATGCTGCAACCATTGCAGCAATATAGGAGGTACTTTGAATTATTGTATTATATAAAAAAACGTTAAGATACATGTTCTCAACGCTCCATGCTAGTTGTCCAAATAGACCTATTAATACAAATACAATCCAAGTTTTTGCTTTAATTTTAGATTCCATGTCAATTATTTTATCATGTTAAAATGTAATATGCACATAAAAACGAATTTAGATTTAGTCAGCACCTCTTACAAACTAACTTTTATTTCATTGAACTGTTTTTGTAACAAATAAATAGGAAATAACTATCTTTACTACTTTTCAGTGAAATTCATTTGTGATAGTGTAGTCACCGCTATGCTAAAACGTAATGAAAAAATCAGGAATATTGCAATCATAGCCCATGTAGACCACGGCAAGACAACCCTTGTTGATGCGCTTTTTAGACAGAGTGGCTTGGTTGGCAAGGGAATGGATCAAGATAGAGTTATGGACTCTGGTGCTATTGAACGCGAGAGAGGCATCACTATAAGTGCTAAGAACTGTGCTATACATTGGAAGGGAGTAAAAATTAACATTATTGATACTCCGGGCCACGCTGACTTCGGTGGTGAAGTAGAAAGAGGCCTCAGCATGGTTGATGGTGTTGTCTTACTTTGTGACGCTGCAGAAGGACCCCTTCCTCAAACTAGATTTGTTCTAGAAAAAGCCCTTGCAAAAAAGTTACCTGTAATTGTTGTTATTAATAAGATCGATAGACAGGATGCTAGACCTGAAGAGGTTCTTAATGAAGTATATGATCTACTTCTTGAACTCAATGCAGATGAAAGTATGCTTGAGGTTCCTGTCTTCTATGCAAATGGTAGAGCTGGTGTTTGTGGTACTGATCTAAAGAACATTGGCGATAACATGCATCCTCTTCTTGATACTATTGTCTCTTATATACCAGCTCCAGAGTACGATGATGAAGAGCCTTTTCAGATGCTTGTTAGTGATCTTTCATATTCAGATTTCTTAGGTCGTTTAGCTATCGGTAAGGTTATTAATGGAACTGCTACTACAAACGATAGTTTGGTTTGCTTAAAGGAAGATAGAGAAGAAAATCTACGTGTTACACGTTTACAAGCATATGATGGTCCTGTCTTTAAAGAGGTTCCTTCTATTGAAGCCGGTGATATCGTTGTACTTTCTGGTGTTTCTGATGTATCTATCGGAGATACTATTTGTAATAAAGAGTATAAGAAGGCATTACCTCGAATAACTGTTGATGAACCAACTGTTTCAATGCTTTTTGCAAAGAATATCTCTCCTCTAGCTGGTAAAGAAGGTAAAGCGGTTACCAGTGCAAAGATCTGGGAGCGCTTGGAGAAAGAAGCTTTAAGAAACGTATCAATTAGAATTGAAAGAAACCCTGATGATACTTTTACTGTTAAAGGTAGAGGTGAATTCCAGATGGCTATCATAGCTGAAGAGATGAGAAGAGAGGGTTTTGAATTCTGTGTTGGTCGTCCTCATATCATCTTCCATACAGATGAAAATGGTAAGAAAACTGAACCAATTGAAGTTTTACTTGTCGATTGCCCTGAAGAGTCCTCAGGTGTTGTTATGGAAAAGCTCGGAAAGCGTAAAGCTATCATGAGTGATATTACTTACACAGCTGGAAATAGAGTTAAAATTCGTTTTGAAGTACCTGCAAGAGGTTTGATAGGTTATCGTGATGAGTTTTTAACTGATACCAAGGGCTTTGGTATCATGAATAGCTATCTTAAGGGCTATGAACCCTATAAAGGAGACTTCCCTGATCGTTTTTCAGGTTCTTTAATCTGTGACCGTGCTGGTACAGCCGTTGCATATGGTATTTGGGAGCTTGAAGATAGAGGTAAGATGTTTATTGTCCCTGGTGATGAACTTTACGAAGGTATGGTTGTTGGAGAGAGAAATAGAGATGGAGATCTTATGATCAACCCAACTAGAACAAAGAAACTTACAAACCTTCGTGCCTCTGGTAAGGATGAAGCTGTTTCTTTAACTCCTGTAGTTAAACCATCTCTTGAACAAGCAATTCAATTCATTAAAGATGATGAACTAGTTGAAGTTACTCCTAAGTCTATTAGAATGTGTAAAAAAATTCTAAACACTCAAAATAGAAAGATTTATGAAAGCAGAGGTGAAATTCCTCAATATCTTTTAAAGTAGATTTTTAAAGGGCCCTTAAATAGGCCCTTTAATTTTAAATATCTATTGTTAAAGAAATTGGACAGTGGTCAGAACCCATTATATCAGTACATATATCCGCTTCTTTAACAAGAGGCATAATGCGCTTTGATACAACAAAGTAATCTATTCTCCATCCAGTATTCTTCTCTCTTGCTTTAAACATATAAGACCACCAAGAGTATTTAATTAAATCAGGATGTAATGTTCTAAAAGTATCGCTAAAACCTCTACTTAGTAATCTTGAAAAATCACTTCTCTCTTCTATTGTAAAACCTGCATTTCTAATATTACTTTTAGGATTCTTAATATCAATTTCCTCATGAGCAACATTAAGATCTCCTGTAAAAATAACAGGCTTAATTTTATCTAATGAAACAATATACTCTTCAAAGTCTTTATCCCATTCTTGTCTATAGCTTAAGCGTGCAAGTTCTCTTTGAGAATTAGGAACATAAACACATACTAAGAAAAAAGTTGAAAACTCTAATGTAAGTGTTCTTCCTTCATTATCATGGATATCTTTACCTATACCTTCTTTGATAGAAAGTGGTTTTTCCTTAGTAAATACAGCCGTTCCACTATAACCTTTTTTAGTAGCATAACTATAGTATTGATAATATCCAGAAAGATCTAAATCAATTTGATCAGCACTAATTTTTGTTTCTTGAAGACATAAAATATCAGGTGCTGTATTCTTAAACCAATCCAAGAATCCTTTATTGATAACAGCTCTTAGCCCATTAACATTCCAACTGTATATATATTTCATGCATATTAGATTATGTGCATTTTTAAATGAATTCAATATTTATTATAAAATAAAATTTGATGTAAATATTGCTGTATTTTTTTTTCTTCTATATTTTTTAGTGATATTGATCTATAGTTTTTTTTTTTC
>X235_Pygmy_Slow_Loris__coassemble_12_pt1 | contig 36227 bp, 30 predicted proteins | sample X235_Pygmy_Slow_Loris__metabat2_low_PE_001 | metagenome-assembled genome bin X235_Pygmy_Slow_Loris
TTTACTTCCCAAATTGTTGATGTTTTACTTCCCAAATTGTTGATGTTTTACTTCCGAAATTGTTGATGTTTTACTTCCGAAATTGTTGATGTTTTACTTCCTACCTGTCTTATCATCTTTGGCTTTAAATTTGTATAGTTAGATCCAGAATAGTAATATTCATTCTTTCTGAATTTGGAAATAAGGGTAGCTTTATTACATCTTAATTCTTTTGTGCCTATTCATCCTTGAATAAAAGTTAAAAACTGTGATAAAAGAAAGCACACACATAAGGGAGTAGTTAGCGCCCTGCGCGGTGATGTCAACATACTGGAACTAACCTGGCATTGCCTGAAATAACGAGACTTATCTGCAGAAAAGTGGCAGATTTTGTCTTTTTTCTGCAAATCTTGGAAAAACACATGGAGACAGGATGAGAACCTGGGAATTATTTGTTATTGCCATTGGCCTTTCAATGGATGCTTTTGCAACTTCAGTTTGTAAAGGGCTTACTGTCAAGAAGACAACTTATAAAGAACTGCTGATAACTGGGTTATGGTTTGGTGGTTTTCAGGCTTTAATGCCCTCTATTGGTTATCTTTTAGGTTCAGGCTTTCAGGAACTAATTGCTAATATAGATCACTGGATCGCTTTTACTCTTTTAGTAATTATAGGTATCAATATGATCAGGGAGGCATTTGCTCCAGAAGAGGAAGAGGCTTCATCTTTTTCTATTAAAGCAATGTTTCCACTTGCCGTTGCAACCAGCATTGATGCTTTAGCTGTAGGCGTTACATTTGCTTTCCTTAAGGTTAATATTGTAGCCGCTGCTTCCTTTATTGGAGCTACGACATTTATTATCTCTGCTATAGGTGTTAAGATCGGTTCTGTTTTTGGATCTCGCTTTAGAAAGCCTTCCGAAATACTAGGTGGTGTGATATTAATTTTAATGGGTTTAAAGATCCTTCTTGAACATCTTGGATATTTAGGCTAAATTCCACTTTTGTATATTTTTTGCATTAACTTGCAATTTTATGTATAAGGCAATATATTAAAAGTTAAGGAGTTTTCTTGTGATCTGTCTAACCTTATCTGATTCCACACTTGTAGAATGTGTAAAACATGTTGAACGAAATAAGAAGTGGATAGATATGGTAGAGTTAAGATTAGACTTCTTAACTAGTGATGAGTGTGCTAAGGCTTACCTCTTTCCTTCAATGGTTGATCTTCCAGTTATTTTAACAAATAGACGTTTAAGTGATGGGGGAAAGTGTAGAAGCACTGAACGCATTCGTCGTCAACAACTTCTTTCCGCAATGGATGGCGCCTTTGCCTATGTTGATATCGAAGAAGATGTAAAGAAGTGTGAGCTGGATGATAAAGCACACTCTAAAGGTATTAAGATAATACGTTCTCTTCATGATTTTAATGGAGTACCCAATGATATCTATACCCGTTTGCAACAACTATCTAAACGTGGTGATGTAGCAAAAGCAGCTGTTACTCCTAAAGGAATACAGGATACTATTACTCTATTTAATGCACAAAAAGAGTTAGAAGGTACAGATAAGATAATTATTGGCATGGGGGAGTATGGAACAGCAACTCGTATTCTTTATAAGAGAATGGGATCTATGCTTACCTTTGCTGCAGAAACAGCAGTAGCTCCAGGACAGCTTTCAGCAAAAGATTTAAAAGAGCTATATCATGCCGATGAGGTAAATGATAGAACTGCGATCTATGGAATTATAGGTAATCCTGTAAGCCAATCTCTTTCTCCTCAGATACATAATCCTGGATTCAGAGCGATCAAATACAATGCAATCTATGTTCCTTTCCTAGTTGATAATGTAAGAGCTTTCTTTGTACTTGCAGAGAATTTACATATGAGAGGCTTCTCTGTAACAGTCCCTCATAAAGTAGAGGTACTTTCATACCTTGGAAACATTACAAGAGAGGTAAAACAGATAGGTTCTTGTAATACTGTTGTTAGAATGCCAGGTCTTTGGAAGGGAATAAATACTGATTACTATGGCTTCTTAGTTCCAATTGAAGATGATATTGAAAATGGAAGGATAAAGAGTGCTTTAGTTATTGGTGCTGGTGGAGCTAGCCAGGCAATTGTTTGGGCTCTTAAAAATAGGGGAGTTAAAGTAACAATCCTTAACCGAACGCTTTCACATGCGAAAAAGATTGCTGTACTCAATATCTGCTCCTATGACAATCTTTCAAATGCAGCTTCTTATGCTGGTAAAGTAGATCTTATTGTACAAACTACAACAGTAGGACTTGGTAGTGATGAAAGTCCAATCCCTAATTTTCCTTTTACTGGTAATGAGATCGCATATGATATCATCTACAAACCTAAGATGACACGCTTTTTAAAGGATGCTAAGGCTAAAGGTTGTACTCTTCACTTTGGAGATGAGATGCTACTTGAACAAGGTAAGCTACAATTTGAAGCTTTTACTGGTTATCACTATCCTAGGACAGTTCATCCTGATATTTAATCAGAGATAACTTTTATTAAGAAGATACGAGATACTAAAATAGTAGTTACTTTATCATCCTCAAAGTTCATAAATTGAATAGTACTATTTTCACCTTTTTTATTAAGAGAAAGAACAGCGCCTTCTATAGTTCCCTCTTCAAGAGTTAGAGAAACAAGAATATCCTCTCTTTTTTCTATAGAGCTAAGAAGCTGTAATTTCTGTTGGAAATCAAAACCTGAAGCACTTCGTTTAGAGGGAAACACTCTACCTTTAACTATCTGAGAGGGTGAGACTATATACCCTTTTTTAAGGTAATTTAAATATCCATCTCTTTCCGTTTTATCTTTTATTTTTTCATTAATAGTAATGCGAAGAAGATTTTCATAATTTCTATTCTCTTTATCTCTTCGCTCTTCTGGCAAGGATTCGATTCGATCAAGATTAGAATAATCTGAATATACACTACTATCTACCTTATCTTCTTTCTTACAATTTACAAAGTCATCTTCTGTTTTAGTCTTTCCAATCATATCAAGCCCAGAGGTGATCATTATCTCTCTCCAAGTGCTCTCAGTAGAGCGCTTAAAAAGGAAACCTGTCTCGCTAAGGCGTTTAATTATATGTGCTTGTAAATCTGGGTGAATGGAGATAAGACGAGAACTTTGTTTATCAGCTTCAACATAAATAGAGTCATATATAACTACCTTATTATAAGATGCCCACCAATCTTTTACTCTTTCCCTAACTAGCTGAGGAACTTCTGCTAAAGAAGAGAGTGAAGTTATTACGCTATCAGCATCATATCCTAAATCAAAAGCAGCTTTGATGGATTCTTTTGTCAGAGTATAGGTAATTAAAGTATCAACTTTAGAAATAGTTGCAAATTTATAAATCTCACTTCCTTTAAAGGAGCGTCCTGTTATAGTTAGGTCATTTGAGATAGTAAATGAACTTTGTTCACATTCAGCTTCTTTTTCTGCAAGAAATGCCCAATCACATATAAGTTTATTAAATTCTTCACTATTTAAAGCCAGGTTAAGGGCTAAAAAGATTGTTTCATTTCTCGTATAGGGGAGAAGGGTAAATAGTAAAGTTCTATTTTGTTTTGTTATTTTTCTATCACTTTCTGTTGAGAGCGATAGTTCTGCATTTTGAGCAGCAATTCTTTGCTTTAAAAATAGGTCACAGTTTCTTGTAATAAGAGCGGCATAACTTGAAGAGGAGGTTATAAAACTATCTTTTAGCCCAACTGCTAAGATCGCTTTAAATAGTGCTAAGGATTCATTACTTTCTAGTAGAGGAAAGCAATCAGCAATCTTATGGTGATTAAATTGACGTTCAAGCTGTAAACTATTAAAACTAAACTTCTTTGAATTAATTAGTGAAAAAATAGCAATAATACTCTCTCTAATTCGCTTACTGCTACTATTAACTCTATCTTTTAAAAATGAAGTTGAGACAATGCCCTTATAATTGAAGGATTCATTTGTATATAGTTCATCATTGATATTAAGAACTAATAACCTCTTTTCAAGCGAGGCTAAGCTTTGCTCTGTTTGAAGTTTTTTTTCTCCTACGATTTTTACAATTACTTCTCTTTTTACTGGTTGTAATAGATAGATACTTGAGATTATTTTACTCTCTTCATCACTAATTCTTGAAAGAATAGTTTTTTTGTTTTCTTCACTTGAGAAGAAGGCTACTAGCCTCTCAATTACATTAGGCCTTGAAAAGGGCATAGAAAATGAGGGTAGGTAAAGTTTAGCAAGCGAAATAAGCGTATCTTCATTAATTACATTTAAGTAGTTTTCAGTCTTCATAGAGAGAAATCCTCAACTGAATAGGTATACCCTTGTTCACAAAGGAACTTCTGTCTATTTTGAGCAAAATCTTCTTCGGTTGAATACTTTGTAACAATGGTATAGAAGTGGCTATCCCTCTCTTTAGGCCTTAGTATTCTACCAAGTCTCTGAGCCTCCTCTTGTCTTGAACCAAAGGTTCCTGAGATCTGGATTGCCATAGAGGCATCAGGAAGATCAATTGCAAAGTTGGCTACCTTTGATACTATTAAAATACGCTCTTTACCACTTCTAAAATCATCATAGAGGGTATCTCTTCTTTTATTTGAGGTTGCCCCTGTTATCATAGGGTAGCCAAACTCTTTCTTTATTAAATTTAGTTGATCTAAGTATTGTCCAATGATAAGAATATGATCATCGGGATGCTCTTCAATTAACTTTTTCACAACTTTAATCTTATCTGGGTTTTCAGCAGCAATACGATTCTTTTTGCTATTTATTGCAAGTGCATATTCAAGTTCTAATTCAGGAGGTAAAGGTATCTTTATCTCATGGCAATAAGCTGTTGCAATAAAGCCCTGCTTTTCAAGTTCAGACCAAGGAACATCATATCTTTTGGGTCCCACCAAAGAAAAGACATTATCTTCTAAGCCATCTTCTCTAACTAGTGTTGCAGTTAACCCAATACGTGAAACTGATTGCAATTCAGCGCTTATTCTAAATACAGGAGCAGGTAACATATGAACTTCATCATAGATTATTAGTCCCCAGTTCTCATTTGCAAAACGGCGAAGGTTCAAATATTCAGCTTCTGTATTTTCTCTCCACATAAGAGATTGATATGTACAAACAGTTACCGCTTTGATCTCCTTTTTTTCACCTGTAAACTCTCCAATTTGATCGACTGTTAGAGTTGTTTTATCTACTAGTTCACGTATCCACTGATGAACTGCTGCTACATTAGGGGCTAAAATAAGAGTTCTTGTTTTTAGCTTTGCAATTGCAATAAGACCAACGATAGTTTTACCAGAACCACAAGGCAGAACAATACAACCATACCCCCCATCTTTAGTGAGTGTTGAGTTAGTAGCTCCTATCTGATAAGGGCGAAGGGTAAAGTTATCTTTAAGTTCAACTTGAAGACTTCCACCTTTACGCATTGGGATTTTATCTTCAATAGGGAATCCTAATTTAATTAATTTAAGCTTAAGTTCTCCTCTAAGTAGTTTAGGAACTAAAAAGCTTTTACTATCGTTTGGTCTAAGTAAAGTAGAGGTTGAGGAGTTACTCTCAATTTGTCGTGCAAAGTTTTCATTACTAACTGAAAGGATATAGTACTTATCATCATACTCATCTAATACCAAAGCGCCATATCGTTTCTCCATTTCACTTATGAAATAGAGAACAGAGTTTGGAATTTCATAGCGAGACCACTTTTTAAGTACTTTAATAACCTCTTCAGTTGATATACCAGCCGCAGCTGCATTCCATAAACTAAGACTAGTTATTTGGTAAGTATGCATATGCTCTGGACTCTTTATTAGCTCTGCAAACCCTATTAGATCACCACGGCAATCTTCTGCAGAAGGTGAGTGGACATCAAGTAGTAGTGTTCTATCAGATTGTACAACTAAAGGTTTATCATCCATATGCTCTCATCCTTAGTAGATAATCTGCAATTACTAATGCACTCATTGCTTCAACTACTACAACAGCTCTAGGAACTATACAAGGGTCATGTCGTCCTTTAATTACTACGCTGACATTATTTTTTTCTTTATCAATTGTTTCTTGTTCTCTTGCAATTGAGGCAGTTGGTTTAAAAGCCGCTCTAAAGATAATCTCATCCCCATTTGAGATACCTCCAAGGATACCTCCTGCATTATTACTCTTAAAGTGAACGTTTTTATCTTCGTCTGAATATATTGGGTCATTATTTTCACTACCAAACATAGAGGCCGCTTTAAACCCTGAACCAATTTCAAACCCCTTACAAGCACCTATTGAAAGAGTTGCCTGAGCTAATGCCGCATCAAGCTTATCAAAGCAAGGCTCCCCTAGGCCAACAGGGACACCGCTTATGTGACACTCAATGATACCACCAACGCTATTTTGTTCATTGAAGGCTTTTTTAATTAATTGGGCCATTGCAGGGTAGGTTTCTTCACCTGGCGTTGAAATTTCATTATTAAATGGAGGATTCCAACTATTAACAGAAGCTTTAATTATTCCAAGTTGAACTGTTCCAGCTGAGATATTAATTCCATATTGCTTTAAAAAAAGCTTTGCAACAGCGCCTGCCGCAACACGTGCGCTTGTCTCTCTTCCGGAGGAGCGTCCACCACCTCTATAATCTCTAATGCCCCACTTTTCAAAGTAGGTATAGTCAGCATGAGAAGGTCTAAATAGGTCTTTTATATCTGAGTAATCTTTACTTATTTGATTACTATTTCTGAGCATCATACAAATTGGTGCACCAGTAGTTTTACCTTCAAATACGCCTGAGAGAACTTCGATCTTATCACCTTCATTTCTTTTAGTCCCAAGTGAAGTACTACCAGGTCTTCTTCTATCCATTTCGCTTTGGATAAAAGAAAGATCAAAATCAAGAAGGGAAGGGCATCCATCAATTACAACGCCAAGCGCCTCGCCATGGGATTCGCCAAATGTAGTTACTCTAAACAGATTACCAAAGCTATTACCTGACATCTTCAGCCTCCTCGATCGCATTAAGAACTCTTATAAGCGTTTCGTCTTTATCTCCATATGGTCCTAGGTCAATGATTAAATCAGCATACTTTCTATAAACTGCATCTCTACGTAGATATAGTGTATGAAAAGAACCCTCTACATCATTTGGGTCAAGGAAGGGAGGAATACCACCTTTTTCTAATATCTTTTTAAGCAGTACTTTTTCATCTCTTACTAGATAGATAATAAAGCCAGACTCATTTAATTTATCCATTAGGAAACTATTATCAGCTACACCGCCACCTAAAGAGAGTACAAAATTATCATTTTTCTCAATATAAGAGAGGACACATTTACTCTCTGCATCCATAAAGGCAAGTTTACCTTTACTCTTATAGAATTCTCGAATAGTAAGAGGTTTAATTCTTTCTAAAATAAGATCATCAGAATCTTTCCATTCTGTATTAAAATGCTCTGCAGTTAAACGTGCAAATGTGGTTTTTCCTGAATGTTTTAGTCCTGTAAAAATAAGCTTCAATAGAGTATTCCGCCTTAACGGAGTATTGTAGCATTTTGAAGCCTATTAAGTCTATTACAAGCTAATCTTCATCATCCAGTTTTGGCTCGTATGCGCTACCTTCTGCATTTTCTTTTCTTCTATGAGTTAAGCGGAGAAATTCTCTTCTTTCCGCCTTCTCAAGAAAGCGTGCTTCTTCATAGTTCTTCTTTTGGTCATTTAAATAGCGATTGCGATCAACATCCTTTTTTAATGCATAATGAAATACGATAATCATTAAATACCAAACTAGGGCAAGTGCAAGTGGATAGAAGATGATGCCAAATGGAGCTGAAGCTGAAAGAATGGCTGGATTGATCAAAAAATATAGATTACTTGTACAGAGAATAAGAGAGACAAGAAGAGGCAAAATCCAATAGAAACCTTGTCTTGAGAAGATAAAGCGTAGTGATGCTAACGCTGAGAGAAAGGTTAATAGTAGTGATGTAAGCGGTATTACATATTCGATCATAGGTAAAAAATACACCAGTTAAAGCTTAAAGTATACTCTTTTCTTGCTCTCATTACCTCTTTGTCTTATTCTTAAGTTATGCCAAAACTTGAAAACCATATAAGTACTGATATTCTTACTTCTAGAAGACATCCAAGAAAAGAGGATTTTCGTGGAGCCTACTATCGTGATACCACAGCTATTATTCACTCTTCCCCATTTAGACGATTAAAACATAAAACTCAAGTTTTCTTTGCCCCTTCTAATGATCATATCTGTACTAGAATGGAACATGTTCTCCATGTGGCTTCCATTGCCTCTTCTATTTGCCGTCCTTTAGGTTTAGATACTGAACTTGCCTGGGCAATAGGTATGGGGCATGACCTTGGCCATACTCCCTTTGGTCATGTAGGGGAGAGAATAATGGATCAAATAAGCCATGAAAAAGGGCTTGGTGGCTTTGAACATGAAGTAAACTCCCTTAGAGTTGTTGATAAATTAGCTGAGCATGGTAAAGGATTAAATCTTACTTATGCAGTTAGAGATGGAATTGTTTCTCACTGTGGAGAACACTTCTCTCAGCGTATTATTCCATCCTTTAAAGAGAAAGATTTTGATAGTATTAAAACTAGAAAGGATTTAATTCCTTCAACATTTGAAGCAACTGTTGTTCGTTTTTCCGATTCTATTGCCTATTTAGGTCGTGACTTTGAAGATGCACGTCGTCTTGGTCTTTTAGATGACCATCCACTTCCAAAGGAGGTCTCATCCGTCTTAGGTAGTAGTAATGCAGATATCATAAATACATTGGTAATTGACCTAGTAGAAAACTCATCTCAAGGTGAAGGTATCGGTTTTTCTGATAAGATCTACAAAGCAATTGAGATTATGAAAGAGTACAACTACGATTACATCTATCGCTCTGATATCTTAAATGGGTACTCAAAATACTTTAGTAGGTTATTAAGATTAATAGTAAATTATCTTGATGAACTATTTGAAAAGAATGCTTTTGATAGTAAAGCCTATGAAGAAGAGAAGAATATGTTAGCAGCGGGCTTCTATGCTCATGTTAAAGAGATGAAAGATGTTTATTTAACTATCGATGGTTCTTTAGATAGGATGGTATTCGATTATGTTGCTGGTATGAGTGATAACTTTGCACTTGATGCTGCAAATGAGATCTTAAAGCCAGAACACCTAAATGATAGAATTGAAATGAGCCAAAGAGGTAAGTGGTTTGACGTAATTCCGCTTACTTAGTTTTGCCTCTACCTGCCTGTTCTGCAATATGTTCAATTTCATAGATAAATTTATCTAAGTCATCAAAGGCTCTGTAAACAGAAGCAAAACGAACATATGCAACAGGTGAGAGGGAATAAAGTTGTCTAAGTGTCTCTTCGCCAATTTGTGTACTTTTGATCATACGACTTTGACCAGCAGTTTCATTGATATTCTCTTCAATAGTTTGAAGTAGCTTTTCAATATCTTCTTGATTGATCTTAAGCTTTTCTGTGCAGGTGCGAATACCTCGTTCAACTTTATTGATATCAAAAGGTTGCTGTCTTCCATCCTTTTTTATGACAATGATCTGCTTTTCTTCAATCTTTTCATAACTTGTGAAGCGATGACCACAAGAGAGACACATGCGTCTCCTTCTAATTGCAGTACCAGTCTTATTTGAACGGGACTCAAGAACCTTATCTTCCATGCTCCCACATTTTGGACATCTCATATAGTTAAGAATTCTACTCTCTATGTGTATGCCACGCAAGTAAATTAAGAAGCTAAATTCAAAAATATTGTTGTAAAAATAACTTTTTGTCTTTATTATAACACTATGGCAAATTCAATATCTAATTGTGTTAAGACAGTAATAAATCGATCTCCCTTTATTAATGAGATGTTAATTCAGGATGTAATTAGCTTTTCTAATCTCTCAAGGAACATTCACTCTAAAGTAGAAGCATTATATGGTAAGAGTGTTAATGAAGCTGCCATTGTAATGGCGGTTAGAAGGTATGCAAGTGAATTAAAGAGTAGTGAAGGCGGGAAGAAACATGGGAAGATAGACTATGTTATTGGCATGAAAACAAATATCTATGATGTTAACATAGTTCGTGATGATCGTTTTATTACTAAACTTACCACTTTATTTGCTGATGTTAACTCGGCAAAAGGGGATTTTCTTAATATCTCTATTGGTTCTCATGAGATCTCATTTGCAGTCTCTGATAAATATAGAGCTGTTGTTGAAGAGTTAATTAAAGGTGAAGAGGTTCTTCATAGAAAAGAGAATATGGTTGCATTAACCATCTCTTTTACTGGTGATTTCTTAAGAACACCAGGTATTCTTTATATGGCAACTAGAAAGCTTGCTTGGGAGAACATAAACCTAACTGAGATCGTTTCAACAATGAATGAACTTACATTTGTTATTGAAAAAGAAGATAGCATGAAAGCTTACGAGGTACTCCAATCATTTTTTGATGAAGAGATTTAACTTTATTACAGGGGAGAGAAATAGTGGAAAAACGCGTTATCTCTCCTCTCTATCACAAAATGAAGAGTATGATGGGGTTTTAACTCTCTCTAATACAAAAGAGAAGGTTGAACTCTTTGTCTACTTCTTTAAAAGTGGCGAAAAAGTCCCTTTAATGAAGAGAGATATAAGCGGTAGATATATTGCCAATGAATCTACCTTTAAACTTGTTAATGAGTACATCTTATCTATAAAGAGTGGAAGAGTAATCTTGGATGAGTGTGGCAAAATTGAATTAAATAAAGGAGGTTTTTACCCCTCCTTAATTCACTTTCTAAATAACAAAGGAATAGAATGTTATATCGCAGTTAGAGATAGTAATCTTTCTTCTTTAATAGCTCTATTAAAGTTAAAGGATGATGAATATAACATAATATATGTTTAAGCGTCCTTCTTTCTTGGAAGTACCTGCATCAATCTCTTAATACATTTTTCACTTCCTGCATAGATATCATAAGAGAACTTCTTTTTCATATATAGAAATTCATCACTATATACAAACTCTCTACCATCACAATACCTTATATCCATACCTGCTTTTTTTAAGACTGCGTGAGCTGCGGCAATATCCCAAACATAACAGGGTTGGTTTACACAAGCATCGATATTTGAAAATACAATAGGAGCAATTAAGTGGATGATGGAAGAACCAAATACTCTTACTTTTCCCTCATAAGAGGTAAAATCCATGTTATCAAGTCCATTAGATCCCATTGTTACTTGTTCAGGCTCATCTTTATCTCTTTGTTTAACATAAACTTCATCATCAATTAAAAGGTCACCTTCGGGATCTAATCGAATGAATAACTCCTCTTTACAGACTCCAAAGCGAGGTGCAGAGATGTAAGCACCAACAGGATTTCTATCCTTATCAAGGATCCCAAGAGCAACTGCGAAGGTGCTCATTCCTTGAGAGTAGACATCAGTTCCATCAATTGGGTCGAGGATGAATGTGTATGGGGCATCTGGGATTACTACAGAAGGTGTCTCTTCTGATATAAAGGTGCACTCTGGAAATAGTTCATTGACCTTCTTTTCAATTAGATCTGAGATCTCGAGGTCGGTTTCAGTAAGGACTGAACCATCTTCTTTGTAACTTCTTGTAACATGTTTTTGTTTTTCACGTGCAAGAAAGCCTAAGCTTCTTACAGTATCTGCAAGTATGTCTAGTTTATCTTTTCTAAGTGTATACATTGTTTTTTTCCATGACATGAGTTATCTTGATCGCTGTGGCAGATGGGATAACTAATCTTGTAAGAGAATATATTAAATCTACTGAAATCTACAAGGGCTTTTCACAGCATCAGAGCGGAGTTCTTTCTATTAGTTCATTGGAAGGTTTTCCACTTGCGGTAACTTCTATGCTTTGGCAGCAGAAGTGGGGCACTCGTCTTCTTGTAATCTGTCCAACTGAAGATATTGCAAAAAGTTTATATCAAGATCTTTCATATATTAATGAAGTTCCAGTTGTCTACTTTCCTCCATCTGGTAAAACTCTTTACTCAGCTTATTCAGCCTCTAGAGAGGAGTATGCTCAAGCTTCCGCTTTAGCTCAAGTTAGTTCATTAAAGTGTGGAATAATTATTTCCTCTTTACGTTCTTTTTCCTCTCCTGTTTTTAGTAAAGAGAGCCTTGCGAAACTTTCTTTTGAAATCCGAGTTCATGATCATTTTGACCCCGTAACACTTTCAACAAAGCTAACTGAAGCTGGTTACTTTAGACAGGGTAGCTGTTATGAGGTGGGAACCTTCTCTGTGCGAGGAGAAGTTATGGAGCTCTTCCCCTTTGGCTCTGATGCTCCAATACGTATATATGCCTCTTGGGATGAGATCGAAAAGATCGCTTATTATGATCCTATAACGCAAAAAGTCACAAAGACTTTATCTCGCTATAATCTTTCTCTTTTAGGTGAAACCAGTGAGTTAAAGAAGGAATCATTTACAAATTACTTAGAGAAGGATGATTACCTAATCTATGTGGGTAAAGAGAGGATGGATGTAACTTGGAAGGCGTTACAAAATGAAGCAAAAGCGCTATTTAAAGAAGCTTATGCAGAGAATGCTGATGTTGCAACTCCTGATTCCCTTTTAACCAATCCGCTTACTTTTCTCTCTTTTAAAAGTAATTGTTTAATAATTGAAGATTTAGTTAATCCTACATCTAAAAGATTTGATATAGGGCAAGCACGTTCATACTTTGGAAATGTCACATACTTTAAAGAGGATTTAAAAGGACTATTAGATAATAAGTGGACTGTCTATATAGTTGCACCTTCTTTAGTTCAAAAAGAGCGACTTGAAACTGTTTTACAAGATTTTCCAAGTGCAAACATTATAGTTGCTGATATCTCAAATGGCTTCTCTATCGATTCAAAAGAACTATTAGTTATCTTAGACCAGGAGATATTTGGAAGACGTAGAGTAAGAGCAAAAGCCACGATGGCTACAGTCTCCTCATCTCCTATCGACTCTTTTGTTGATCTTAAGAGTGGGGACTATGTTGTTCATGTTAACTATGGTATTGGTCAATTTGTTAAAATTGAAAGAGCTAAAACCAGTCGTAGCGAAAGAGACTACATAAAGATTAAGTATGCAAATGATGAGTATCTTTATGTTCCAATTGAACAAGCTAATTTAGTTCAGCGTTATATTGGTTCTGATGGCCGCTCTCCTAAGCTAGATAGCATGGGTGGAGCAGGGTGGACTAAGAAGAAGGAGAAGGCGGTAAAGAATGCTAGAGAACTTGCTTCTCAGCTAATAACGCTATATGCAAAAAGACAAAACTCCTTTGGCTTCCCATTCTCTCCTGATAATGATTGGCAACTTCAATTTGAAGCCTCCTTCCCATTTACCGAAACTCCTGACCAATTAAAGTGTATAGAAGATATTAAAAAGGATATGGAGTCTGATAAGGTAATGGACCGCCTTGTCTGTGGAGATGTTGGCTATGGTAAGACTGAAATAGCCTTCCGTGCGGCCTTTAAAGCTGTCATGAGTGGGCGTCAAGTGGCATTCTTAGCTCCTACAACAATATTAGCTGAACAACACTATAGAAAGTTTAAAGAGCGTCTAGGTTCATTTCCTGTAGTAGCTGAACAGCTTTCAAGAATTGTTCCTCCAAAAGAACAGAGAAGGATTTTAGCTTCTTTAAAAGAGGGTAAAGTTGATGTACTTTTTGGAACTCATAAGATCTTACAAAAGAGTGTAGTCTTTAAAAACTTAGGACTCTTAGTAATAGATGAAGAACAACGCTTTGGAGTAAAAGATAAAGAGAAGATTAAGCAGTTAAAAAACAATGTCGATTGCTTAACGCTATCTGCAACCCCAATTCCAAGAACACTCTACATGTCCCTTCTTAAGGTACGTGATATGTCCCTCTTGACTACGCCACCAAGAGAACGTCTTCCAGTTAAGACCATTATTACAGATTACAATATCTATCGAGTCGTCGATGCCATAAAGAGTGAACTTGCTCGAGGAGGCCAGGTCTTCTTCTTGCATAATCGAGTACAAGATCTTCAAGATATTGCATACCAATTGCATACCTTAGTTCCTGCGGCAGTAATTGAAGCTGCTCATGGCCAAATGGAGAGTGAAGAGCTTGAAGATATTATGCACCGCTTTGTTTACGAAGGGGTACAAGTACTTGTCTCTACTACCATTATTGAAAATGGAATTGATATTCCAAATGTTAATACAATTATAATTGACCATGCAGAGCGATTTGGGCTATCTCAGCTCTACCAGCTAAGGGGTAGAGTTGGACGTAGTGATAGACAAGCTTACTGTTATTTGATGTATCCCGATGAGAACATGCTTAATGATGAAGCGGTAAAAAGACTAAAAGTGCTCTCTGAGCATACTGCTTTAGGATCAGGGTTTAAAGTTGCTATGAAGGATATGGAGATAAGAGGGGCCGGCAATATCTTAGGGCAAGAGCAATCTGGACAGCTTGAAGCAGTTGGTCTTGATATGTATATGAAGATACTTGATGAAGAGATCAATCGCTTAACTGAAGGTGAGAAGAGTACAAGTGAAAGAGAGGTTTATCTTGAACTTGACTACTCAGGCTTTATTCCAGATAGCTATATTACCGATCCTTCTATCAAGTTTGAACTATATAAGAAGATCTCATCTGTAAAGAGTGATTATGAACTTGAAGCACTTAGAGGTGAGATGGAAGATCGTTTTGGTCCTATACCAAATGAAGTTGATAACCTTCTTTGTATTGCTAAAGTTAAGATCATATGTCGTCGTCTTGAGATCTACCATCTATCTGAAAGTAGGGGTATCGTTCAACTTGAGTTTGGTCATTTAGCTGCAATTAATCCAGAGAAGATTATAAACCTGCTTAAGCTTTCTAATGGTAGGGTAAAGATGGATGCACAGAGAATGAACTATATGAGGATGCAGACTGATGCTGTATCACTAAAAGATAAAGCGTTGTTTATTTTAGAGCAGCTTAAAAGATTGGAGTAGATGTGACTAGAGAAGAGATCTTTAATAATCTTGAAAAGATTGAGATAAGAGAAGGTAAAGAGCGAACTATTAAAAGTTATGTTCTAAGAAATAATGTGCTATCAGATGAGCAGAAAGAGATAGTTGCAAATAATGCAAATAAGTACTGCGTCTTCTTTAAAGATGAATTTATCAAACCTGAAACGCTCTTCTCTGATCAAAATAAGAGTGTAATTGTAGAAATTGGCTTTGGTATGGGCGCATCTACTCAAATAATTGCAAAAGAGAGAAGTGAGTATAACTACCTCTGTTTAGAAGTTCATCTACAAGGTTTTGTAAAACTACTTCGTGATGTTGCAAACCTTAATTTAGATAATATTCGTCTTATGCGTTTTAATGCAGTTGATGTCTTATCTCATATGATTCCCGATAACTCTATCGAAGGCTTTCATATCTTCTTTCCAGATCCTTGGCCTAAGAAGAAGCATCATAAAAGACGATTAATTCAAAGTGATTTTGTCTCTTTGCTTTCAAGAAAGCTTAAAAAGGGTGGATATATCTACCTAGCTACAGATTGGGAGGAGTACGCTGAATGGATGAAAGAGGTGCTCTCTAATGAAGAGAGCTTAGAAAATCCTTATAACGGTTATGCCACGCCAATCTCTTGGCGTCCTGAAACTAAATTTGAACGAAAGGGACTTGAAAAAGATTATAAGATTAATGAACTTTGGTTTGTAAAAAAATAAGATTCACTGTGAAGACATTGACTTCTTTTTCTTTTGAATGATATCATAATGATATCAGAATGTACGGAGGTGCATTATGCTTGAATTTAAAGATATCACTGCTTCCTATAAAGAGGGAGTTAATGCAGTTGATAAGTTATCTTTGAAGATTGAAAATGGCCGTATCTTTGGCTTTCTTGGACCTAATGGAGCGGGAAAGAGTACTACGATAAAGATGTTAGTTGGTATTCTTCGTCCTACAAGTGGCGACATTCTTTATAATGAAAAATCAATCTTTTCAGATCCCATCTCATTTAAAAGTAAGCTTTCATATGTTCCTGATGAACCTACATTTTATCAAAACATAACAGGGATAGAGTACTTAAACTTTATAGCAGATATCTTTTCAGTCTCTTTAAAAGATAGAAAGGAGAGAATTGAAAAGTATGCATCTCTATTTGAAATTGAAGGTGCTTTAACAGATAAGGTAAATACATACTCCCATGGTATGGGTCAAAAGCTTGCTTTAATTGCAGCGCTGGTTCATGAGAGTGAGATATTTGTACTTGATGAACCTATGGTAGGTTTAGACCCAAAGGCGAGTAGGGTTGTTAAAGATATTATGAAAGAGCGTGCTGAAAGAGGCTCTATTGTCTTCTTTTCAACGCATGTACTTGAAGTGGCTCAAAGTGTCTGTGATGAGATTGGTATTATCGATAAAGGTAAACTGCTAACAAGTGGTAAGGTTTCAACTCTTTTAAATAGTGCCCATGATTCATCTCTTGAAGATTTCTTCCTTAGCTTAACGGAGGAGGATGATAAATGATCCCATTACTTGTAAAGACATACTTTAAAGGTAATGGAGGTCTCTCCTTTATCGCCTCTTTTCGCATTAAATCAAAGAAGAAGAATCGTTCATCGATCGGAGGATACATTGGTTTTACCTATCTTGTCCTTCTTTACATCTTTGCTCTTTTTATTAGAGCGATGAACTCTCTCTCTGTCTCTTTGAGTGCAGGGGCATTAGAGCTTTTAATTACTTCGCTTCTATTTTCAATTTTATTTACTTTAACTAGTGTTGATAATGTCTTAGTAAAGGGCCCTGATCTTCCAATATTATCAACGCTTCCAATTAAAGAGAGGGATTTAACGCTTTCTCGATTTGTTATTCTATATAGTGAAGCTTTTGCTGAGACTTTTATTGTAGTAATTCCATATATAATAGCTTCTATATTTCTAAAGATAACTTCTCCCTTTTGGTATATTTTAGTTTTATTAGAGCTAATTATTATGCCCGCTCTAACTGTCTCATTTATGGCGATCTTTAGCTATTTAGGGGTAAAAAATCGTTTGATATACAGAATTAAAAGTATCTTGATTTGGGCTTTAGCAATTCTTGTTATCTTTATCTTTTTAAAATCTTTTGGCTCCTTTAGCCAAGGTGACATTAGTTTCCTTTTTAAAAAAGGGGGAGTTGTTACAACTTCTTCTCTTGTAATCTTCTCTTTAGCTCTTTTAGGAGCATTGCTCTTAACAATAATATTTACATTATTGGATATCTATCTAGCAAAGAAGGTTTCAGGATTTGTTTATACTAAAGAAAAACATAAGAGGGGCACTATTCGATATCGATATCACTCACAATTTAGTGCAATGCTACTTCGTGAGTGGAGGATTGTATTTTCACACTCCGCTATTTCAATAGAGCTTATACTTGAAGTTATTATCCCCGCATTTCTATTAGTAATCTATGCTATTATGGGTGTTGCTAGCGATCTGGTTTCTGTCTTCTATATTGATGCTATTCAACCTTATCTATCTTTATTAGTTGCTTTAACTGTAATTTTCTTTTATATCTTCTGTTTAGTCTCTTCAACTTCAGTTTCAAGAGAGGGAAAGGAGTTTTTGATCTCAAAGACATATCCCATCTCTTATAAGAGTAGAGTAGATGTAAAATTACTTTTTCATCTAATAACTGTTACGCCATTTATGACTCTCTTTTTAATTATTAGCTTTATCTTTTTTAAGGTTTCCCTATATGAGTCATTAGCTTTGATAGCGGCATCTATACTCTTAACAGCTAATTTTTCATTAATTGGCTTAGCTGTAGATTTTAAAAATCCTCATACCTCTTGGTCCCGTCCTCAAGAGGCAGTTAAACAGAATATTAATGGTTTTACTGCAGCTATGTTTAATTTACTTTTAATTATTATAATCGCAGCTATTACATTTTTTATAGAGTTCTTTATAAAGAGTAGGGCTCTTACCTTAGTAATAGTTAATTTAATTCCTTTGCTTTTACTTCCTATTTTGTACAAGAAGTGTTTAAAGAGGGCAAAGGCTACGCTTAGTTAAAAAAAAGGTACAGTGAAAACTGTACCTATAATTAGCAAAAAGCTATTAAGCTTCTTTTTCCTTAGCTTCCTGGATCTCCTTTCTTCTCTCTTTACAGAGCTTGGCGATCTCAGCAAGGGCCTTACGTGCTCTAGCTGCGCTAGCTTTTACGTTCTTCTCTTCAAATCTGTTGGATTCAGAAACGTAAGTTTCGAACTGAGCAACTAATTGTTCGTGCAATGTCATTATATTCTCCTCCGGAAATATTAACTATTAATTAGAGTATCACGTATTTTCTTTTGTGCAAGAAAAAAAGGCAAAAATTAGGCTAATTTTAAGGTTTTTTGACCTTTTTACACCTCACGCCCCTTCCATTTAAAGGATTTTCCGCTTCTTCTTACAAAATATGAATAAAGATACATTATGCAGATCATAACTATAGTAAGAGGCCAAGATAATGAAACTGAGGATGAAAAGCGTTGCATTTTAGCACATCTATACCAAGCAATTGTAAATAGAATGGCACCTGCTATCATTAGTGAAAAATTCATTATGTAAGCTTTTGAGATAAATAATAGGGAAATTGCAAAGAAAGGTGAGATGGAGAGGGCGAGTAAGATTATTACAACTAATGATAGCGGTATGATGGCAAGTCGGGTTGCTGGGAAGATTCCCCCTATTGAACGAGAGATGCCATGAAATGCATCCGCTGTATTGTCATACATATCACACTCAACCACTTGGCTAATAGCTGTAAAAGCATACTTCTTTTTATTATTAACAAAGTACTTTGCTAGATTAACATCATCAACTAACTCTGTATCTATCGCTTCATATCCTCCAAGTTCATTAAGAACTGCTCTTCTCATTACAATAAATTGACCATTTGCAATGGTGAAATATTTATTTGGGAAACGTGCGGCGATAGGAAATGGGATGTAGATTACAGGTACAAAGTTCATTGCAGAGGTAAGGATATTAGCCATAAAAGAGGATGAACACTCTTTGGGAAAGCCTGAGAGCATATCAAGAGAACTCTCTTCCATCCTAGAGACTGCAAATGAGATTGAGTTGTAGTGATGCCTTGTGTCCGCATCAGTTGCTAAGATGTACTCTCCAGTAGCCACATGTTCAATTTGAGAAAGGGCATATGTTTTACCATTTAAGACCTTCTCATGCTTCTCTTTTCCATGATAACCCTTAATTAAATTAGGGTATTTATTCATGTACTCTACTATAATCTTCCAAGTACTATCAGTTGAATTATCATCAACAATTAATATCTCATAATTTTTATAACTTTGCTTTACTAAACTATCAAGAAGATGAGCAAGCTTCTTCTCTTCATTACGTGCCGGAATTAGGACTGATACTTTAGCTCCGTCCTCTTTTAAATTATTAACTCTTCTGCTCTTTTTTAAATAAGAGACATTAAAAGAGGAGAGGAGGAAGGTGTAAACTCCTATGGCAAAAATGACAATTGCGTATATAAGCGTAAAGGCTGTCATAGTCATGAAAGAATAGGTTTGTTACGTAAGTTCGTCAAGTGCAGAAATAAGGACATTATCACCAGAGAAGATATTAATTGCAGTATTTAAATAATCTATAGCCTCTGAATCTTTATTTCTCTCTTTTGCAGCCATTCCAAGACCTGCGTAAAGAGTAAAACGATCTACCTCTTGCATCTCTGCTTCATAGGGCAAAAGGGTCTCAAAGAGGGCAAGTGCTTTTTTAGGAGAACCACCTGCAATGTGAGGGGAGTAGAGTAATCGATTAGCTTCTTGAAGAATTACAGTTATCTCATCAGGATAAGCTTTGTATAGCTTCTTAGTCTTACTACTTGAATCCATACCGGTGCCCATCTTCTTATAGATGTAATAGTCTGCTGAGATCATCTCAGCTTCAGCAACATCTTTTCTAACACCCTCTTCTGTAATTGCAGCATAATCCTCTTTACAGAGTGCAAAGTGCTTCTCTGCGTTAGCTTCATCCCCTCTATCTTTTAAATATCTAACCATCTGATATTCAATTCTAGTTAGATTAACAGGATCACTCTCACTAGAGCGATATGAATCATATAGGGCAAGTACTACATCTTCACTTTCATTATTTTTTATTGCACTAATAAGTACTTTATAATTTTCATCTTCTGCCTTTTCATAGAATGAATCAGTAAATGCAAAGAGTGGAGAAATAGTTAAAATAACAGTAACTATTAAAAATAAAAACTTCTTCATTTTTTAATTTAATTCCTTGATCTCAGCTTCAGAACGAAGAATATAATCTTTTTTAAGTTTCTTATCACTTACGATAAAGCCCTTCTTGCCATGGTCTAGTTTTTCAACTTCATTGCCATCTGCATCAAGAAGCTTGAACGAATCATCTTTGATAAAACAAATATCTGGACCGATATATTCGATCTCTTTACCTTTTCTTATCTGGTTCCTTACATCAACTTCATAGGTATTGTTACCACACTCATTAATAATTGAACCAAGGTACATGTACTCTCTTCTATACCCATAGGAGGTACTCTTGCTTATATCAGAACCTTCTACGCTACCACGTCCATAGAAGAAGCCTGTTGAGAACTCTCTATGGGATACATTAAACATATCTTCTTTATATAAGTCAGCATCTGGATCTTTATCTAAGGCTTTTCTATATGCACGGGTTACAACTGCAACATAGTAAACAGATTTCATTCTACCTTCGATCTTTAAAGAGGAGAGTCCTGCATTAATTAAATCATCCAAGTGGTCGATCATACAAAGATCTTTACTTGAAAGAATTGTTGTATAGCCATCTTCATCCTCTTCTATGGGGTAGTAAGTTCCCTTTCTCTCTTGCTCTTCGAGTGCATAGTAAAGTTTATAGTTCCATCGACATGTATGTGAGCAATCTCCTTGGTTAGCAGAGCGACCTGTTAAGAAGGAAGAAAGGAGACAACGTCCTGAGTAGCTCATACACATTGCACCATGGACGAAGGCTTCAAGTTCAAGCTCAGGAACTCTATCTTTTATTCTTTTAATATCATCAAGGGTAGCTTCTCGCCCTAAGATAACTCTAGAAAAGCCCATATCATAGTACATCTTAGCCGCAGAGCTATTTATACAACTTGCCTGTGTTGAAAGATGAAGTTCCTTATCGGGCAGATACTTATGAAAGAGAGGGACAAGACCAATATCTGAGATGATAAATGCATCAAAAGGGGAGGAGGAAAGAGTAGGAAGAAAACTATCCATCTCTCTTATCTGGTCCTCACTCATTATAATGTTCATCGTGCAGTAGAGTTTCTTGCCACTCTCTTTTTTTAGAGTAGCAATCTTATCCATTTCATCATCTTTCATGTTGCCCGCATTCTTTCTAAGCGAATAACGAGTAAGACCCATATAACAGGCATCAGCTCCGTAGCTGATAGCAGTACGGAGCTTTTCATAATTACCTGCTGGAGATAGTAGTTCGATAGCCATTAACCTTTAATTCCTTCAACGACAGCTTTTGTGATCAGGAGAGCCATTTCATTATTTTTTTCGGCCTCTTTCTCATCTTTTTTCTTTTCGTCAGCTTTTACTTTAGCTAGATACTCATCTTCACTCATACGCTTACTCTTATCAAGAGGGAAAGCATAATGAAGAACTTCTTGGATATCACTAACAAGGTGGAATGTAACATTAGACTTAACTTCATCTGTAAGTTTATCAAGGTCCCTCTTGTTATTAGCTGGAATAAGGATGGTCTTTACACCATTACGTTTTGCAGCAAGCACCTTCTCCTTCAAACCACCAATTGGCATAACCTTGCCTGTAAGGGTAAGCTCACCTGTCATCGCAAGATTAGCTTCCATTACTTGGTTGGTTAATAGAGAGTAGAGCGCTGTGGTTAGAGTTACACCTGCAGATGGTCCATCTTTAGGGACTGCTCCCTCAGGGATGTGTAAGTGCACATTGTTTTTCTCAAACCATTCGTGGTCAATATTCCTTCGCTCAGCTTCTCTTTGTAGATAGGTCCAAGCGATAGAGACTGACTCTTTCATAACATCGCCAAGTTGTCCTGTAACCTTTAGCTCGCCTTTTCCAGGGTAGTTTTCAGCTTCGATAAGTAGTACATCACCACCCATGCTTGTCCAAGCAAGGCCAAGTGCAGTACCAACCTTATCTGCCTTAATATACTCATCAGCGGGGAAGATAGGCTTTCCAAGAAACTTTTCAATCTTCTCTTCATTAACTGTTATAGGAAGTTCACTCTCTTTACCGGTAAGGATATCAAGTGCGATCTTTCTATTAATTCTATCTAGTGACTTTTCAAAGTGTCTTACTCCTGCTTCACGAGCATACTGCTCTGCGATGAAAAGTAAACTCTTTGAAGGGTACTTAGCATCCTCTTTAGTAAGGCCATTCTTCTCAAAGCTCTTAGGAAGTAGGTATTTTTTACCAATATTTAACTTCTCACTTGAGGTATAACCAGAAAGCTCGATAACCTCCATACGGTCAAGAAGAGGGGATGGAATAGTATCAAGAGTATTGGCGGTTACTATGAAAAGTACCTTTGAGATATCAAAAGGGATGTCAAGGTAACGATCTCTAAACTCCTTATTCTGTTCAGGATCTAGAACTTCAAGCAAAGCTGAAGCAGGGTCTCCCTGATAACTTTGTCCCATCTTATCGATCTCATCAATTAAGAATACAGGAGAGTTGGTTTTAACAATCTTAAGTCCCTGTATGATCTTACCAGGAAGAGCTCCAATATAGGTCCTTCTATGACCTTTTATTTCAGCTTCATCCCTCATGCCACCTACACTAAAACGATAGAGTTTTTTACCCATAGCTCTAGCAATAGATTGACCAATACTGGTTTTACCAACTCCAGGAGGGCCCACTAAACAGATGATTGCACCTTTAGCATCCTGCTTCTTCTTTCTTACAGCTAAAAACTCCATGATTCTATCTTTGACATCATCAAGGCCATAGTGATCCTTATCAAGGATCCTTCTAACCTTAGCTAGATCAAAGTCATGAAAACCCTCATCCTTCCAAGGAAGAGAAGCTATAGTTTGAAGATAAGTTAAACTAATAGAGTACTCAGGTGAGTTAGTTTCAAGAGTTGTAAAACGAGCGAATTCGTTATCAACAGTATCTTTAGCTTCACCTTTCAAATTTAAAGCATCAAGAGAGGCTTTAAGCTTTTGGATCATATCGCTTTTATCAGCGGTAATTCCAAGCTCTTTTTGAATTTGCTTAAGCTCCTCTTTAAGAAAATAATCCCTTTGGTTCTTTTCAAGCTTCTTATTTACATGCTCTTGAATGGTAGCTTGCATCTCAGCGATCTTTCTCTCTTGCCCAATGTAGAAGAGAACCAATTCGATTCTCTTTCTGACATCAGTCATCTCTAAGATCTCCTGAAGCTTATCACCATCTTCATTTAAGATAGAGGCCATGTAGTCCGCAAAGCGACTTGGATTATTGATATTAACCATATTAAGGCGATTTTCATCAGAAAAGAGTGGTGTCTTTCTGTTGATCTTCTTAAACTCTTCATTTAATGATCTAACCCAAGCTTTAAGTCTATCACTATTATTCTCTTTATCAGGAAGAGACCTTATCTGTGCAACAGTATATGAGGTACTTCCATAAAAGGAGATAACTTCAAATCTTGAAAGGGTAGAGATGTAAATATTTAAGCCACCGTCAGGAAGTTTAATAGATTTGAGAATTCTACAAAGTGTACCAACTCTATAGAATCTATCATCCATAGAGAGAGTAGAGAGATCAACATTTTCATCCCTCTTCTTCTCTAAAAGTGTTCCTATAAGGCCTCCATGCTCTATTGCCTTTGTAACTGATTCTATATCATTTTCTCCAGTAATTAAGAGTGGAGTAAACAACCCCGGAAAGAGGGGTTTTTGTTGAAGCGGTAAGATAAATACATTATTTGGTATTATCTTAGGCTCCTGCATCATTGTATCTATGTCCATATATAATTCTCCCATTAAATACTTCTTAATATAAGAAGTCAAAATCTAAGATATATAAAAGATCTTAAATCGGAAAGTGTTCAGATCTCATTAAGAAAAAGAAAAATAAGATTTTTGTTGCAATTTGTTGCACTCATGTTAAGATTAGTTCATCGGAGATAAATTGTATGGACTCAAAACTCATTGTTATTGCTATTGGTGGAAACTCACTAATTGAAGACAGTAAACATGTTACAGTATCTGCTCAGTATGAAGCAGCAGAAAAGACTGCATTTCACATTGCACGCTTAATTAAAGAGGGGCATAGGGTTGTTATCGCTCATGGTAATGGACCTCAAGTTGGTTATATTTTATTAAGAGCTGAGTATGCTCGTAAGATATTACACAGTGTTCCACTTGATAGCTGTGTTGCAGATACTCAAGGTGCTATTGGTTACCAACTTCAAAGAGCACTTGATAACGAACTTAAGAAGCTTGGCATTAATGTGTCAGTTGCTACTGTTGTAACTCAGGTAGAAGTTGATGATAATGATCCTTCTTTCAAAAAGCCAACTAAACCAATTGGTTCATTTATGCAGCAAGAGGAAGCTGAATACCACAAGGAACATGATGGCTGGTCCATTATGGAAGATGCTGGTAGAGGTTATAGAAGAGTAGTTGCTTCTCCAAAGCCAAAGGCAATTGTTGAAATTAACACAGTCAAAACTCTTCTTGATAACAAGATCGTTGTTATTGCAGCTGGTGGTGGTGGAATTCCTGTTGTCTATGATAAGGATGGAATGATCGAAGGAAGAGAGGCTGTTATTGATAAAGATTTAGCAGCTGCTCTAATGGCAAAGCAACTTAAAGCTGATCTCTTTGTTATTTCAACTGCGGTTGAAAAGGTATGCCTTAACTATGGCAAACCTAATGAAAAGCGTCTTGATACCATTACAGTCGAAGAGGCTGAAGAGTACATCAAAGAAGGTCACTTTGCACCTGGTTCAATGCTCCCTAAGGTTCAAGCTATGGTTGACTTTGTTCGCTCTAGTGGCAATGTTGGTCTTATTACAGATCCTGCACATCTATACGATGCGCTTTATGCAGGAAGCGGTACTAAGATCGTAAAATAAATTAAAACAAACCTGAGATAGATCCCTCACTGTCTATCTTCATAGCCTCTGCGGCTGGTACTTTTGGTAAGCCTGGCATTGTGATGATATCACCGGCATATGCGATAACAAAACCAGCACCAGAGGCTACTTTTATATCCTTGATAGTAATATTAAAAGCGGTGGGTGCATTAAGTTTCTTAGCATCATCAGAGAAGGAGTATTGGGTTTTAGCCATGCAGATAGGAAAGTTTCTGTACCCATCTCTTTCTGCACTTCTAAGTTTTGTAATAACACCAGGGGCAAATACAACCTCATTAGCTCTATAGATGCGCTTTGCAATGGCTCTAATTTTATCAGCAAGGGAATCAGATAAGGTGTAGGTAAATTCACCTTTTGTTTTTTCTTCAACTAAAGAGAGTAGTTTTTCTGCACTCTCTAAACCACCTTCTGCTCCCTTTTCCCACATAGTAGAAATAGAGAATTGAACACCCTTTGAGGTAACAAAATCCTTAACAACTTCAATCTCGGTATCTCTATCAGTTGGAAAGTGGTTGATGGTTACTAAAAGTGGAAGGTGCCAAACTGAGGTAATATTGTCCATATGACGCTCAAGGTTCTTTAGTCCCTCCTTTAAGGCTTCAATGTTCTCTTTGTTTAAATCCTCTTTTTTTACCCCTCCATGACTTTTTAAGGCACGAATAGAGGCAACAAGGACAACTGCATCAGGTAGTGTGCCAAGTTCACGACACTTGATATCTATAAACTTTTCAGCGCCTAAATCAGCACCAAAGCCCGCTTCTGTAATTGTATAATCACTTAAAGAGAGAGAGATGCGAGTTGCCGCGATGCTATTACACCCATGTGCGATATTTGCAAAGGGACCTCCATGAACAAAGGCGGGTGTTTTATAGAGAGTTTGGACTAAGTTAGGTTTTATCGCATCCTTTAAAAGAATAGTTGCCGCTTCTTCAGCTTTTAGATCCTTTACAGTTATCTCTTTACCATCAAAGGTCTTTGCAACTACTAATCTAGATATTCTCGTCTTTAAATCATCTAGGTCAGTAGCTAAGCAGAGGAGGGCCATTATTTCACTAGCGGTAGTTATCTCAAAACCACCCTCTCTAGGCATTCCATTTATTCTTCCCCCTAAGCCAGAGACTATATGTCTTAGCTGTCTATCATTCATATCAACACAACGTTTAAATGTTATCGTTCTTAAATCGATATTGAGTGGGTTATCATGTACTATTGAGTTATCAAGCATCGCCGCAATAAGGTTATTGGCGGCACTAACTGCATGGAAATCACCAGTAAAGTGGAGGTTGATATCTTCCATTGGAACTATCTGCGCTCTGCCTCCACCACAAGCGCCACCCTTTAATCCAAAGACCGGACCTAAGGAGGGTTCTCTTAGGGCAAGTGTAGCTTTTTTACCAAGTAAATTAAGTGCATCAGCAATACCAATTGATACTGTAGTCTTTCCCTCTCCCGCTTGTGTTGGTGTAATAGCTGTGACAAGTATTAGCTTTCCTCTTTTATTATCTTTTATTTTGCTTATTATTTTAGCTTTATACTTTCCATAACACTCGATGTCGCTTTCTAAAAGAGAGATCTTATTTGCAATAGTATCAATAGTATCCATTTGATAGCTATGTGCAATTTCAATATCATTTTGCATCAAATACCTGCCTTATGAGCAATTTCTAACTGAAATAGGGTAATAAATCAACATGTTTGTTTTATAATTATCCTTAAAATGCAACATATTGTTTATTGATGAGTTTTCTTTACCACCTCATCCCATTTATCACTAGAGGTTTCTGTTTTTATTTTTTTCTCTTCGTGAGAGAGTTTGACAATGGCGATCTCATGACGCCAAGAGACACTTTTATTAGCAAGTTCTTTAATTAATTCATCTTTTATCTCATCTCTTAAAAGGCCAAGCTTTTCGAGGGCGGGACGATAACTACGACTCCACCAAAGATTAATAGCTTCTTCATCTAGAAAACGCTCTTCATGAGCACTAAAACGTTCAATGTTTGTATATTCAAAGCGTTCTTTAAAGAAACGATGCATATCAGCTTCATCCCAATTGGTCATTGGGTTTGCTCTATCATGCAAGATGATGTTTTCTGCTTTTTCAAGTGTTAAGGAGAGAGTGCGAGAAGAAACAAATTCTGATAAACCGGAGCTTAGTGAGGGTATACTTTCAGATAACTTTACTACTCCATCTAATTTAAGATGTCTAACTAGTTCATTTAAAAGCGGAGTTGACTCCTTTAAACGAGAGAATAGGTTTCTGCCTAGAATGATCTCAAAGCGCATATCTTCATCTAATGAACGGATTACTGAAATAGTATCACCTTCTAAAACACTTGGTCTTGAGAGCTCATCTAAAGCGGATGCGTAGTGTTCTATATACTCTTTTTCACTCTTTGTCTTTACCTGAGCAATACATAAACCTTCGGGGTTATGCTTCATCGCCTCCCAAAGCATTAAACCATGGGATGCATTTAAGACTAGGATATTATCACTTCGTCTAATTGAAAGCTCTTTAAAGAGTTTATCTCTTACAGAGAGGAGGAGATTACTGCCTTGAGAGAGAGTTCTTCTTAGCCAACGCTCCCTGTTTTTATCAGAAGGAGAGTAGGTAAGGTTTTCAACAAAAGCATCCTCACTAACAGATTCAAGCTGTGCTTCTCTCTTTCTTTCAACCTCATCTTTAATACTCTTCTCATAACCTTGATCAGTTGGTTTATAGTAGATCCTACCTTGCATACCTGTAGGTAAGTACTGCTGAGCTACCCAATGGTCACGATAGGCATGTGGATACATATAGCCTTCGCCATGGCCAAATTGTTTGCTATCACGAGAGGCATCTTTAAGGTGGTTAGGAACTTCATTAGCTTTTTCTTTTTCTACATCAGAAAGTGCATCAAAGAAGGCAAGGGCGCTATTACTTTTAGGTGCTGTAGCTAGGTAGAGAGCGGCATGAGTTAAATGAAATCTTCCCTCCGGTAAGCCAATGCGATCAAATGCAGCAGCATCAGCTTCTACAATTGAAATGGCATTAGGGTCAGCAAGGCCAATATCTTCACAAGCAGAGATAAGCATTCTTCTAAAGATAAATCTAGGATCTTCACCTGCGGCCACCATTCGAGCCATCCAGTACAATGAGGCATCAGGGTCACTACCTCTAATAGATTTAATAAATGCAGAGATTACATCAAAGTGATAATCTCCCTCTTTATCATATAAAACTACCTTCTTTTGAATTGACTCTTCAGCAACCTCCTGCGTTATATGTATCACCTCGCCCTCTTTAGGTGGGAATGAGGATGGGGTTGTTTCAACAGCAAGCTGAAGTGCATTTAAAAGAGATCGAGCATCGCCAGAGGCTACATGGATAAGGTGTTCAAGCGTTCCTTCATCAAACTCTATTCGATATTTACCATACCCTCTTTCTCTATCTTGTATTGCTTGAAGCGCTACCTTTTTTAGATCGTCCTCACTTAATTTTACAAGTTGAAAAACACGAGAACGAGAGACAAGGGCCGCATTAACTTCAAAGTAGGGGTTTTCTGTAGTTGCACCTATTAGGATAATTGTTCCGTTTTCGACCCAAGGGAGCAGGGCATCTTGTTGGCTCTTATTCCAACGATGAACCTCATCAACAAATAAGATTGTTCTACTTCCATAGTGATCTAATCGGCTTTTAGCTTGGTCGATCTCATAACGAAGCTCTTTAACCCCTGATAAAACTGCATTTAAGGTAGAAAAGTGACTCTTTGTTGTGTTGGCAATAACACGCGCAAGGGTGGTTTTACCTGTTCCTGGAGGGCCATAGAAGATGACGGAAGAGAGAAGGTCTGCTTGTATTGCACGCCTTAATAGTCTTCCTTTTCCAATGATATGATCCTGTCCAATATACTCATCAAGCGTTCTAGGTCTCATCCTATAGGCTAAAGGCTGAGTAGCGATATCACTATTAGCTTTTGAAGAGAAAAGATCATCGTCCTTCATAACTACTTGCCTCTAATTTGGTTCTAGCTACTACTTCAGCTTCACCTAAAGCTTTAAAGTAACTTCTAGTTGCATACTCTGCAATCGATTCAAAGCTAACTATCTTAATGTTATCAATTATACGACCAACTCCTACTTTACTTAGGTTTGCATTATTTCCTCTCCAAATATCAGCTTCATATTGAAGAGAGGCGTATACCTCATCTAAAGCACTGCTATTCTTTGTTATGTAGGATAAGAAGAGCGAATAGGTTTTATTGTAGAGTCTTCTTTCAAGTTCTGTGCTAATTGATGAATATCCTCCATCAAGATAGGGCTCAGGATCCATAATGTAAAATCCATCCACATATGTGATCATATAGTCAGTTACTGGTTTTAAAGCTTCTCGAAGAAGGGCGGCAACATTCTCAAGATAACTATTAGCCGTTCTTCTAAACTGAGGAAGCTCTTTTAGATAAACTGTATATGAGGAGTCAAATGTAAAATCATCTACAGAAGCAAATAGACTATTTTCAGTGTTAACTAAAGCTGTTTTTATCGCAGAGATAAGAGAGTTAGTTATCTCATTTTTCTCTTCAATTGTAAGTACACTGCTCTCCCTTGTAGAAATACAAGAGGTAAGTAGCAAAAGAGAAGTGATAAATATGAGAATTTTCTTCATAGATAAAGTCTAACTCTTTATCTCTTTAATTACTATATTACTTTTTCTTTATTCTTCTTCCTTCTAGTAAGCGATATAGAACTGGCATTACAAATAGTGAAACTAGAGTTGTAGCTATCAAACCACCTGCAATTACCTGTCCAAGAGGGGCATAGAGTTCACTACCTTCGCCTGCACTCATTGCCATTGGTAGTACTCCAAGCATTGTAGTAAGCGTTGTCATAAGTATAGATCTTAATCTCTCTTTTGAGGCACTAATGATCGCTTTATCGAGTAATGCTATAGACTCATCCTCTTCTTTTCTAAGTTCCTTATATGTTTTGTTCATATAATCCATTAAGATAATTCCATTATTAACAGCGGTTCCTACAAGTGCTATAACACCCAGCATAGAGATTATATTCAAGCTTGAGTTAAACAAGAGTAGGCCAATTGCAACTCCAATTATACAAAATGGAATTGAGAGAAGTATTAGTAGCGGTTGTGTAAAGCGTTCAAATTGGAAGACCATGACAATATAAACTAAGAAGATAGAGATAACCAATGTGGAAAGTAGTGGTGTTATAGAGTCTTCCATAAGTTTAAGCATACCTGCACTCTCTCTCTTTACCTTGTTGTTTAATGGGTTTTCCTCTAGATATTTATTTAAGCGATTAGATACCTTTGTAGTGTCTTCACTAGTTAGTGTTGCACTAACAGTTACTGATAAACTTCTATCAGAGTGTTCAATCTTATCAATTGAAAGATTTCTTTCAAGTGAAGCAATAGAAGAAAATGGGATAGTTCGCTTATCACTTGTTATAACAGAGATAGAGGAGAGAAGATCCTCATTGATATTTGAACTATTCTTTAGATCACTTGTTAGATTTATATCCAATGAATCGCTATTATATGTGTAGCTTCCTGCCTCTATTCCATTAAAGAGAATTGAGGCACTCATTCCAGCTTCATAGGGTGTAACACCTAATGAGGTAAGATTTGTTCTTACTGCTTTAATAACAGAGGTGTATGAATCATAGGATGAACTGATCGAGGTCTTTATTACCTCATCATCTGTTTTTAAGTAATTTTCAACTCTTTTTGCTTCACTAAGAAGTAAATCAATGTCATCAGAGAGGAGGGTGATAGAGTAACCACTACTTCCAGTTATCATGGTTACAAGATTATCAAAGCCTCCATTTTGAACAGAGATATCAACATCCTTAAGATTGGACTCTAAAATATACTGAAGTGATGGAATGATAGTGTGTACGCTTCTTTCTCTATCTTTTACATCTACTAGTTCTATTCTTATATTTCCCTTGTGACTATCACTACTTAAAGATATTCCAGTAGCATCAGAACCTATGATGACGATATGTTCCTTCATCTCTGGAAGGTTCTCTTCTATTATTCTTTCAGCTTCATCAATCTTTTCTCTTACCTCTTCTTTTGAATATGAGGAGGGGAAGGAGAACTTTGCATAAATTTCACTGTTATCAGTTGAGGGAAGGAAGGCTAAGCCAAGTTGCATTATTGCCCAAATTGTAAAGACTAAGATAACCATTGAGGCAAACATAATAAATGCCTTATTGGAAAGTGACCAAGCAACTGCTAATCCATATTTATCCATAAGTTTAAGAACTGCTCTTTGAATAAGGTTTGGTTTTAATGCCTTCTCTTTATCTTTTTCCTTAAGCAATTTAGATGAGATAAATGGAATTATAATTATTGCAACAATTGCTGATGATGAGATTGCAAAGATAAATGTTAAGGCAACATCTTTAAGTACTTCTTTAATTAAGCCCTTTAAAAAGAGGATAGGTATAAATACAACAACTGTTGTAATAGCTGAACCTAAGATAGCTGAGGTAACCTTATCGGAGGATTTCAATATTGACTCTTTAGTAGTTAACGTTGAGCTATTATATGTTGTTATAATTTGATCAAGCATTACTATTGATCCATCTACAATTGAACCTAATGCTATAACAATGCCTGTAATACTTAAAAGGTTTATTGTTATACCTGAAGCTTTCATCAATATAAATGTAAACAGAATAGAAAGCGGCATTGAGATTGCGATCATAAGTGTAGCTTTAATACTACCCAAAGTTAAAAGCAGAACTAAAACCGCAACCCCTACGCCAAGTAATCCAGACTGTACAACTCCAGAAAGAGAAGATGTAATTGTTCTTGAATCATCAGAAAGAATTACATATGAGAGAGAATTATCTTGATTAAGTATCTCTTTCGCTTCTTTTATGATCGAAAGAGTATTACCATCTCCTCGTTTGTAGATGCTTATTAAACTCTTTTTCTCTCCATCTCTTCTTACTTCTATGCCGCTTTCTTTTTCTTTAATAGAGATTGAGGCAACATCATCTAGATGGATTACTTTACCATCTTCAGTTGCAGCAATAGGAATAACTTTTATTTCATCTAAGCTACTATATGAAGCGTTAAAACGAAGAGAACTCTCTTTTTCTTGGTAATTTCCACTTCCTAGTGGTAGAGATAAGGAGTTATATGAGATAGCTTGATAAACTGTAAGAGGGGAGATTGAGAGGGCTGTTAGCGCTTTACTATCTAACTCTACTGTAATCTCTTTTTCATCATTTCCTTCTTCTTTTACAGAAGAAATTCCCTTAATTCGACTTAATGATGTAACTAGATTAGTTGTGTCTCCCTTATCAATTGCAATTGTCATAATAGGAAGCATTTCAGTGCCACCTGATATAACATTTATCTCCTCTACTGCAGTAGGAAGTGAAGATGAAAGGTTATCAAGTCTGCTTCTAATCTCCTCTTTTTGCTTATCTACATCAGTTCCATCGTTAAATTTAATTGTAACAATTGCATAGGAGTCAAAAGATGAGGAGGTCATCTCTTTATACTCTGAGAGGGTTGTAAAATCCTCTTCTAATATATTTGTTACCTCCTCTTCAACTTCACTTGCGCTTGCACCAGGATAGATTGCTACTACATAAACTTCTGGTGATGAGATATCACTTGTGACAAATTCAGTATTCATTCCACTCATAAAGTAGAGTGCAAAGACAAGTAAACTAATAAGTAGAATAATTATGTAAGTAGGGTGGTCTATAGCGTAGCGTGTTATCTTCATAAAACCACCTCAACAAGAGAGCCTTCCTCCACTTGATTTTGTCCATCAGAGATAAAAGTATAAGAAGAGAGTGCAGGGGAAACTAAGAAGAAGGAGTCATCTTCTTTAATAATATTTTCGCTACTTAATATATGTGCATATCCATTATCTATATAGGCAAAGGAGCCATCTGTTCTTCTAATCTTCTGAGGTAAGATGTACCCCTCTTCACTACGAATAATAAATGAAACGGGTACATACATTCCAATAAAGAAGCCATCACTATCATCAAGAGATAGTTTAACTTCAAATGTTGATGATGTTGCATCTATATAGGGAGAGATTGTGGCTATTGATGCAGTAGTTGTTATGTCCCCAAAGCTTACATTAACTTTGATCATATCTCTATTTTGATTAATTATTGAAAAGTATTTTGAGCTGATACTTAAGCGTATTATTAAGTTATCTGTGTCTGCGATTATAGCAATAGGAGAGGTGGAGGAGGCGATTGTCCCCACAGAAGCACTCTTTTTAATAATTGTTCCATCCTCACTTGCTGTGATATCAGTATAAGATAGTTGAAGATTTGCTAATTCATATTGCGCTTTTGCTGCATCGCGTTGTGCTTTAAGCGTATCTAGATCTTGTTTTGTAGCTGCTCCTTTACTAAAGAGCGTTTCAACTCGACTATAACTCTCTTCTAAAGCTTCATATTGAACGAGGGCACTTTTTGCTTGAAGCTCATAACTGCTTTTATCAATTGAGGCGATTGTCTCACCTTTCTTTACTACATCTTCAACATCAACAGGGCTTGATAAGATTGTACCGCTTGCAAAGGGAATTACCGGAATAAGCTTTTTACTTTCTATATAACCAGAGTAAGTTAGGCGCTCTTCAACAACACCTTCTTTAGCTTTAACAGTTGAAACCGGAAGAGGTGGGGTGGTGTATGTTAATACATCTCTTGTAGAAAAGAAGTAACGTAAGGAAAAGAATGCTCCTATAATTAATAGAAGCAGTATTATGTATTTTATTATTCTAAATAATGCTTTTTTCATTTAGCTTTATATCTCCAATTACAACGATAAAAGATGAAAATAAATAAGTGGAGAAGCGATTTACAATTATAGTTGTTTATGCAACTATAGTTACATAAGGTTGCATATTATGGATATTAGAATAGTTAAAACGATGGAAAGTATCGAAGAAGCTTTCTTAGAAGAGAGAAGGCATAAAACACTTGAGAACATTAAGGTAAAAGATATATGCGAAAAATCACGTATTAATAAAACAACCTTTTATCGCCATTATAGTGATGTTTATGAACTATCTAATAAACTTGAGGATGACCTACTAGAAAAAATTTGGTCCTCCTTTAAAGAGAAGGAGATGTTAATTACAGCACCCAAGGAGTTTATCATAGGACTTGTTAGAGCCTTCGCTAAAGAGTCTGATATGATAATGATCCTTTACGACAATAGATTAGATTTCTTAGTTGATAAAGTTGAGAAGAAGATCTACATGACCTACTCAAATTTTATTGATAGTAAAAGAGATAAGCTTATTATTAGTTTTTTAATTGGTGGTGCTGTTCGTCTTTTTATGCCGGCTAATATCTATGAGGTAGAAAACAAAGCCTTGCTTTTATCTCAGATCATCTCCTATTTGCCAATGGAAAAACTCTTTAAAAAGGATAAAAACTTTGATCATGCTTGACTTAGCAAAATATTAGGTTAAATTTAAGGTATCTATATCTATGGAGAATAAAATGACAGAAAATAAACTGAAAGTACTAGCTAACCCCCAGGTTAGAGAGAATTATCTTATCAGAAATGTATATGGCTATATGAGTGCTGGTTTAGCACTTACTGCACTAGTTGCCTTCTTAACTAGTCAAAGTAGTGCAATGATTCGCTTCCTCTATTCAAATGCAATTTTAACAATTGTCCTCTTTGTTGTGCAAATTGGACTTGTTATTTATCTTTCAAGTCAACTTGAGAAGATGAGTGAAAGAGCGGCAATCTTTACCTTCTTTGGTTATTCAGCGGTTACAGGCTTAGTGCTTTCTTCAATCTTTTTAGTATATGCCGGAACAACAATTTATAGTGCCTTTTTAGTTGCAGCTTTGATGTTCTTAGGTGCAAGCGTATATGGCACTCTAACTAAAAGAAATCTTGCCTCTTGGGGTAATTACCTCTTTATGGGACTTTGGGGACTTATAATTGCATCAGTTGTAAGTTTATTCTTCCCTGGTATTAACTTTGTAGTTAGCTTAGTTGGTGTTGTTCTTTTTGCTGCCTTAACTGCTTATGATACAAGAAGAATCGTAGAGATGAATCGTGAATTTGGTCAGGAGATGACAAAAGAAGAGTATACAAAGCTTGGAATAATTGGAGCTTTAAATCTCTATCTTGATTTCCTTAACATCTTCTTATATTTGCTTCGTCTCTTCGGTGCTTCAAATCGTGACTAATATTGTATTTGAAAACCAAGATCTGGTTATTGCTAACAAACCATCTAATATTCCTTCAGCCCCGCTAAAATCTTCTACGGGGCCTTCTTTTCTTAAAGAAGTCGCAACTTTATATCCTGAGATAATGTCTGTTAAGGGCTTTAATGAGTGGGAGGGTGGTCTTTTACATCGCTTAGATACTCCAACCTCAGGTCTTGTGTTATTTGCAAGAAATCAAAGAGCTTTTGATGCGCTTTATGCCCAGCAGAAAAAAGATCTAATAATAAAACAGTACAGAGCTATCTACACAAGAACAATACATCTTGAAGGCTTTCCTACCTATCCCTTTTCCTCCCCTGTTGATGAACCTGTATTGATACACTCCTCATTTCGTCCTTATGGGAAAAAGGGGAGTGCGGTTAGACCTCTCCTTACAGGAACTAAAGATCTTCCTGTTTATTGCACTGATATTGTTCCTGAAAAAGAGGGAAGTGTTATTTGTACAATTAGAAGGGGTTTTCGTCATCAAATAAGATGCCATATGGCTTGGGCGGGGTACCCTCTAGTTGGCGATACTCTTTATGGGGGAGAGGTAAGTGAAAACTTTGGGCTATCGGCTATTGGAATAAGCTTTATAAACCCCTCAGATGGAAAAACTCTTTCGATAACTCTCTCATAGTAAATATCAATATTGTTTCTATTTTACCCTAATTGTTGTCATTGTGATAAAAGCGTGAAAAAGATATAAAAAATGTCTTATTAACAAAATCTTTATCTTTTTTCTCTAGATACTAATAATGAAACATGGTTCCAAGAAGGAACTTTTTCTAGTTTCAATTAGAGGTGTGAGATGAAAGAATACTGTAAGCATATTGGTACTTCAATTGCTTCATTCTTTAAGGGTATTCCTAG
>X235_Pygmy_Slow_Loris__coassemble_13_pt1 | contig 35745 bp, 32 predicted proteins | sample X235_Pygmy_Slow_Loris__metabat2_low_PE_001 | metagenome-assembled genome bin X235_Pygmy_Slow_Loris
ACTGCAGTTCGTCTGTGGGAGAGTAGGTCGCTGCCAGGGTTTTTTTTGTCCTTTTCTTTCCTTCTTTTTTATTAGAAGGTTTTTATATTAGCTCCCATTCGGGAGCTTTTTTCTTTCTCTTCTCTTATATTTTTATGGTAGTTATAAGTTTACTAATTTATAATAAATTTATGTTTGAGAAGATTAAAGACCTAAAAGTATATCATAAGATGTTACTATCATTTGCTTTACCTCTGCTTTTAATGCTTATCTTTTCTCTTATCTCCATTCAGATATCATTAGACACCTATGATAAAAGACTCTATGAAAGTGCACTTAAAGAACTTGAGTATTTTGTTTCAAAGGTTGATGAATCGGTTAGTGACTTAGAAGAACTTTCATACGATGCTGCGATGAACTATGATACGCAGCAACTACTTTATGAAGCTTTAAATGAGAAGAACAACTCTATTGCAAATTTTAAGATGAGACAAGTTTATCTTAGGTTTGTACAAGAACTTCTTAACCATGATGAGATAATGTACTTTATCTACTCTTATGATATCTATCGCTATGATAATGGTAACCTTTCAGTTTCTATTCCTGAAGATATCCTAGATAAAGCTATTGATGAGGCTAATAGAGCAGAGGGGCGTTTCGTTCTTCTTGATGTCAACTCTGAATTTCCTTACTTTGTATCAGCACGTAAAATTAGACACTTTATAAATGCTGATCTAAAGGATTTAGGTACCTTAGTATTTGTCTCTGATATAAAAAGTATTATTTCACCTTTACTTGATACCTTTTCTAAGGGTAATAGTTCTCTCCTAATTATGAATAAGGATGATATTATCTTTTCATCTGGTTCTATCCTCTCAATAGATGAGAATAAGATTTCTTCTAATGATGGTTATTCTATTATTTCTATTGAAGGAGAGAAGTACTTTGTTTCCTCTGTCTCTTCTCCTTTGAATGGGTGGCTTTTTTATAGCATTACTCCATATGATGAACTCTTCTTTACAAGTACGCTTACTCGTCTTTTCTTAGTTGCTGGATTTATTGCTTTATATGTCATTGCCTTCTTTATTGTTCGCCATTTAGCTTTTGCCATTACACGTCCTGTAGAAGAGCTCAAAGCCTCTATAGTTCTTGTTGAAGATGGTTCTTATGAAGAGGCGCTTTCATCTCTTGGTTCTGATTTCTCTAAAGATGAGATCGGGACGCTAAAAAAAGATTACGCAATGATGCTTGACCAGATTAGAGTTTTGATCAGGGATAATTATGAGAAGCAGATCTTAATAAAGGATACTCAGTATAGAGCCCTTAAAGCCCAGATAAATCCTCATTTCCTCTATAATACTTTAAATTCGATAGGTTGGATGATCCAACTAAAAAGATATGATGAAGCTAGAAAGATGATAACTGCATTAGGGGAGTTATTACATCAAAGCTTCCGTCCTGATAAACTGGTATCAGTTGCTGATGAGAAGGCATTGCTTGATGCTTATATCCTAATTCAGAAGATTCGTTATTCAGATAGAGCTGAGTTTACTGTTAATGTAAGTGATGAGGTATTAAACTTTATGCTTCCTCAGCTCTTATTGCAGCCCCTAGTTGAAAACTCTATCTACCATGCAGTTGATGAGTCTGATGAAGTTTGCCATATAAGTGTTGTAGTTTCGCTTAAAGGTGGTAAGCTATTTATATCAGTCTCTGATGATGGCCCTGGTATGAGTAAAGAGCGTCTTAAAGAGGTTCAAAGCTATACTTATAGTGGTGGAAGAAATGGTATAGGATTAAAGAATATTCATAGTCGTCTAGAACTTCTATATGGCTCTGATAACTATGCGATGGAGATAGAAAGTAAAGAGGGAGAGGGGACAGTAGTAACACTACTACTGCCTATAAGGGTTAAAGATGGAGTATAAGGTTCTTTGTGCAGATGATGAGCTTATAGAGAGAGAAGCGCTTTCAACTCTTGTTGATTGGGCCTCTATTAATGCTTCTTTAACTGGATGTGCCAAAAATGGCTTAGAAGCCTTATCTCTACTAGAAAAAGAAAGACCTGATATAGTCGTTACTGATATCAAGATGCCTAAGATGGATGGCCTTGAACTTATTAGTGAGTGTAGAAAGCGTTATCCTGAACTCGTCTTTGTTATCCTTTCTGGTTATGGTGAATTTGAATTTACCTCAAAAGCTATGGAACTTGGTATAAGACACTACATCTTAAAACCTGTTGATAGTGAGAAGGTTTTGTCCTCTGTTTCAAAGGCTATTGAAGATGTAAAGAAGAATAGGGAATCGAAAGGGCGACTTAATCTTTTATTACCTGCCGCAAAGAGTCTCTTCTTTCAACATCTACTAACAGGAGTTCCGGTAACAGATGAGGAGAAGACGATGTATTTATCTACACTTACTTTTCCTAAAACTCTATTTTCTCTCATGGTTAAAGGATTCTTAGAGGAAAAAGAATCTATAGAACTTTTAGATTTTGTGGAAAAGAGTATTGCTTCTTGCACTATTTTATTCTCTTCTTGTTTTGGCAATGAACTTGAATTCTTGCTTTCAGAGGGAGACTTTGGCTATCTACAGCAAGCTGCAAGAAAGATTAGAGCGCATCTGTTAACGCTATCAAAAGATGTCTCTTTTGCCCTTTCACCTGTCTCTTCCATTGAGGAAATTGCTAATGTAAGGAATCGTAATATTGAGATAATGGCACTACAAAAAGAGGAGAAGAGAGGAACTATTTCAACCTCTTTAACAGATATTGTTGGTAAAGAACTTCTTGATAAGATCTTAGATAGAACCCATCTTTTTTCCATCTCCTCTTTTATAGAGCTATATCGCTATGCATTAATATTATCTTCTCGTCTTTCTCTACTTGAAGATAGAGAGAGAAGGGTAGTTTTACAAACACTATTTTCAACTCTAGGAGTAGATGAACCTACGATTAAAGAGCGAAAAGAACTCTTTGAAGCTTTAATTAAAAGTATAATAATTAAAGAGAATTTAGATGAACGAATTAATACTCTCTATAAAGGTCTCTTTTTAAACTTAGATAACAGTGAGTTAAGTGTTAAGTGGGCAAGTAGTAATATTATGTTTATGAGTGAAGATTACTTTAGTCGCTTCTTTTTAAAGAGTACTGGCGTGAGATTCACAGAGTTTGTTAATAGGGAAAGAATTAACCTCTCTAAAGCACTTCTTGAAGTAAAGAGTGACCTTAATATCCAACAGCTAGCGCTTCACTGCGGTTATCCTGAAGATGGGCAGTATTTTTCTCGTCTATTTAAGAGTATGACAGGTGAAACTGTAGCTAGATGGAGAGATAAAGAGAGGTAGGTTTTTTTATAATTAGTAATCGGATTTTTTCATTTCGTGATTTAAAAAACGACCCCATAGTAAAGCAACAACAAAAAACGGAGGCATTCTCAATGAAGAAAATAGCTTTACTCATTTTAGCTCTTATGATGGTTTTAGCTCCTGTATTCGCAGGCGGTACATCTGAAAAGGCAACTAGTGCATCAAACGATGGAACTACAACTCTTAAAGTAACTTGGTGGGGTGGCCAGGGAAGACATGAAAGCACTCAAAAATTATTTGACAAATATACAGAACTTCACCCAGAAGTAAAGTTCGAAGGTACACCTAGCAACTGGGATGGTTACTTCCAGAAGCTTTCAACTCAAGCTGCCTCAGGAAGCATGCCTGATATCGTACAGATGGACTACCTCTATCTTTCTACCTATGCTAACAACAACTCTCTCTTGGACCTTACTCCATATGTAAATGATGGAACAATTGATACCTCCAAGATCGACAGCAACCTCCTCAATTCTGGCGTAGTAAATGGAAAGCTCCAGGCTATCGTTCTCTCTACAAGTGTCATCGCAATTCCTTATAACACAGCTGTTCTTGCTGAAGCTGGTATCGAAACACCAACTAAAGATTGGACTTGGGAAGACTTTGTAACTATTTGTAAGACAGTCAAGGACAAGACAGGCAAGTATGGCTTTGGTCTTATCCCTGGTGGCGACACAAACTTCTTCAACTACTATGTACGTCAAAATGGTTATCAGCTCTTTGCTGAAGATGGAAAGAGCCTTGGCTATAGCGATGATCAGATCTTAGTAAACTGGCTCAATATGTGGAAAGACCTGATGGAGTATGGTGCAATTCCAACCCCAGATGAATATGCTGCTATTGAAGTTGCTGGTACTGATTCTAGCCCAATTGTTACAAATGGTGCTGCTTTCATCCAGGAGTGGAATAACTTCCCAACTAAAGTTGCTTCAAAGAATAGCAACATCGAACTCTTAACACCTCCTCTCTTAGCTAATGGTTCTAAGGGTCTTTGGATGAAGCCTGGTATGTTCTTCTCTGTTGCATCTAACTCAAAGAACGCTAAAGTAGCTGCTGAGTTCGTTAACTGGGTTCTTAACTCTGAAGAGGCTAATGACATCATCAATGCAGAACGTGGAACACCTGCTTCTTCTGCTGTTCGTGACTACATGGTTGGTAAGGGTACTCTTACAGCTCAGCAGGTTGAGATGTTCGACTACACAACTGAAGCTGCTACTCTAAGTGGCCCATCTCTCAAGCCAGATCCACAGGGCGTTGCAGAGGTTAACACCGCTTATGATGAAGCTGTCTACAGCGTACTTTACAAAATGAGTACACCAGAGCAGGCTGCTGCAACATTCCGCACAAAAGCAAACGAAATCCTTAGTCGCAATAACTAAGAAATAAACTAACTCTTTTAGTCGGCTGGTACTCTTCCAGCCGGCTTATTATCCCAAACACTAATCGAGGTCTTATATGAAGAAACGCTACAATGCAGTAGGGTATACCTTGTTATTGCCCTGGCTAATAGGATTCTTTGGCATGTACTTCATTCCAATGCTCATGTCGATGTTCTACTCATTTACAAATTACAACCTGTTAAATACACCAAAGTTTATTGGATTTGCCAACTATGTACGTCTCTTCACACAGGACCCTCTCTTTTGGCAATCTCTTAAGGTAACATTCATCTATGTACTTATCTTAGTACCTTGCCGTTTAGCATTTGCGCTCTTAGTAGCCTGTCTTTTAAATACCTCCCATAAAGGATTAGGTCTTTATCGTACAGCTTACTACATCCCTTCCATCATCGGCGGAAGCGTTGCAGTATCTGTTGTATGGAAGCAGATCTTTGGCAATAAGGGTGTTATTATGTCCCTTCTTGCTGCCTTCGGTATTGAGCAGAAGATATCCCTCTTAGGAAATCCAAATACAGCACTCTCTGTTATCGTACTTATGGGTGTTTGGCAGTTTGGTTCCTCGATGCTTATCTTCTTAGCCGCTCTTAAGCAGATTCCTCAATCTTTATATGAGTCTGCTAGAATTGATGGTGCAGGAACGCTTAAATGTTTCACAAGAATTACACTGCCGATGATTACACCAACGATCTTCTTTAACTTAATCTTGCAGATAATTAATGGCTTTAGAGTATTTACAGAAAGCTATGTTATCACAGATGGTGGTCCTATGAACTCAACCTTAAGTTATGTCCTCTATCTCTATAGAAGAGCATTTACTTACTTTGATATGGGCTACTCTTGTGCCCTTGCCTGGATACTCGTTGCTATCATAGGTGTCTTTACAATCCTTATATTCAAAACTCAGGATAAATGGGTTTACTACGAAGATGGGAGGAATTAAAAAATGAAAGTTATTGGAAACAGAACAATACAGAGAAGAAATAGTATAATCTTCCACATCTTAGCTTGTGCTTTAGGTTTCTTGATGATCTACCCACTACTTTGGTTGATTATCAGTTCATTCAAGAGTAACGATACAATGTTCGTAAACTCCTTCTCCCTTATTCCACAAGAGACAGATATCGTCTCTAACTATAAGAGTGGTTGGGCTGGTATCGGAGGAGTTACCTTTGGTCGCTTCTTAGCAAATACAGTCTTAGTTACAGTTATTGGAACTATAACTTGTGTATTCTCTTCAGTACTTGCAGCTTACACCTTCTCAAGAACAAATATTAAGGGTGGAAAGTTCTGGTTTACTTGCGTAATTCTAACCCTTATGATCCCACCACAGGTCATGGTTGTACCACAGTACATCATATTAAAGCGTCTTGGTTTTATTGATACTATGACTGCCTTAATACTTCCCTGGTGTTTTGGAAGTGCCTTCTTTATCTTCCTTATCTTACAGTTTATGAGAAGCATTCCTCATGAACTTGATGAGGCAGCTGAAATAGATGGTTGTGGAAAGATTAAGACCCTCTTCTTGATCTTAATCCCAGTTGTAAAGCCAGCACTTGTAACTGCAGGTATCTTTGCCTTCTATTGGATCTGGCAGGACTTCTTCCAGCCACTTATCTTTATGAATTCAACCTCTAAGTTTACAGTCTCTCTTGCACTTAATGCCTACTTAGATCCTACCTCTTTTAGTAACTATGGTGGCCTATTTGCAATGAGCTGGGTATCACTTATCCCAATTATCGTATTCTTTATCGTATTCCAAAAGTACCTAGTAAATGGTATCGCAATGGATGGTATAAAAGGCTGATGTTTACACTAACTTCTAACATTAAGATTAGCTACGACCTTTCGCTTGAAGACTCTTCTTTGCTCTATGCAAAGGAGAGCTTTATAAGAGATCTTCAAAAGACTCTTTATGAAAGTAAAGAGAAAGAAAAAGAGATAGTAATAAGAGAAGATAAATCTTTATGTGATGATGCTTACTCTTGGAAGAGTGAAGAGGGTAAGCTTGTTATCAAGGCAGCCTCTTCACGTGCGGCTGCTTATGCTCTTTATAAGCTTTCAGAATTGGCTCTTGGCGTTAAACCCCTCTGGTTCTTCTTAGACCAAAGCTTTAGCAAAGAGAAAGAAAGGGTATTAAAAGAGGAATCATATAGTTCAAGTAAGTACGCCTTTCGTTATCGTGGCTGGTTTATTAATGATGAAGTTCTATTAAGCACTTGGTCTATTAATGGGGATGCGGAATTACCATACATTATGGTATTTGAAGCACTACTTCGTTTAGGTGGTAATACTATAATTCCTGGAACTGATAGAAATGGTAAGCGTTATCGTCCTCTTGCTTCCTCTATGGGTCTTATCATAACGCACCACCATGCCGAACCTCTTGGAAGTGAGATGTTTTCTAGAGTATATCCAGACGAAAAGGCCTCTTACTTACATAATAGGGAACATTTCGAATCTTTATGGCTCTCTGCTATAGAAGAGCAGAAGGATATGGATGTGATCTGGACCCTTGGCTTTAGAGGTCAAGGGGATGTTCCTTTTTGGGAAAATGATCCTCTCTATGATAGTGATGAAAAGAGGGGAGCTTTACTTAGCGAAGTTATAAAAAGACAGATCGAAATAATTAAAAGTAGAGTTAAGTCCCCAATTCTTGCAGTTAATATCTATGGAGAGATGGCAGCGCTTTATAAACAAGGTTTTGTCACTCTCCCTGATGAGGTAATAAGGATATGGGGTGACAATGGCTATGGGTGCATGGTATCTCGTCGTCAAGGTCTTGATAACCCAAGAACTAATGCGCTTCCTGAAGGCTCTGATAGAAGTAGGGATAATGGTATGTACTATCACGCCTCCTTCTATGATTTGCAAGCGGCAAACCATATTACTCCCTCAACAGTTTCCTTAGACTTGATCAAAAGTGAACTTGATAAGGCATACAAGGCTAAAATTGATGATCTTATCATAGTTAATGCCTCAAATATTCGTCCTCACACTCTACTGCTTACAGCCCTCGCTGAATATTGGAAGAGTGGTGTTTTCTCATCTGATAGCTACTTTACCACTTACTTTGATAGTAGTAGCAGAGCGATAGAGGTAGTAAAGGAGTACTCCTCTTCTACTATAAAATACTCAATACACGAAGATGATAAAGCCTCTGACCAATTCTATACCTATGTAATGAGAGGTCTAGTTAAAGCTTTAATGCTTCAAAAAGAGAGTGAAGAGAGTATCTATTGGTATACAGATGGAAGTTTGAAAGAACAACTTTCTCGCCTCTTAAAAGATCTTAAAGCAGCACTTGTTAGATATAAAGAATTAGAAAAGAAAGCTAAGAATATATCTCCTCTTTTTGATGCAACTTATCTGATGTATATACGTCTTTATAAGATGCTCGTTAAAGCTAACAAAGCTTTTGCAGAGAGTGGTCTACTACTTTTAAAAAAGAGGTATAAAGACTCCTTTATAAAAGCAGGTGACTCGGCATTCTTCTTTGAACAAGCTGATAAAATATTAAATTCAGGAAAGGGTAAGTGGAAGAATTTCTATAAAAATGATTGTCTTACAGATGTCTCAGCCTCAGGGAGCTTGATGAAAGCATTTATGGAGTTTATTAGGCAAGCAGAAGATGCTCCTGAGTACTTTAAGTGGCAACGCTACTTTACCTATAGTAAAGAAGATAAGAATGTAGTTCTGCTTACCAACTTTGAAAAGCATATGAGTGGATATGAGATCTATCTGAAATATAGGGAAAATAGAGGAAAGAGATGAAAATCCATGAGCTTATAACCGATGATTCAATTACTCTCTACTGGGAGCGAGAAGAGGGGATGAAAGAACACTTCTCATATGAATTTGAAGGAAAAAAGGGAACTTTAAAGAGTACTCATCTGATGCTTGATGCCTTAGCTCCTGATAGTGTTTATACGCTAAAACTTGAAGGTAAAGAGTACTCATTTAAAACTCTTAAAAAGAAAAAAAGAGTTGATATAACAAAAGCGCCATACTCTGTAAAAGGGGATGGCTTAACACTTCAAACTAAGATAATTCAAAAAGCAATTGATGATATAAAAGAATCTGAAATCCTTTACTTCCCTCCTGGCGTATATTTAACAGGAGCGCTTAATCTTCACTCTGATATGGAGCTTTATCTAGAAGAGGGTGCTGTATTAAGGGGAAGTAAAGAGGAGGAAGATTACCTACCAAAACGTAAAAGCCGTTTTGAAGGTCATGAGATGGAGTGTTTTTCTTCCCTCTTAAATCTAGGAGAACTCGACCACAATGCTCCACCTAATGCAAGAAATGTAATTATAAGAGGCAAGGGGACCATCGAAGGTGGTGGTAGAGAACTTGCATTTAAAATAATTGAAAACGAAAGAGTTCGTCTTAAAGCATATATCTCCTCCTTAGGTGATAAGGTTAAAGAGTGTGAAAATGAAAATACAATACCAGGTCGTGTTCGCCCAAGGTTAATTAATCTTAGTAATGCGGAGAATGTTCGCATCTCAGGGCTTAAGCTGAAAAATGGTCCCTCTTGGAATGTTCATATGATCTACTCAAAGAATATTGTGACAGACCACTGTACCTTCTCATCTGAAGATGTTTGGAACGGAGATGGGTGGGACCCTGACTCAAGTGAAGATTGTACTCTCTTTGCTTCTAGTTTCTATACAGGTGATGATTCAGTTGCAATAAAATCAGGTAAAAACCCTGAAGGTAATATCATCGCAAGAGCAACAAAGAGAATAAGAGTCTTTGACTGCCACAGCGCTTATGGACATGGCATTGTAATTGGTAGTGAGATTTCTGGAGGTGTGGAGGATGTTTATATCTACGACTCAGATCTCTCCTCTTCAATGTATGGCTTAGAGGTAAAGGGAACTAGAAAGCGGGGTGGTTATGTAAAAAACATCAGAGTTGAAAACTGTACACTACCACGCATCCTTATTCACAGTGTTAAGTACAATGATGATGGAGAGGCCGCTCCAACTATCCCTGTTTTTGAAGATTTTACCTACAAGAATATAACTCTTTTAGGCCATTACCTTGATATCGACAATGACAAGATGACAAAGAGCTGTCCTGTTATCGAAGTTGAAGGTTTTCAAGATGAAGGTCATGAACTAAAAAATATTAACTTTACTAATATTACAATTCCTGAAAATTCAGAAATTAGGATAAGTAAAGCGGAATCAATAAACTTTAATGGAATAAAAACAAAGGAGAGATAGAGTGAAAAGTGCAATTGAATATGGAATTGATATGATCGATGCGATCATGAATAAGTACGAAGCAAAAGAACTTCCTCCCAAAGGATTCTTTCACTACCACCAAGGGGTATTTTTATCAGGGGTATACAACATCTATAAGCTTACAAATGAAGAAAAGTATATAGAGTATATAAAAGCATGGGTTGATTCTGTCATAGATGAAGATGGAACTATCCACTGTAGGGATTATGCTGACCTTGATGATATCCAACCGGGTATTCTTCTCTTTCCACTTTATGAGAAGTACAAAGATAAAACCTACTTAAATGGAATTGAATATCTCTTAGAAGAGTCCCGTCATGTTCCACGTTTAAATAGTGGTGGCTTCTATCATAAGGTCTCTTTTAAAGAGCAGATGTGGCTTGATGGCCTTTATATGATAGGACCATTTTTAAGCATGGCATCAAAACTTAAACAAAATGATGATCTTAAGAACCTTGTTCTTTATCAACTGAAGCTGATAAAGAGATATACATTTGATGAAAAGACTGGTCTTTACTACCATGGTTATGATGATTCTAGAAAGGAAGCTTGGGCTAATAAAGAAACAGGCCGTGCTCCAGAATTCTGGGCTCGTTCTATCTCCTGGCTCCCTATCGCAATGCTTGATGACGATAGTTATCTCTCTTTAAATAAAGAGGAGAAGGAGAATTTAATTTCCATGCTTACTGACCTTCTTAAAAGCGTAAGTCACTACCAAGGTAAAGATGGTAGATGGTACCAAGTATTGGATAAGGGTGATAGGAAAGATAACTGGGAAGAGAACTCAGCTACAGCACTATTTGCTGCAGCGTATGCTAGAGCTGTAAAGAAGGGCTATCTTGATAAAAAGTATAAAGAAGTGGCGCTAAAAGCATTTGAAGGGGTAGTTAATACTCTTACATATAAAGATGGATTACTCCAACTTGGCGATGTTTGTATCGGCACTGGTATTGGCGACTACTCTTATTATATAAATCGTCCTGTAAGTACTAATGACTTGCATGGTGCAGGAGCATTTCTTTTAATGTGCTCAGCAATTGCAGAGCTTGAGAAATAAATAAAACCCCCTCTGCCAAAGATGGTGCGTTTGAGGGAATTTGCGCGGCAGAGGGGTAAAATCAAGTAGGTTTATTGTAATATGATGTTGCTCATAGTAAAAGTATTTTAAAGTAAAAAATATTAAAATTTTATCTCAATCTTTTAGTGCTGTTATAGGAAGAACATAAACTCCAGAACTATCTCTATAAGCATAGCTAGTTAATCCACAAAGTACACACATTGCTACGGGTGGCTTTTTCATCAATTTTTCTATTCTTACTAAGTTCTTTATTGCCTCATCTATTTGGTTAGCTCCTAATTTGATCTCAAAGATGATATAGCGACCATCTGGGAAGGAAAGGATGGCATCTATTTCATTGTTATTATAATCTTGATAGTGATATAGATTTGCCCCTAAGGCCTCTCCGTATATTCTTAGATCATGTTCGCAGAGTGCTTCAAATAGAAATCCTGCAGTTGTAAGATTATTAATTAACCCTTCAGGGGAGAGTCCAAGTAGTGCTACTGCTAAAGAGGGATCTGCAAGATGATGTTTTTTATTCTGTCTTACTCTAATGCTAGAGCGGGGATTATCAGAAAAAGGTTCTTGGTCCTCTATTAAAAAAAGCTTATTAAGTACAGAAAGATAAGCATCAAAAGTAACTCTATTTAGAGTTTTATCTTCACTATCTTCTATGTCTTTTATTAAGGATTGTTTTGTACAGGTTGTACTTTCATTTCTTGCTAAAGATTTTAATAATCTATGCATAGTCTCGCTATTATAACTAACACCATCGACCTTCAAGATATCTCTTTCAAGTACACTTTTAAGGTAAAGTTTTGGTATCTCTATTGCATCTTGAACGGGAAGAGCGATACTCCTTGGCCACCCTCCGCGGCATATATATTCACAAATAGTTTGTAAGGAGACATCTCCTGTTACTTTATCTTTAAATGTTCCATCAATTATGGATGATAGAGAAACCATACCTGAAGAGAAGCCTGCTTCATAAAGTGACATTGTATGCATACGAAACTCTGCAATTCTTCCAGTGCCTGAATGGAATATGTTTTCTCTATTTGGAGTAGAAGAACCTGTTAATATAAATCTTCCATTTTCATTTGTTCTATCTACTTCTCTTCTTACTGCATCCCAAAGAGAAGGGACTTGTTGCCACTCATCTATTAATCTTGGTTCTTGGCCTTCTAGAACAAGAGATGGATTGATCTCAGCAAGCCTTCTGTTGTTGTAGTTGTTATTTGAGTCATCAACATAGAATTCACTATTAGCATGGAATGAGCCTGTCCAAGTTTTTCCGCACCATTTGGGGCCTTCGATGCATACTGAGCCTACTAATCTAAGGTATTTTTCGATAATTTTGTCAGCAACTCTAGGTTTATAGTTTTTATTATCCATAAATGAATTATACCTATCGATTTACAAAATTAGCAATAATTGATTTACATTTTTCAGCCTTTTTGATTTACATTTTTTACTACCAAATATGCATTACATGTTGCATTAATAGAGAGGTAAGAGCTACTGCTAAGGAACAGGAAAAACCTAGAAGTAGAGGTTTACCTCCTGTTTTTACTAACTTTACTATATCTGTATTTAAACCAATTGCAGCCATTGCCATTATGATAAAGAACTTACTTAAGTTTTTAAGCGGGGTGAAGAAGGATGCACTAACGCCAAAGCTTTCAGCAATAGTTGTAATAATAGAAGCCAAGATGAAGTAGAGGATAAAGAAGGGGAAGATCTGTTTTAAAGGAACTGATGAACCTTTCTCCTTTGCTTTTTTTGTCTTTATAAATGCTAAGATTAGAGTTATTGGGATGATAGCAAGGGTTCTTGTTAGCTTAACAGTTACTGCTTTATCCAAGGTTGCTGTACCAAGGTTATGCATGCTATCCCAAGTGGAAGCGGTAGCTGTAACTGATGAAGTATCATTTACTGCAGAGCCTGCAAAGATTCCAAATGCATTTCCATCAGTAGTAGAAAAACCAAGTAGGGTGCCTAGAAGAGGGAAAAGAATTGCCGCAATTACATTAAAGAAGAAGATGATTGAAATTGATTGCGCAACCTCTTCATCGCTTGCCCCTATAACAGGTGCAGTTGCAGCAATTGCAGAGCCTCCGCAGATAGATGAACCTACGCCAATAAGTGTTGCGGTATTACTTTGTACCTTAAGTACCTTATGCATAAGAAATGCAACAAGAAGACAAATTGAGATAGTACATAATATGATCGGTAAGGATTCGAGTCCTGTAGATGCAACTGTTTTAAGGTTAAGGCCAAAGCCAAGTAAGATAACTGCATATTGAAGTATCTTTTTAGAGGTAAACTTAATGCCAGAAGTAGCTACGCCTTTGTCTTTCCAAAATAGAGTGATAACCATTCCAATGAGGATGGCAAATACAGCCCCTCCTATAATAGGAAAGCTTTTTCCAAGGAAGTAAGAAACAATTGCAATGACAAAACAGAGGGATAAACCTGCTATATTCTTTTTGATAAAATTCATGAAAAGTAGAGTATTGATTTCTCCTCACTCATACAAGTAGTTTTATTTTTCTTCTTCATCTCCTAAAAGGAAAGCAGAACCTCCTTGTACAAGATCTTCAAGAGATATCCCTTCAAGGTATTCTGTTATGTTATCTTGTAAACCTTTCCACATTGCTAAGGTTTTACAACTTGCCGCTCTCTCACAGTTGTTATGTTTCTTCTCTAAACAAGCAACAGGAGCTATTGATCCCTCTGACGCTGTAATAATTGCACTTGCTTTTATAAGGGAAGGGCGCTTTGTTAGACGATAACCACCACCTTTCCCTCTTGTACCTTCTACAAGTTTTGCTTTAACAAGATTCTTCATTATGTTTTCTAGATATTTCATCGAGATCTCTTGTCTTGTAGCAATATCTTTTAGTGCTATAGTCCCTGTCTTCTCTTGATGTTCTGCCATGTCGATCATAACACGCAGTGCATATCTACCTTTTGTTGAAACCAGCATTCATTACACCTCTATGCACCTTATTATACTCAAGTTATAAGGCAAGCACAGTAGAAAATATTCACTTTTTTTGCCAAAAACGTTGACAACGGGGTGAAAGCGGTGCTAAGTTACCCACAACCTGAGTAGGTTTTAAGGAGAAGTTTAAATTTATGGCTTCTAGAAAGGCTGACATGATGATGTGCATGTACATGATGGACTCAATGATGATGTCCATGATGCCTCGTATCAAGTCAGTGCAGCCAAAATATCCACCTCAGGGCCTAAAGAAGTAAAAATCCAAAGCCAATTTAAATAGAGAGTAATAAACGGATAGCAGGTTGCTACCCGTTTTTTTGTTTTCAGGAGGAGAAGTTGATAAAACTAGAACACATTTGTAAAGAATTTGGAGCTGTAGAGGCGGTAAAGGATGTCTCTCTTTACATAGAGCAAGGTGAGATCTATGGGATCATAGGCTTCTCCGGAGCTGGCAAGTCTACTCTTGTTAGATGCATAAACTTACTTGAAAAGCCTACAAGTGGACGTGTCATTGTAAATGGTAAGGAACTTACATCTCTCTCCCCTAAAGCTTTAAGAGGAGAGCGAAAGAAGATTGGTATGATCTTCCAACACTTTAACTTGATGAAGTCTAGAAGTGTCTTTTCTAATGTCGCATACCCTTTAAAGGGAAGTGGTCTTACAAAGGAAGAAAAAGAGGCTAAAGTTCGCTCTCTTTTAAAGCTTGTTGATATTAGTGATAAGGAAGATGCCTATCCCTCACAGTTATCTGGAGGACAGAAGCAACGTGTTGCAATTGCTCGTGCATTAGCAAATGACCCTAAAGTCCTGCTTTGTGATGAGGCAACAAGTGCACTAGATCCTCAAACCACAAAAGCGATCTTAAAACTACTAAAAAAGCTTAATGAGGAACTTAATTTAACTATCGTTATTATCACACATGAGATGGATGTCATTAAAGATATCTGTAAGCGTGTTGCTGTTATGGATAAGGGGAAGGTTGTAGAGGAAGGAGAGGTCTTCTCTGTATTTGCTTCAGCCCAGGATGAAGTTACTCGTGACTTTATTAAGAGCACTTCGATTCTTCAAAAAGTAGATGAACTTTGCTCTGAAAACTCTCCTGTAGTTGCCTTAAAGAAGGGGGAAGTACTCTGGCGCCTTTCATATTTAGAAAAGAATGTATCAGAGCCTTTAATTTCAACAGTTTCCAGAAAGTTTGACATAAATCTAAATATCATCTTAGCCGATGTTGAACTTATAGAGGGTGCTCCAATTGGTGGTACTGTTGCCATCGTAGAAGGGGATGAAGAGAAGATAAGTCAAGCAATTAAGTATCTTGAAGAGAAGAAAGTAAAAGTGGAGGTAATAAAAGATGCACGCATTTCTAGATAAACTAATTCCCAATGTAATGAACAAGCTTCCTGATTTCTATCAAGCAATTATTGATACTTTAATAATGCTTCTATATTCAGGTCTGATTTCCTTTGTATTAGGTCTTGCCCTTGGCATTGTAATTACCGTAACCAAGAAGGGGAACATCTTAGCTAACGAAGCAGTCTATCAAGTACTTGATAAGGTGATCAGCTTCTTTCGTTCCATCCCCTTTATCATCCTTTTAACAGGTGTTATGCCTCTTTCTCGTCTACTTATGGGAACCGCTATTGGTGTTAAGGGTGCCATCGTTCCTTTAGTTTTTGGTGCAGTTCCATTCTTTGCAAGACAGGTTGAAAGCTCTCTTGCTGAAGTCGATAAGGGACTTGTAGAGGCGGCTCTCTCCATGGGCTCATCCCCTGTGGGAGTAATCTTTCGCGTTTACCTTAAAGAAAGTATCGCCTCTATAGCAAGAAGTACCACTATAACTGCGATCAGTCTTTTAGGACTTACTGCAATGGCTGGTGTAGTTGGAGCTGGTGGTCTTGGTGATTTTGCAATTAGGTATGGACATGACAGAAACCAAGTAGATGTAACTTGGGTCACCGTTTTAGTCCTAGTCATCATGGTTTCAATAATTCAGATCATAGGCAATGTTGTTGCCAAAAAGAATACCCATTAAAGGAGAAGGTTATGTCTAAAAAGAGAAAGATAGTATTTGCAGGTGCAGGGCATGTAGGCTCTCATGGAGCATATGCGCTTATTTCTGAAAATCTTGCAGATGAGATCATATTTATAGATAAAGATGTTAAGAAAGCTGAAGCGCAAGCAACAGATCTAAATGATGCAACAGCATACTTGCCAGTTAGAACTATAGTTCGCTCTGGCACTTATAAGGATGCTTCTGATGCTGACATCTTTATTATTGCAGTAGGTCCTCTACCTGTTAAAGGACAAACAGATCGTATGCAAACTCTTAAAAGCAATATTGAGTGTATTGATGAGGTAATTCGAGGTATTAAGAGTTCAAACTTTAATGGCATCATTATTAATATCTCAAACCCTGCTGATGTCGTCACTCACTATATAGCTCATCGTCTCTCTTGGCCTAAGAAGCGAATACTTTCAACAAGTACAACCTTAGACTCTGCAAGAGTAAGAAGAGCGTTAGCATTTGCTCTAAACATAGACCAAAAATCAATCTTAGCTTATGCCCTTGCAGAGCATGGAGAGAGTCAGTTTGTTCCCTGGTCTACTGTAACAGTAGCAGGTAAAAGTCTCTCTTCATATATAAAAGAGAAGAAGATTGATCTTGATCTAGAGAGCATTGCAAATGATGCAAGAAGTACTGGATGGAATATCCTATGGGGAAAAGGCTCTACAGAGTTTGGTATAGGAGCCTCTATTGCAGAGGTTGTAAGAGCCATCCTTTCCGATGAACAGAGAATTTTACCTGTCTCAACCTATCTCGATGGGGAATATGGAGTGAAGGACACCTTTGCAAGTGTACCTGCCATATTAAATCGAGAAGGTGTGGCAGAGGTAATAGAGTTGGACCTCAGCGAAGAGGAGAAGAAAAAGTTCTCTTCTAGCTGTGAAACTATGAATAAGAATTATCTTACAGCACTTTCATTTCAGGAGGACAAATAATATGAAAGCAGGAAGAATTTTCATCACTTTATTAATCGTTTTACTTTTTTCAAGTTTTGCTTTTGCAGGTGGCACAAGCGAAAAGAGTAATAGCACTACAGCAAGCACAACAGTAAAACTTGGTGTTGTTGGATCTATCTATGAGGATGTTTGGAGGAGTGCAAAAGAAGATCTTGCTAAAGAAGGCATTAATCTAGAGTTCGTACAGTTCTCAGATTATGTAACTCCTAACAATGCACTTGCCAATGGAGAGATAGACCTCAATGCATTCCAGCATAAGATCTACTTAGATACTGAAGTTAAGAACTATGGTTATAAGATAGAGTCAATTGGTAATACCTTTATAATTCCATTAAACCTTTATTCTGAGAAGGTAAAATCAGTATCTGAACTTAAAGCTGGCGATGTAGTTGCAATTCCAAATGATGTAACTAATGGAGGTCGTGCGCTTAAAGTTCTTGCCTCTGCGGGCCTTATCACTCTCTCTCCAGATGCAGGTTTCTCTCCTACAGTTAAGGACATCGTTTCATCTCCATCAGGTATTGTAATTAAAGAGCTTGCTGCAAATACAATCCCTTCCGTACTACCTGATGTAGCGGCTGCAGTTGTCAATGGTAACTATGCATTAGACTTTGGTTTAAAGACAGATGAGGCTATCTTTAAAGATACAAGTTTAAATGAGAAAGAGTATTGGAACTTAATTGCCGCAAGAAGTGCAGATTTACAAGATAGCGCTAAGAAGGAACTCTTTAAGAAGGTTGTAGCAGCCTTCCAGACAAGTGGAACTGAAGCAATCTTTAACAATGAGTTTGGTGGTTACTTCATTAAAGCTGGTTGGGATGAGGACCTACTTAAGTAGATAAAATAATAAAGAGGAGCGTAAAGCTACTTTACGTTCCTCTAATATAATATAGGAGAGAAGAGATGCAGAGATTATCAGAGAGAAGTGCAAATTTTACAGACTCTGTAATACGTAGAATGACCAGAATATCTAACAAGTATGGTGCTATTAATCTATCTCAAGGGTTTCCTGATTTCGATCCCCCTGAGGCGATATTAAATCGTCTTAAAGAGGTAGCATTCGAACCATACCATCAATACTCAATTACCTGGGGTGCTGAGAATTTAAGAAGAGCACTTGCTAAGAAGCAAGAGCACTTTATGGCTCATCCAATTGATCCAGAGAGTGAACTTGTTATCACCTGCGGAAGTACAGAGGCGATGATGGCTGCGATGATGAGCGTCGTAAATCCTGGAGATAAGGTTATAGTCTTCTCTCCCTTTTATGAAAACTATGGTGCAGATACCATACTCTCCGGTGCAACTCCCATCTATGTTCCATTAGTTCCACCCTTGTTTAATTTTGATGCTGAAAAGCTTGAAGATGCATTTCGTCAAGGTGTTAAAGCGCTTATCCTATGTAATCCTTCAAATCCCTGTGGAAAGGTCTTTTCAAGGGATGAACTTTTAACAATAGCTTTTCTTGCTGAAAAGTATGATGCATATGTAATAACTGATGAAGTTTATGAACATATAATCTACGAGCCATTTAAGCACACCTACTTTGCCTCTCTTCCTAATATGTGGAAGAGGACTATCTCCTGTTCCTCTCTATCTAAAACCTATTCGATTACAGGGTGGCGACTTGGTTATACAATAGCTCCTCCTGAGATTACCGATAGAATAAAGAAAGTTCATGACTTTCTAACTGTAGGAGCCGCCGCACCGCTACAAGAAGCGGTTATCCCGGCGCTTGAATTTGGAGATGATTACTACTCTGAACTAAAAGCTAAATACACATCTAAACGTAACCTCTTCTTACAAGGTCTTGATGATATAGGTCTTACACATACAACACCTGAAGGCGCTTATTATATCCTTTTGGATATATCAGAGTTTGGTTTTGATAGCGACCTTGAATTTTGTGAAGTTTTAGCTGAAAAGGTTGGAGTAGGAGCAGTACCAGGTTCATCTTTCTTTAGAGAGAGTGTTAATAACCTAATTCGTTTTCATTTTGCTAAGAAGGATGAAACACTATATGCCGCTCTTGATCGTCTATCTTCTATTAGAGAGAAGATAAAGAGGAGATAAAGAGGTGGATTTAGAAGAAGAGATCTTAACAAGCTATGAAGAGGCGCTTGCTTTAAGAAGAGAGCTACATCAAAACCCTGAGTTAAGCTTAAAAGAGTATAAAACTGCCGCATTTATTGCTTCTAAGCTTGATTCATTTGGCATTAAACATAGAAGAGTTTTTGATACCTCTGTTGTGGGTGAAATTAAAGGAAAAGGGGAAGGTAATACTATACTTCTTAGAGCTGATATCGATGCCCTTCCTATTCAAGAAAACACCTCATTAGACTACTCATCTAAAGTAGATGGAGTAATGCATGCTTGCGGTCATGATATGCACACTGCAATTCTTTTAACAGCTGCCAAGATCTTATCTAAACATAGAGATAGTTTTAATGGCAATGTTCGTCTTGTTTTCCAAGCAGGAGAGGAGATAGGGCGGGGTGCTAGAGAGCTTGTGGGTGATGGTGTGCTATCTGAAGTATCTCGTGTCTTTGGTCTTCATGTAGCACCAGACATTCCTTATGGAAGTGTAGGTATAAAAAAGGGACCCAACAACGCCTCTGTTGATGCTTTTACTATCAAAGAGGAGGGGAAAGAGGCACATGTTGCAACGCCTGAAAAAGGCGTTGATGCTATCTTCATCCTTAGCCAGATCATAGTTAATTTGCAATCTTTAATAGCTAGATGTACATCTCCTTTAGAGCCTAAGATTGTAGGTGTTGGAAAGATAAAGGGTGGAAGTAGTTATAATATTATTGCTTCAACTGCAGAAGCTGAAGGAACGCTTCGAGCAGCCACAAATGAGAGTAGAAGTACTTTAAAGAAAAAAATCGATTTAATAGTAAAAGAAACAGCTAATCAATTTGGAGGAGCTGCTACTGTTAATTGGAAGGACTATGCCTCTCCTTTAATTAACTCATCTCTTGTATGTGATGAATTAATTGAACTAATTCATACAATGTGCCCTGATATAACTATTGTTACTGATCGTCCATTCTCTTTAACTGGTGATAACTTTAGTGATTTTATAGAGAGTGTAGATGGGGCCTATCTATATTTAGGAACAGCATCAGATGAGTGTAAAAACAGCAAAAGCCCCTACCATACTCCCACCTTCTCTCCTGATGAACGGGCACTTCTTAATGGGGTAAGAATTGAAGTCCTATATGTTCTTTCATACTTAAATGCGTTGATAAGCTAATTATATTTGCTTCGAATTAAAGGGGTTGCATTTAACTTTACAATTTAACTAGTTTTTGCATTTCAGTGCATAAACTTTATTTTTTTTATAAGTTTATGCTCTACTCTCCTCGAAAGGAAGAGTGCTAAATGATAGATACTCACGAACTCTAAAAAAGAGATTTGTACTTGAGTGACACTCTCCTGCCTAAAGACAGGGGCCTTCTCGGATTATTTTTAATAAGAAAAACAAAAAGCACTTTAGGCGGTACACGCGAGCAAGCATATGATAAAACTGGAGAACAGTATGAACTCAGAGAGCTTTTCAATGCCTACATGCGTTTTGGAGGAATGCCTGGAATTGCTGATGTAGGATTAGATCAGGAAAAGGCTCTGGTACTTCTTGAGGGTATCTACTCAACCGTTATTATGAGAGATGTTCTCGAACGTGAAAATCGCAGAGGGCAAAAAAGAATTACTGACCCTGTACTCTTGAAAAAGATTGTTATGTTCCTTGCAGATAACATCGGAAGTAGTATTTCTGTTTCTTCCATTGGCAACACCTTAGTAAATGAAGGTCTTCTCGAAGATGAGAAACGAAAAGGTTCTCCAAGTGCTCATACTGTTCAATCCTATGTGAATGCACTGCAAGAAGCCTACTTTTTTTACGACATCAAAAGATTTGACATTAAAGGGAAGGAATTCTTACGTACACTTGGAAAGTATTACATCGTTGATATTGGGCTTAGAAACTATCTACTTGGTTTTAGAGATCGTGATAGTGGACATGCAATAGAAAATGTTGTTTTCTTTGAACTTCTACGTAGAGGCTATGATGTCTCTATCGGTAAAGTTGATAATTTCGAAGTAGATTTTATCGCAACAAAAGCAGATGACAAACTTTATGTTCAAGTAACAGAATCAATGACCAGCGAAGATATTCGTAAGCGAGAATTAGCACCACTTCAGAAAATCAATGATAACTATGAGAAAATAGTTCTATCCTTAAATACTGCAATGGATTCTTCTTATGATGGTATTAAATCTATTAACTTAATTAACTGGTTAATTTCAGAGTAATAATTGAATTAAAAAAGGTGTTACACTTTGCTATATTTTGACTACATTGTAAAAGAAACTTCAGTAAATCATGCAATGTGCGACATATAAAGGAGATAAATACCAATGATAAAAATATTATTCGTGTGTCATGGCAACATCTGTAGAAGTCCAATGGCTGAATTTGTAATGAAAAACCTTGTAAAAGAAAAAGGACTTAGTGAGGATTTTCAAATAGATTCAGCTGCTACAAGCAGTGAAGAGATTGGAAATCCAGTCTATCCTCCGGTTAAAAGAATACTCTCTTCTCATGGCATTGATTGCTCTAAAAAGAGGGCGAGACAAATCACTCCTTCTGATTACAAAACCTATGATTATCTTATCGGTATGGATAGTGCAAATATAAGAAATATGAAGTACATATTTGGCGAAGATAAAGAGGGTAAGATTTTTAAGTTGATGGATTTTTCGTCTGGTGGTGATGTAGCTGACCCTTGGTATACACGTGACTTCGATTCTACTTGGCAAGATGTAAACATAGGCTGTAATGCTTTGTTAAAATATATATCTAATAGACAGCTTTCTTGAAAAACACTTATGATGAATTTTGTTATGAGAGGTTAAAATGGTTCGAGATAGAATTAGGATTATTACTACTGGTGGTACATTTGATAAGCTATATGATGCGGTAAAAGGGGAACTTACATTTAGAGAGTCCCAGCTTCCTCGTATTTTACATCAAGCTAGAGTTACGCTTCCTGTTCATCTTGATGCTCTGTTTGCTGTTGATAGCTTGGTAATGACAGAGGAGCAGAGACGGAATATTGTAGATGATGCCCTGCTTTGTATTGAGAACAGAGTCATCATAGTCCATGGTACTGATACCATGGTAAAGACTGCAAAACTTTTAAAAGAGAATCTTAAAGAGGACGATGAACATGTCTTTGTCTTTACTGGAGCTATGATTCCATATTCACTTGAGAACTCAGATGCAGTTTTTAACCTTGGTGTTGCTGTTTCAGCAGTTCAGATCTTGCCTCCAGGTGTTTATGTTGCGATGGGTGGACAGATCTTTGATGCTGATCATGTACAAAAGAATAAAGAGAAGGGTGTCTTTGAAGTTGTTTAAAGAAGGCTTCTTCTCTTCTTATCAAATTCTATCCATTCATCAAGAGATAGTGGTGTGTAGTTAGAAAACATGCTAAAGCAGTTGATAAGATTAAAGGGCGTTGTCTTTACCTCTCCATCTTTCATTATTCTCTTTTCCTGTTTGCCTTCGCATATAAATCTATTAAGTAGTTTTTCATCGAAGGTATCATGGACATGACCATATAGCATGAATGTCTTACTATTTCCTTCACTGTCAGTGCTAAATTGCTTGTTATAAAAGAGAATAGGATAGTGGCAGAGAATGACATTTCTTCCATTATCGCTTGTCTCTAGATAGCTTGTTATTTTTCTAAAGCGCTCAGCTTTAAAACTCTTCTTTTTTGCAAAAGAGTCATGGTTTCCAACTATTAAAGTTAACTTTCCTTTTAAGCGCATTAATATCTTTTCACTCTCTTCTACACTTCCCATAGAGAAGTCGCCAAGAATATATACTTCATCATGCGTTTTTACTTTGCTATTCCATCTTTCGATCATAGTTTCATTCATCTCTTCAACAGATGTAAATGGACGCATATCCATGCTATTTAAAAGGCTTTGGTGAAAGAAGTGGCAATCAGCAATATATAATTTCATGTTTAAAGTATAAGGAGAAGATATCAAATGATGAATATCCTTTCATTGTAATTTTATCTGATAGCTGATATACAGTTAGCGATATGAAAATAACACTAAAACATCTTAAAAGGGATTACGGAACACTCCATGCAGTACAGGATGTTTCGCTTGATATCCCTTCTAATACAATCTATGGCATTATTGGGCGTTCAGGTGCGGGTAAGTCTACTCTTGTTCGCTTAGTAAGTATGCTTGAAAAACCTGATTCTGGTGAAGTTTGGTATGATAATGAGAGAGTTGATAACCTTGATAAGAAGGCATTAATCGCTCATAGAAGACGCATTGGTATGATCTTCCAGAACTTTAATCTCTTTTCATCTCGTAATGCTGAAGAGAACATTGCTTATCCAATGGAAATATGTGGCATGGATAAAGCTTATATCAAAAGTCGCTCAGCTGAGCTTTTAAAGCTTGTTGGCCTTGAAGGGAGAGGAAAGGCACCTATTTCTACTCTATCAGGTGGACAGAAGCAGAGAGTTGCTATAGCACGTGCTCTCTCTTGTAAGCCAGATATCCTCTTTTGTGATGAAGCAACAAGCGCACTAGATCCTCAAACTACAAGAGCTATCTTATCGCTTATCAAAGAGATTCAAGCAAAGATGAACCTTACCGTTGTTATGATCACACACCAGATGGAAGTTGTTCGTGATGCTTGTACTCGTGTTGCTGTTTTAGATGCAGGATGTGTTGTAGAGGAGGGCAATGTTGCCGATATCTTTGCTCATCCAGCTTCTGCTGTTACTAAAGACTTCTTATCAAGCTTAACTAATGTTAGAGAGTCAATTGTACGTTGGTCTTCAGAACCTGGACACTATACTCTGCGCTTTCGTGGAAATACAACAGACGAACCTATTATTAGTAATGTCTCTAATGAAACAGGTGCAACCTTCAATATTCGCGCCGCTGGTGTACAGAGGGTTAATGATGAAGAGATGGGTATTATGGTTCTAGATATTGGCCCAGATGAAGCACATGCGAAGGCCGCTATAAAGGCACTTGAAGAGGCTGGAGTTACTGTGGAGGTGGAAAAATGAGCCAGATGTGGACACTTGTTTTTAATGCAACAATACAAACACTTGAGATGGTACTCTTCTCAACGATCTTCTCTCTCTTATTAGGGCTACCTCTGGGTGTTATTTTACATGTTACTGGAAGTGAAGAGCATGGTGGAATTAAACCAATGCCCCTTTTTAATAGTATAATTGGTAGAATTGTAAATGTTTTACGTTCTTTTCCTTTTATTATCTTGATGATCTTACTTATCCCTCTCTCTCGTTTAATTGTGGGGACCAGTATTGGAACTAAAGCTACCATTGTTCCGCTTTCAATTGCAGCCGCCCCATTTGTTGCAAGAATCATTGAATCAGCACTTAAAGAGGTTGATCCAGGAGTAGTGCAAGCGGCACGTGCGATGGGTTCTACTAATTGGCAGATAATTAGAAAAGTTCTTATCCCTGAAGCTCTGCCTTCTTTGGTTTCAGGTATTACACTTACCATCATCAATTTGATTGGATACTCAGCAATGGCTGGTGCTATCGGCGGTGGTGGTCTTGGTGACCTTGCAATTAGATATGGATATCAACGTTTTAGACCCTCTTATATGGTTGCAGCTGTTATAGTTATTCTGGTAATGGTTGAGCTTGTTCAGGTAATCGGTGATAAACTATCAGGTCACCTCTTAGCAAAACGTTGAGCGAAGAGGTTCTATTTCATACTTTAAAGCCCGTGTTTGATTTGCGATCACGGGTTTTAATTTTGGGCTCCTTTCCTTCTCCTCTGTCTCGTTCTTCTCACTTTTATTATGGAAATCCTTATAATCGTTTTTGGCGTGTAATTGCAAAGGTGACAAATGAAGAGGTCCCTACAACAATAGAAGAGAAGAAAAACTTACTTTTTAAGCACAATATAGCACTTTGGGATGTTATTGCTTCTTGTACTATAGAAGGAGCATCCGATAGCTCTATTAAAGATGTAAAAGTTAATGATATATCTTTTATTCTTAAAAATAGTCAGATCGAAAAGATATATGCAAATGGGAGTAAAGCCTTTGAGCTTTATCAAAAATACATCTATCAAACTACATCTATTAAAGCTATAAAGCTTCCTTCTACATCTCCTGCAAATTGTTCTTTTTCAGAAGAAAAGCTTGTTTTTTGCTATTCTGTTATTGTTAAATAAAAATTTTTTTGTAATAAGAAGTTTATTATATTTAGTTATATTATATGAAAATATAAATAAAATAAAAAATATAAATGAATAAAAATTCAAAAAATTGCATACAGAGTACTTGAATATTTTTATTTGATTCTGCTAAGGTATGGCCATCTTAAATACAAGGAGATGACTGAGAATGCTAAATCTTAATTCTATTTCAATGATGTCCTCCTGTATGATGATGCCCTGCTGGGCATAGTATTCTTATAATCAAAATCCACATTTATCTTACTTATAAAATCTTCCCTTAGGGATGTAGTCTATTTAGGTTAAAAACCAATTTTTGGAGAATATAAATTATGAAAAAATTACTTGCAGTTCTTGCACTTTCACTTCTTATCGTATCAACAGTATTTGCTGGTGGCGCTTCTGAAAAAACAGCTTCTGCTGACAAGACAGTATTAAAGGTAGGTGCAACACCTGATCCTCATGCTGCTCTTCTTAATCTTGTTAAAGATGACCTTGCTGCTCAGGGTATTGATCTTCAGGTTATTGAATTTACAGATTATGTAACACCTAATGATGCACTTGAATCTGGTGAGCTTGATGCTAACTACTTCCAGCACATTCCATATCTTGAATCATTCAATGAAGAGCGTGGTTACCACCTTGTAAACGCTGGTGGCATCCATGTTGAACCATTTGCTCTTTACAGCAACAAGTATAAGAGTGTTGATGAGATCCCTGATGGAGCAACAATTGCAATTCCTAATGACCCAACAAACGAAGGTAGAGCTCTTCTTCTCTTACAGTCTGCTGGTTTAATTACTCTTAAAGAGGGTGTAGGTCTTTCAGCTGTTCCTTCTGATATCGCTTCTAATCCAAAGAACTTTAAGTTCACTGAAATCGAAGCTGCTTCTCTTCCTAGAGTCCTTGCAGATGTAGATGCTGCAATTATCAATGGTAACTATGCTATTCCTGCTGGTTTAATCGCAACTCGTGATGGTCTTATTGTTGAAGACTCCTCATCCCCATATGTAAACGTAATTGCAGTTAAGGAAGGTAATGAGAACAACAGCGCAATTAAGGCACTTGTTGAAGCTCTTAAGAGCGACAAAGTTAGAGAGTATGTTGCTACTAAGTATCCTAACGGAGAAGTAATTCTCGTTGACTAATTAATAGAAGATCGAGTCTAAATATTAGGGAGTAGGCGTAATGCTTGCTCCCTTTTCTCTTTTTAGAGAATCTATCTTTGTGTATACTTAATTTATGAATACTTTACTTTACATTCTTGCTATTCTTTCTGTTGTTAATCTTATATGTCTTATTATCTCATTAGTTATTAAGAAAAAAAATGACGATACAACTCCTATAGAACGGACGTTATTAGAGATGGAGAAAGCGCAAAGTGAAACTATTAATAGAGAGTTTTCCTCCTTCCGTTTAGCTTTAGACCAGCGCTTTGATACTCTTGATAGGAAAAATCAAGAGCTGAGAAGTTCTCTCGATGTCAAACTTAAAGAAGTAAGAGATGAGAACCATAGACAGCTTGAAAGCATGTTACTTCAAAATGGTAATATGAATCGCTCAGTTACTGAATCTCTTGAAAATGTAAGAAGAAATACTGCAGAGAGCCTTGAAAAACTTAGAAATGAAAATAAAGAACAACTTGATAAGATGAGAAATACGGTAGATGAGAAGCTTCAAGCTACACTTGAAACTCGTCTGTCTAAATCATTTGAACAGGTACAGCAACAACTTGAATCTGTTTATAAAGGTCTTGGAGAGATGCAAAACTTAGCAAAGAGTGTTGGTGATCTTTCCCGTGTCTTTACCAATGTAAAAAGTAGAGGTATATGGGGTGAGGTACAAGTTAACTCAATTCTTGATGAGATCTTAACTCCTGACCAATTTGTTAAGAACTTTAAACCAAAACCAAGAAGCCAAGAGGTAGTTGAATTTGCAATAAGACTTCCTGGAAAGAGTGAAGGGGATGATGTCTATCTTCCAATCGATTCAAAGTTCCCTCGTGAAGACTATGAGAACTTTGTAAAAGCACAGGAAGAGGGGGATATAGAGAGGGTTAAATTCTATCAAGTGGCAATGAAAAATAGAGTTACCTCTGAAGCTAAAGATATTAGAGATAAGTATATTGCTCCTCCTCGTACTACTGACTTTGCAATACTTTTCTTACCTACAGAGAGTTTGTATGCTGAGATCCTCTCTATCCCAGGATTTGCAGACGACCTACAAGTTAACTATCGTGTTACGCTTGCTGGTCCTACAACGCTTTCTGCTTTAATTAATAGCCTTCAGATGGGCTTTAGAACCTTAGCAGTTGAGAAGCGAAGTCATGAAGTTTGGAAACTTTTTGCTCAGATGAGAAAGCAGTTTTCATACTTTGCTTCCTCTTTAGAAGCGGCAGAAAAGAGTCTATCTACTGCCTCTAATAGACTTGAAGATGTTTCAAAGCGTTCTGTTAAGTTATCACAGAAACTGGAGGGGATAGAACTGCCTGAGAGTGAAGTAAAAGAAGAGGTTCCTTTATTAAATGAAACTGTATAATTATGCATTAATATTTGCATAATATTGACAAAAATAGCATTAAATACTAAAAATAGTGAATAAGGAGAGAATATAATGAATCTACTAGGAAGAAGTTTTCTAACATTAAAAGACTACAGTAAGGAGGAGATACTTTATCTTATCGATCTGGCAAAAGAGCTAAAGAAAAAGAAGTACTCCCAGCCATGTGACCCAGGAGTAATTGGTCGTCTTCTTTCTGGAAAGAATGTTGTACTTCTCTTTGATAAAACAAGTACACGTACTCGTTGTTCTTTTGAGGTTGCTTGTTTTGATGAAGGTGCGGGTGTTACCTTCTTAACCAATAGCCAGATGGGTAAAAAGGAGTCTCTAGAAGATACTGCTAAAGTTCTTGGTCGCTTATATGATGGAATTGAGTATCGTGGTTTTGCTCACTCCATTGTTGAAGATATAGCTAAGTATTCTGGTGTCCCTGTTTGGAATGGTCTTACTGATGATGATCATCCAACCCAAGTACTTGCAGATTTTATGACTGCAGGAGAACACTTAAATAAACCTCTAGATGAGATGAAACTTGTTTATGTAGGTGATGGCAGAAATAATGTTGCTAATGCACTCTTTATTGGTGCTACAAAGGTAGGTATGGACTTTGCTATTGCAGCTCCTTCCTCTCTCTATCCTTCAGATACGTTAGTAAAGACATGTACCCACTTTGCAGAAGAGAGTGGTTCTGCAATTACTATTACAAGTGATATTGAAGAGGCCGTTCTTGGTGCTGATATCATCTACACAGATATCTGGTGTTCTATGGGTGAAGAGGATAAGATGGCAGAGCGTATTAATCTTCTAAAGCCATATCAAGTTACAAAGGCTGTTATGGATGCAACTGGCAACCCAGATTGCCTATTTGAGCACTGCTTACCTTCTTTCCATGACCTTAATACAACAACAGCTCAAAGCGTAAAAGAGAAGTTCGGTCTTAGTGAGATGGAGGTTACAGATGAGGTCTTTAGAAGCCCCAATAGTGTAGTCTTTGATGAAGCAGAGAACAGAATGCATACCATTAAAGCAGTTATGGTTGCAACTATCTCTGAAACATTAAGATACGGAAAATAAAGCAATTAATAATATTTAGCACTTTAAATTTGTAATTTGATCTGGAATTAAACGAAGATTTGACAAATGAAATGCTGGATGATAAATTAGAGACATAAAGGCACAGCCGAAAAGACGACTGTTGACCTCAGATAAAATCAATTATGTGATCGTCACTAAGGTATCAGCTCAGTGGCGATTATTTTTTGCTATAGCAATTCCAACCATTATAGCTGTCAATGCTATACCTATCACTTGAAACACTAGACTTAAAGTCTCTGCATCACTTATAGGCAGTACCTCCTTGCTCATAAAGACTTGAAGGTAAAGACTACCTCCGTCTATTCGACTAGAGGTCAACAATCGCCCATCCATTGGCTATGCCATATGAAGAAATAATATCATGAATAATTGCTAAAAATGAAAAAAGCTCTACCTTTAGAGCATAATTGTTTTCTTTTCTGACATTTTATAAATTTCTTGTTTTTTTAGACACTTAAGACATATAACCTGACTTTGACAGAATTTTTTATTTAAGATGCATGTAATTTATTTTATCACATGCATTTATTAGAAGTTATTTTTACATGAATATGTTGTTATAAGAGAACTATTCGTAATCTTTTATTTTAGTATCTCCAACAAGTTTTCTAATTTCACTTTGCATTAAGCATCTTTTATTTATGTTTAAATGGAAGGTATCAATTAACTTTTTAATTATGCCGTTATATTTGTTAATTTGATAAATGTTTGTATTTACAATCTGAGTTGCATTAAAAGAAGAAAGTTCTTCTCTTATTGTCTTGGAGGAAAACTCCCAGTTTATATTCATCTCAAGTAATCGCTCTAATACAAGAGAAACAAAACAAAGTAGAAAATGAGCTCTAATCCTGTCTTGTTTGCTATGAAAGACAGGGCGAAAGTTTAGCATTCCAGTTTTAGTAACTTTAAAAGTTTCTTCTATCTTCCAAAGTCCACCATATATATTATCTATTTCTTCAGCTGGAACTTCACGATTTAATACTAAAAAGCCTTCCTTATCATCATAATAGGCAAAATCTGAAGGTCTATCCTTTCTTATCTTATTACTTTCGGCTCCAATTACGTTGGTACAGAGAAGGTAATAACCATCTAAATCTTCTTGCCTTTCATTTTTAGCTCTCTCAGCATACTTCTTACTCCATATAAAGATCTGTCTCTCATTGTATCTTCCTGAATGTCTCTTATCATCTATATCGCCGGTAGTATTAGCAGAGCGAGGAATTATTCTCTCTTTCATCTTGTAGATTACTTCGCCATCATTATTGAGTTTGCAAATCCAGCCACTTGGATCAAGTGCAAATTCTACCGTTTCTTCATTTGAACTTCTTATAGATTGGCTTATAACATATCCATTCCTATCATTTCGTATCTTTAAAATATTGTAATAAGACATCATCCCTTTATCAGCTACTACGATTTTTTTCGATTCAGAGAAGTCTATAATTGAAGAATCTATAGCTTTTGAGAAGGTAACACTATCATTTGTATTTCCTCTGAATAACTCATATGTAATAGGAAGTCCTTTTTCATCCATAAAAAGGCCCATCTGAACTATAGGTTCTGGCCTATGTTCTTTAGATACGCCTTTCGCTCTTAATCCTTCTCCCTCATCATTTTCATCTCTTTCAAAGTAATAGTTGGTTACATCATAGAAAATGATAGTATTTCTTCTGCCATATTTGTCCTTTATTTGCTTATCTATATGTTTAAGAAGAGGAGTCCTCCACTTTAGTAGGGGATCTAATACTCTATAAACATGCTGTATGTCACACTTTGCATCATCAAAGAACTTGTTTTTGTAAGTGAATGTTTTGTTTTTAGAACATGGCCATAATATCCTAGAATAGAGAAGATGCTGAAAAAGGACATTAATATTATATTTCTTCACCTTTAAATAGCGTCTTCTATTGTTTATAAACTCATCAATTTCAAGTTTATGATACAAAAGAGAGTAAAATAGATAACCTAAATTCTTAACATCATCAATTTCTATAAGATTTCCATCTGCATCTGTTTCTTCTAAAGGGCGGTCTAAGTCAATTGTACAATTTACCAACTGTCTCTTATTCTCATTTTCTGCTTCCTTTCTTAGAGAGAGTAATACGGCATTTACATATTCTTCTGGATCTACACCTTTCTCTATAAGTTCTCTTGCTGAAAAAGTTTTAACTTTGGTTTGTTTTCTTCCATTAGAAGTTCCAGGAATTCTATGAACCTCATTAATGTAATAAGTAATATTTCCATCTTTAAGAATGTTACGACTAAGTGTGTATGCCATATAAAACCCCTAGTAAAATTATGCCATATAACGAAATTATATTAAACGATGATTTGACAAATGAAATGCTGGATGATAAATTAAAGAGGTAAAGGCACAGCCGAACGGACGACTGTTGACCTCAGCTTAAATCAATTATGTGATCGTCACTAAGGTATCAGCTCAGTGGCGATTATTTTTTGCTATAGCAATTCCAACCATTATAGCTGTCAATGCTATACCTATCACTTGAAACACTAGACTTAAAGTCTCTGCATCACTTATAGGCAGTACCTCCTTGCTCATAAAGACTTGAAGGTAAAGACTACCTCCGTCTATTCGACTAGAGGTCAACAATCGCCCATCCATTGGCTATGCCATATGAAGAAATAATATCATTAATAATTGCCAAAAATGAAAAAAGTTCTACCTTTAGAGCATAATTGTTATTCTTTTATTTTTTTTCTGACATTTTATAAATTTCTTGTTTTTTTAGACACTTAAGGCATATAATGTCTCTATATGCCAAAGAAGATTGATCATGAAGAGAGAAAGATAAAGATCCTTAATACAGCACTTAAAGTGTTTGCAAGAGAGGGATATAGAGATAGCAATCTTTCGCTTATTGCGGAAGAGTGTGGTCTTTCTCGTCCTACTCTTTATCAATATTTTAGTGATAAAGATGAGATCTATTATTATGCTGTCAAGTTAGTTACAGGGCATATGTTTACTCGATATGCTAAGATCGCATGGGATAAGAATAATGGAGATCCAATAGATCGTATTATTCTAATTACTGATGATATCATTGATACAGCTAAAGCTAATGAATCAGCTTTGCAATCACTAATGGATGTTATGCTTCAGCAGAAGAGAGAGAATGTTGATTTCTCTGAAATTATTATGAAGCGTACTGCAAAACTTACTATTCTTTTTAAGCGTCTATTAAATAGCGGAATTAAAGATGGAAGTGTTAAGAGTGAATGTGATATCAACATGGTCTCTGCGCATATCTTTACCCTCCTTGAAGCTTTTTGCTTCCAAATTGCATTTCTTGGTAACTTTGATCTAGATGCATCTAAGAAGTTCGTTGCAACCTACCTGGACTTCTTTAAAAAAGCATAAATCTTTTTTCCTTGTCTAATCTTGTTACAGTTGCTATGTTTATTCTCAGAGGTTACTTATGGAATTTAGAGAAGCTCTTGTTACAAGACGTAGTGAATATTCTCTTTCTGCAAATGTAAGAATGAAGGAAAAGGATATTCTTAGTGTTATTGAAAGTTGCGTTATACATGCACCATCTGCTTTTGATTCTAAGAGCCAAAGGACAGTTGTTCTTTTTGATGATGCACATAAAAAATTTTGGTCTATTGTCTTAGAAGAACTTAAAAAACGTGTAAAACCAGAAGCATTTGCTCAAACAGAAAAGAAGATTACTTCTTTTGCGGCCGCATATGGTACTGTTCTTTTCTTTACTAATGATGCTGTAACAGAGGAACTTCAGACAAAATTTCCAACATATGCATCCTCATTCCCAACTTGGGGGGAACATGCTTCAGCTATGCTTCAATATATGGTATGGACATCTCTTGAAAGTATAGGGCTTGGTGCTAATCTTCAACACTATAATCCTATTATAGATGAAGAAGTAAAGAAGACATTTGATATTCCTTCCTCTTGGCGTTTGATAGCCCAGATGCCATTTGGTGCTATTGAAGAACCAGCTCCAAGTAAGGATCTTACAGGACGAGAGTTAAATCTACTTGTAAGGAGGTAAAGAATGTCCCAGATAACTAAAAGGGCACTTGCACAGGCCTTAAAGGATATCCTTAAAACTGAACCTCTTTCAAAGATTACCATCTCTGATATTACCGATGCTGTTGGTGTCTCTAGACATACCTTCTACTACCACTTCCAAGATATCTTCTCTCTCATTATGTGGATCTTACAGGAAGAGGGGGAGTCTGCTATAGGAAGAAATAAGACTATTACCACTTGGAGCCAAGGCTTTTCACTGCTTTGTGAATATGTTCTTGAAAATAAGAGTTTCATACTTGGTATTTATCGCTCTGATGGTAAAGAGTTCCTTATAAACTATGTACGAGGTGAAGTAAAGCAGATGCTTCGTAATATAGTTGAAGACCAAAGTCGCATGTATCGTGTTAGTGAAAAAGAGAAGGAGCTTGTTGCTTCATTCTACTCATATGCTTTTACAGGAATTGTATTAGATTGGGTTGATAGAAATATGGAAGAGGATTACCACTTCATGCTTCATACTCTTGAAACGATACTTCAAGGTGAAATTAATGATGCACTTATGCGTCTATCAAGGTAGGTTAGCTTTATATAACAAAATGCTACTTTGTCCATTTTTTTCACATTAAGAGTAGTAGGGCCTGTTTTTTGACAGGCTCTTTTTATTGTCCATTTTAAATAAAGATAAAGGTAAATATCTTTAGGCTATCCAATGGAGGATAGTTAAAATGTATTACGCAAGTGGTAATTATGAAGCATTCCACAATGCACAAAAGTGTGCAGATGCAGATAGAAAGTCTGCTTATATTATTGGTTCAGGTTTAGCAGGATTATCTTCTGCTGCTTTCCTTGTTCGTGACGCTCAACTTCCTGGAAAGAATGTACATATATTAGAGCGTGACCCTATTCCAGGTGGTGCTTGTGATGGCCTTAAAAGAGCTCACACAGGTTATGTTATTCGTGGTGGTCGTGAGATGGAGAACCACTTTGAGTGCCTTTGGGATCTATTTAGATCAGTACCTTCCTTAGAGGAGCAGGGGTCTTCGGTTCTTGATGAGTACTATCGCCTTAACAAGAGAGACCCGAACTACTCATTAATGAGAGCAACTGTTGATCGTGGCGAAGATGCACACACAGATGGTAAGTTTACCCTTTCTGACAAAGCTGCACTTTCTCTTACAAAACTCTTTTTAACTCCTAATGAAGAGTTATATGACAAGAAGATTACCGATGTCTTAGATCCAGAATTCTTTGAATCTAACTTCTGGCTCTATTGGAGAACAATGTTCGCTTTCGAGCCTTGGCATTCAGCTCTTGAGATGAAACTTTATGTACAGCGCTTTATTCATCATATTGGAGGGCTTCCTGACTTCTCTGCTTTGAAGTTTACAAAGTACAACCAGTATGAATCCTTAATTCAACCTCTAGAGAAATACCTTGAGAGTAAGGGTGTACAGTTCCACTATGGTATTGAAGTTGAAAATGTTCTCTTTGATATTGATAAGAAGAGTGGAAAGAAGGTGGCAAAGCGTATTGTTGCTAAGAGAGAGGGTAAAGAGGACAATATTGATCTTACTGAAGATGACCTTGTCTTTATTACAAATGGTAGCTGTGTTGACTCCTCTGTCTTAGGTGACAATGACAATGCTCCAGTTGTAACAGTAAAGTCTGGAGAAGGTGACTCTTGGGATATGTGGAAAAAGATCGCTGCTCAAGATCCTTCATTTGGACACCCTGAGAAGTTCTGTGGTGATATCGCAGCCTCCTCTTGGGAGAGTGCTACTGTTACTACTTTTGATGATAGAATTCCAAAGTACCTTGAGAAGATCTGTAAGAGAGATCCATTCTCTGGAAAGGTTGTCACTGGTGGTATTGTTACAGTTAAAGACTCTGCATGGCTTATGAGTTACACCTTCAACCGTCAACCTCACTTCAAGGCACAGAAGCCTAATGAACTTGTTGGTTGGATCTATGCTCTAAACATTGATGTTCCTGGTGATTACATCAAGAAACCAATGAAGGAGTGTAGTGGTCGTGAGATCTGTGAAGAGTGGCTCTACCATATGGGAGTACCTGAAGATGAGATCCCAACTCTTGCTAGTGAAGCAGCTTCAACAATTCCTTGTATGATGCCTTACATTACCGCCTTCTTTATGCCAAGAAGAAAGGGTGATAGACCAAATGTCGTTCCTGAAGGTGCTGTAAACTTTGCATTTGTTGGTCAGTTTGCTGAGACTGAAAGAGACTGTATCTTTACAACAGAGTATTCAGTTAGAACAGGTATGGAAGCTGTTTACACATTGATGGATGTTGATAGAGCCGTTCCTGAAGTATGGCCATCATGCTTTGATATCAGAGCCCTTTTGGATGCTACCAATAAGATGATGGATGGAAAGAAGATATATGATATCGAACTTCCTTTCATTGCTAAAATTGCTCTTAAAGAGGCTGTTAAGAAGACAAAAGGTACTGTAATAGAAGAACTTCTTGAGCAGTATAAGCTTATCTAATTACTCTTACACGACTGCATGCAGATGAATAGTCTCATGCAGTCATCTTTTATAAATTATTATTTTATAAAAAATTATAAATAAAAAATATTTTTATGATAGATGTTGACAATAATAGTCAATTCCACTATCTTTAGTTTTGCAATCACCGCAGGGTAGAGCAGTTGGCAGCTCATCGGGCTCATAACCCGGGGGTCGTAGGTTCGAGTCCTACCCCTGCTATAATAA
>X235_Pygmy_Slow_Loris__coassemble_16_pt1 | contig 33443 bp, 34 predicted proteins | sample X235_Pygmy_Slow_Loris__metabat2_low_PE_001 | metagenome-assembled genome bin X235_Pygmy_Slow_Loris
AGAAGTACACTTGAAAAGAATGATAAAAAGAACGGAAGAGCAAACCTTGAGAGGTTTAAGAATATCCTCTGCAGATAAATCAAAGTATTACTGTATTTCTCCCATTCTCTCTTTAGCTAAAAAAGTGCTTGAATATAAGTCTTATATACGATATGTTAGTTATAACTAACAAGGAGTAACGATGGATATCCACTCATCTGGAGAAGATTATCTAGAAGCTGTTTTGATCTTATCTGACCGTCTTGAAAAGGTCAGAAGTATAGATCTTTCACATTTCTTTAACTATTCAAAAGCCAGCATTAGTCATGCGGTTTCTAACCTTAAAGAGGGTGGCTTTCTTCTTATGGAAGAGGATGGAGAACTTATTCTTACAGAAGAGGGAAGAGAAATAGCAGAGAGAACATATGAAAAGCACTGCTTCTTCCGTCGTAAACTTATTGAAGCTGGTGTAGATCCTCAAGTTGCTGAAAAAGAAGCTTGCATGATGGAACATGTAATATCTGATGACTCCTTTCATAAGCTTAAAAGCAGAATAGAACCTCAAGAAGAGGGTAATGCAGGAGACTAAGTGTCTCCTTTTGCCTCTTTTTACTTTTAGGGGGCCAAATATTCAAAATAAAACAGAAAATAACAAGCATAGATAACTTCTTTGATTATCTCTTTGCAAATATTATATAGAAATCCTCCTATAAATGTAGAGGAGAACAATTAAAGCTGAGCTTGCTCTTTATATGAGTGGAATATTTATATCTATGTAGAGAACTAGATACTTTTTATTAATTTAGAAGTAAAAAAGATTGAGGGTAAAGTAAAAATCTTTAAAATAGATTTTTTCTCACAAATAAGGCCACCCGTTGTAAGGTGGCCTTACTATTTAATTAAGCACTCTTTTTATAGCGAACAGGTATTAATGATGCCTTTTCAAGTGCGAATACAAGAGAAGGTATAATTGCAAGTTGGATAAGAATTCCAGGCCAGCTTACGATAAAGCCAGAGGAAACCCAAGCTGCTAAGGTGATCTTACCAGGAGTAAAGATTAAAGCTTTAGCAATACCTGCAATAACTCTTCCTGCCAACATAGCAGTAACTAAAGAGATGTACAAATCTGCATAGAGATTTCCACTTTTAACATACTTCATCATAAGAGCAGCAGCTAAGCCATATACTGCAAGTTCTACCATCATGGATGGGAGGATTGCTGAAGGTGGCATACCTGTCAAAAGTGATGAGAGAAGTGGACCTGCGAGACCACAAAGCAGACCAAATGGCCAACTTGTGATAAGACCACAAAGTAGAGCAGGAATATGCATTGGTAAAAAGATAGAGCCTGCATTAGGAATGGCATGAAAAGCCATTGGAAGCACAACGCATAATGCGATGCACATTGCTGTAATTACTGATTTCCTGACTGTTGTCATGAAAACCTCCTTAAAAGTATTTCAGCTGTTAAAAGTAACAGCATAGTTACAAAAGAAATTAGATCGTAAAAAGAGAAGTTAAGTTTTCTTCTCTTTACTCTCTTTACACACCCATAACCTCTAGCTTCCATTGCAGTAGCAATCTCATCACTTCGACGAAACGCCGCTATAAAGAGTGGAATAATAATGGGTGTAATGCCTTCAACTTTATTTTTAATTCCCTTTCCTTCAATGCCAGCACCTCTAGCACTTTGAGATCGTATAATGGTCTTGGTCTCATCACTTAAAATAGGAATTAACTGAAGAGAAATTGAGAGTATTGTTGCAACCTCTTCAGAAGGAAAATGAAATATCGAAAGAGGGGATAGTAGGCTGCTAATAGCATCTGTTATCTCTTTAGGTGTTGAGGTGGCACTATAAAGTGATGAGAGAAAGACAGCAAATGCTACATGGAAGATTATAGCAAAGGAGTAGAACAAGCTCTCTTTTGAAAGAGAGATGAAATAAAACTTAAAGTAAACATCCCCCTTATTTTGTAAGAGAGCATTCATAAGAAAAATAATAATAAAAAATAGCCATAGATTTAAAATAGGCTTAAATAATACCTTAAATGGAACTTTAGATACTATTACTAGAATAAGCGTTATAGCTATAACAACAGCTATAGCGATGGGCGAAGATGCAATAATTGAAGAAGCTAGAAGTATTATAAAGGAGAGAAGTTTAGTTACTGGATTTAGTTTATGTACTAGAGATTCTCTTTTTACATATGATGAAAACTCTCTCATAAGACACTCCTAAGAGCAGTAGCTAGCTCATCATCTGTTAAAACATTCTCAATCTTTATACCTTTTCCATTAAGAAGGAAAGCAACTTCAGCTGCCGTTGTTGCTTCAAGACCCATTCTCTCTGCTTTCTCTTTGCAACTAAGAATCTCTCTAGTAGCACCCGCATAGATTAAATTACCTTTTTCCATAACAAATAGGTGAGGAAATAAAATAGCTTCATCAGGAGAGTGGGTAACTATTAAAATAGCACAACCTTCTTTATTTAAGACCTTTAAAGATGAAAGCAGTAGCTTTCTGCTTTTTGCATCAAGTCCTGATAGTGGTTCGTCGAGAAGTAAGAATCTAGGTTTTGCAATTAAGATTCCCGCAAGTGCAACTTTTCTTCTCTCTCCTCCTGAAAGTGCAAGAGGCGATTGCGTAAGAAGAGCTGTATCAAGACCTACTAATGCACATGCTTCTATAACTCTTTTCTTCTTTTCGGCTTTCGATAACTTCTCTTTTCTTAAGATAAAAGCAATATCTTCTTCTATAGTGGAGGCAAATAGTTGTTTTTCACTTTGCTGAAAGACAGTAAGAACCTCTTTCTTTATCTTATTTTTATTATTTTCTCCATCAAGTAAAACTTCACCTTTTTCAGCTTCGTCAAGGCAAGATAAAATATTTAAAAGAGTTGTCTTACCACTTCCCGATGGACCCATTAGCACATTCATTGAAGCATCTTCAATAGCAAGTGAGATGTTATTTAAAATTGAGGAGGAAATATTTCTTACTTCAAGTGACATATCTCCTCCACAAGTTCTTCTTTAGTTAAAGCTTTTCCACTAACGTGAACTCCATTTTCAATAAGAGTATTAGAAAGTAGTACTACTTCAGGAACTTCTAAATTATTTTCTTTAAGAAGCTTTACATCAGTTAAAACTTCTCTAGCGCTACCTCTTTTTACAATTTCACCTTTACTTAGAATGATAACTTCATCAGCATCTATAGCTTCCTTCGCATAGTGGGTTATATATATAACACTTCGTCCCTTAGCTACCTTTTTAATGACGCTCATTAGAGAAGTTCTTCCTTTAGGATCAAGCATGGAAAGGGATTCATCGAAGATTAATATCTTGGGAGAAATTGCTAAAAGCCCAGCTAAAGCTAAGCGTTGCATCTCTCCACCTGAAAGAGTATAGGGATTGCGCTCTTTATACTCTTCCATCTCTACTAGGCGAAATGCTTCATCTACTTTCTCTTTAACTTCTTCCTCGCTAAAACCATAGTTTTCAGGACCAAAAGCCACATCCTCATTTGCAATGGATGAGATAAATTGACTTTCTGGGTTTTGAAAGAGTATTCCTATCTCTCTTCTGATCTTATATAGATTACTTTTTTTAGTAGCGTCATATGAAAAAACTTTAAAAGAACCGCTTTGAAGCGGAATTAGTAGATCTAAGAGCCTCACTAAGGTTGATTTACCACTTCCATTTGCTCCTAAAATTGCAACAAAAGAGCCCTCTTTTATCTCAAGAGAGATATTGTTTAGGGCTTTTTTGCCAGAGTCATATGTAAAACTTAGATCGCTAACTTCTATAGCAGACACTTAAAGATAGGCTTGTCTTCATGACAAGAAGTAGTTTATTTCTTAGCCTCATCCTCTCTTCTGAGAGGTATAGTTCTTCAAAAACACTAGGCTTTTGTTAATTCGTCTAATTTACGAATAACGCCATCTATCATAACAGAAATTGATAAATCTGGAACCCCTATTACAATATTATTACAAAGATTTACAGGAATGAGTAATCGTTTAGCTTTGCTTTGTCCAACTGCATTAGCCATCTTAGGGGTAACTTCACCAAAGAGTGAATCAGCTATAACAATGCCGATAGGGCCAATAATAACATCAGCTGTTCGAGCATTGACAACTACTGGGTTTTCCCCTGTAGCTGAGGCATCCGCTCCGGCTTTTAGCATTGCTTGAGTTGCCATAGCATTAGTCCCAACTGCTGTAATAAAGCAAGAGGGGTATTTAGCTTTTATATTTGTTATAATTTGTTTACCAAGGCCACCGCCTTGTCCATCAATTACTAAAATTTCCATATTGCAAATAATGACAGTAAATTACTTTTTCTACTAGATAGCTTTCTCCTTTACTCTTTTCATTTTTCCCTCTCTTTTTTATCTTTTCTATATGAAAAGTCGCAAACTGAAGATTGTACTACTTTTAGCTCTGTTATTTATCTCTTCTTTATCTCTTTACGCAACAGAAAATGAAGTTGCTGTTTTACCTGATTTAGTTCGCTTTGTTAAAGAGATGGGGTCCTATAGCTTTGAAGAGAAGAGTTATACATCTACTGATGCTTTAGTTTTTGCACGCCTTTCGTATGAACCCTTTCAATTACTACCTGAAAAGGAGACGCCTTATACAATTGAAGAAGCCTCCGCTTATCTCTTAAATTTTCCGCTCTTTTCTAAACTTGTCCTTATAGAGTGGGATGATGAACTACTTTCTGCCTGTGCCTCCTCTATACGTTACAAAGATGTAAAGATATTAGAGTTTGTTAGTGATACAAATAATGAAGAAGATAAGCAGTTTTCTGCAGTAACTTTTTCTCTTTCAAATGGTCTACTGTTTCTCTCTTTTAGGGGGACAGATAACACCTTAGTAGGGTGGAAAGAGGACTTTAACATGAGTTTTACATCCCCTGTTCCTTCTCAGGAAGAGGCGGTCAAGTACACAGAAAAAATTGCTTCTCTATATAGTGGAACTTTAATTTTAACAGGGCATTCAAAGGGCGGAAATATTGCAAAATATGCCGCTTCATTTGCTTCAATAGAGGTACAAGAGAGAATTAGAGAGATTTGGGCATTTGATGCACCAGGCTTTCCTGACAGCATATTAAATAGTGAAGGTTATAAGAGAGTAAGAGAACGTATAAGAGTATTTGTGCCAGAGTCATCGATAATAGGAATGCTACTTTCTAATGATCTAAACTACGTCTCTGTAAAGAGTCGTGCTTTTACAGGACTCTCTCAGCATGATGTTTATACTTGGGAGATTGGATCAAATGGACGCTTTATCCTCTCTGATAGCATCGATCGACAGAGTAGATATGTTGATGCAACTATCAGGCGTCAGCTATCTGCTATGCCAAAAGAGGAGAGAGCAGAGCTTGTCGATCTTCTCTTCTCTCTTTTTGAAACTACAGGTAAAAAAACATTTGCAAGCATAAGAGAGGACTTTTTCTCAAGTGCTTTAAAAATAATAGGTGGTTATACAGATCTAAACGAAGAAGATAAAACTAAGATTAAAGAGTCTATATCTTCATTTTTATCAGTTGCTTTTTCTAATATAGGTATCCTATTTACAGGAGAAAACTAAAAGAAAAGTAAAAATATTTGGTTTTCCTTCGATTATTTTATCATTTTTTTATATTAACATAAAAATATTGAAAAATTTCGTGCATTATTGTCAAAGTTGTTAGATAATAGGGAGAAAAAGGAGAATCGAATAGATGGAAAATAAGGAATGTTCTGTTGAGAATGTTTATCGTCTGGAGGGAAGGGTACCTCTTTCAAAAGCAATACCTTTTGGCCTCCAGCATGTACTAGCAATGTTCGTTGCTAATATAGCCCCACTTATTATCATTGCATCAGTTGCAGTATACCAAGGGGAGAAGTTCTCAGCAGTTGAAACAGCAAAACTCATTCAGAACTGTATGATTATTGCAGGTATTGGTACTCTTATACAGCTTTACCCGCTTTGGAAGGTTGGTTCAGGTCTACCAATTGTTATGGGTATTAGTTTTACCTTCTTAGCTGCTTGTATGTCAGCCGCCAGCCAAGACTATGGCATAATGGTTGGTGCTATAATTGTGGGTGGTATCTTTGAAGGTATCTTGGGTCTTACAGCTCGTTATTGGAGAAAACTGATAACTCCTCTCTTATCATCCTGTGTTGTAGTTTCAATTGGATTAAGTATTCTAAATGTTGGTGTAACTTCATTTGCCTCCTCTTCTGCATATCCTGTAGGAGCTTGGCAGAATCTTTTAGTTGGTGCATTTACTCTAATTGCCGCTTTAGTATTCCATACTACGCTTCGTGGTGTTGCTAAGCAGATGTATGTTCTCTTTGGCCTTATCGCTGGATATGTTCTTTCTGTTTTCTTTGGAATGGTTGATTTTGGATCAATGGCAGATACAGTTAAAGAGATGGGAATTATCTCAATTCCACAGGTTTTCCACTTTAAGCCTCAATTCCAATTTGGTGCTATTATCTCATTTTGTATAGTCTTTATAGTCTCTGCAGTTGAGACAATTGGAGACTCTACCGCAGCATGTACTGGTGGACTTGGTCGTGATATCACTGAAAAAGAGATCTCAGGAAGTCTCTGTGCTGATGGCTTTGTCTCTGCTATCTCTGGTGGTGTTTTTGGATGTTCTCCAATTACCTCATTTAGCCAGAATGTTGGCCTTATCTCAATGACACATGTTGTAAATAGATTCTGTATTATGTTTGGAGCATTTGCTCTTATTCTTGCAGGTCTTTTCCCACCTATTGGTGCCTTCTTCACAACCCTCCCAGATTGCGTACTTGGTGGCTGTACAGTCATTATGTTCGGGTCTATAATGATGTCAGGAATTAAGATGATGCATGCAGCAGGTATGGATAACCGCAATACTCTTATTGCTGCTACCTCCCTCTGTCTTGGTGTAGGCGTCACACAGGTTGATGGTTTCTTTGATTATATGCCAGCGATCTTTGGCGAAGTGTTTGCTGGAAACATGGTAGCTGGTGTATTCATTGTAGGTCTTTTGATGGAGATCTTCCTTCCTAAGAACCCTGCGGCTTATGAGAGCCAGATATCAAAATAATGGAATTGCGTAAAATATAGACCATTATTTTTGGTTTTACGCAATGGAAGAGTAAATTTTTTAAATATTCAGTGCGTTTTCATAAAATGTAGTTTATCATGATATGAAGACACACTGAAAATAAAAGAGGATTTTATGGGTAATGTAGGAAAGAGTGTTACTCGTGTTGATGCCTATGATAAGGTAACAGGACGTGCAAAATATACGGATGATCTTTGCGATAAGAGTGCCCTTATCATCCGACTCGTTCACTCAACAATTGCACATGGTTTTGTTAAGAGCGTTGATATAAGTGAAGCTATGCGCGTTAAAGGTGTAGTAAAGATTTTCACATGCTTTGATGTACCACCTTATAGATTCCCTACTGCAGGACACCCTTGGTCTACTGATCCTAGTCATCAAGATACTGCAGATAGACAGCTATTAAATAAGCATGTTCGCTACTATGGTGATGATGTTTGCGCCGTAGTTGCAGAAGATGAAGTTGCCGCTGCTCAGGCAGCTCGTCTAATTAAGATTGAATATGAAGAACTTCCTTTCGTTCTTGATGTTTTAGATGCGATGAAGGAGGGGGCTCCTGTTATTCAGGAAGACCATCCAGATAACATTCTTAAACACACAGTAATAGATAAAGGTAATGTTGAAGAGGCTATCAAAGAAGAGGGGCTTATTGTTGTTGATAAGTGGTATTCAACTCAAACAGTACAGCACTGCCATATTGAGAACCATATCGTCTATGCATATGGTGAGAATGGTAGAACTGTTGTAGTTGCTTCTACTCAGATCCCTCATATTGTAAGAAGAACAATAGGACAAGCCTTAGGTCAACCATGGGGTAACTTTAGAGTTATCAAGCCATATATTGGTGGCGGTTTTGGTAATAAGCAAGATACTCTTTATGAACCAATTACTGCATGGATAAGTCAGCAACTAGGTGGACGTCTTGTTAAACTTGATGTACCTAGAGAAGATACTTTTGTTTCAAATCGTGTTCGTCACGCTATTAAGTACCACATTACCTCTTGGGTAAGAAAAGATGGAACCTATGTAGCTAGAAAGATGGCTTGTTACTCAGACCAGGGTGGCTATGCTTCTCATGGACATTCTATCGCAGCAAAGGGTGCAGGTGCTTTTGGTCAGATGTATCCTTGCGATAATCTTCATGTAGATGCTTATACAATTTACACAAATAAGTCCTCTGCAGGTGCTATGCGTGGTTATGGTATTCCTCAAGCAATGTTTGCCTTTGAAAGCCATACTGATGATGTTGCTTTAGCTATTGGTATGTCACCTGAAGACTTTAGAAGAAAGAATATTATGCCAGTTGGCTTTGTTGATGCTTTCTCTAAGAATGAAAACTACTTTGATACCTATAACCAATGTATGGATAAGGCTATAGAGTACATGGATTATAGAAAAAAGAGAGAGGAGTATAAAAACCAAAAGGGAAATATCAGAAGAGGTATTGGTTTAGCTTGTCTATGGTACAATACTGCAGTTTACCCAATTGCTCTTGAACACTCCTCCTGTCGTATGGTCCTTAACCAAGATGGAACTATGCAACTACAAGTAGGTGAGACTGAGATCGGACAAGGTGCTGATACCGCTTACTCTCAGATGGCTGCCGATGTTGTGGGTTTAAAGAGTTATCATGATGTTCATGTAATTTCAAACCAAGATACTGATATCACACCATTTGGTTTAGGTGCTTACGCCTCTAGACAAACATATGTCTGTGGTTTCTCAATTACTCAAACTGGTCTTTTATTAAAGCAGAGGATACTTGAGTATGCTCATGAGCTTACTCGTATGCCTGTTTTCGAGTTGGATGTAGAAGATGGTAATATTATCAGAAGTACAGATGGTCGAGTTTTAATGAGCTTAGCTGATCTAGCCCTTGAAGCTCTTTATAGCCGTACTCACTCTGTTCATTTAACAGCTGAAACAAGTTATCAAATTAAGAGTAATGCTTACTCATTTGGTTGTTGTATTGCAGAGGTTGAGGTGGATATCGCCCTTTGTAAAGCTTCTGTTATTAAGATTGTTAATGTGCATGACTGTGGTCGCCTTATCAACCCAGCTCTTGCTGAAGCGCAAGTTCATGGCGGTATGTCGATGGGTATTGGTTTTGCTCTATCTGAACAACTTCTCTATGACCAGAAGAGTGGAAAGCCTTTGAACAACAACTTGCTTGACTATAAGTTGTCAACATTTATGGATCATCCACATCTTGAAGGTCAGTTTGTTGAGAATGCAGAACCTACAAACCCATTTGGAACCAAGTCATTAGGAGAACCTCCAGTTAACCCTGTAGCTCCTGCAATTAGAAATGCAATTTTAAATGCAACGGGTGTAGAGGTAGACTCTCTTCCACTTAATCCACATAATCTTTTTAAGCGCTTCAGTGAAGAAGGCCTCATTAATGATGAGTGGAATAATAAGGAGTGATTTAACATGTACGACATGAAGGAATTATACGAGGCATTCACCGTAGAAGAGGCTATTAAACTACGACTAGAGCACCCTGAAGCTCAGATCATTGCAGGTGGCTCTGATGTCCTTGTTCAAATGAGAGAGGGTAAGCGTGCGGGTAAAGAGCTTATTTCAATTTATACAATTGAGGCTCTGCGTGGTGTCTCAATTGATGATGAGAAGAATATTCGCATTGGCTCTTTAACTAGCTTTTCTCATATAACTAAAAATGAGATCATCCAAAAGTACATCAATGTACTTGGCGAAGCGGTCGATATGGTAGGTGGACCTCAAATTAGAAATATAGGAACTATTGGAGGAAACACATGTAATGGTGTTACCTCTGCAGATTCTGCTTCTACTCTTCACGCTTGGGAAGCTATCATTGAGCTTACCGGTCCTAATGGAGTTAGAAGAGTACCAATAAAAGAGTTCTATATTAAAGCGGGTACTGTAGATATCAAAGAGGGGGAGATACAAACAGCTATCTTAATCCCTTATGAGAGCTACAGAGATACCTATGGTTACTACTATAAGTATGCAATGCGTAATGCTATGGATATTGCAACTACTGGTTGTTCAGTAAATGTTCGTCTCTCTAAAGATAAGAAGAGTATAGATCGTGTACGTATCGCATATGGTGTAGCTGGTCCGGTTCCTATGCGTGCCCCTTCTGCTGAAGCAGTAGCAAATGGTAAGAAGTTAACTGAAGAGTTAGTACATGACTTTTCTCATGCAGTTCTTCAAGATATTAATCCTCGTGACTCTTGGCGTGCATCTAAGGCATTTAGACAGCATATTGCTGTTGAGATGGCTGCAAGATGTTTAAGAGAGTCTGTTAATAGAGCCGGAGGAGAGATCAAATGAAAGATCAATATCGTTTAGTTGAATTTAATCTTAATGGAAAAGATGTCTCTATGATGGTTGATGCAAGAGCCTCCTTGACCGATATGCTTAGAAATGATTTTAGAATGACAAGTGTAAAGAAGGGGTGTGAAGTAGGAGAGTGCGGTGCTTGTAATGTCTTAATTGACGGTGAGTGCTTTAACTCCTGCATCTATCTTGCTGTTTGGGCTAGAGGAAAGCACATTAGAACTCTTGAAGGCCTTTTAGGACCTGGTGGAGAGCTCTCTGATATCCAGCAAGCCTTTGTAGATGAGACTGCTGTACAGTGTGGTTTCTGTACACCTGGTTTTATAATGACTGCTATAGAAATCCTTGAAAGTGGAAAAATATACACCGATGATGAACTAAGAAAGCTTCTTAGTGGGCACCTCTGCCGTTGTACTGGCTATGAGAATATCTTACGTGCTGTTAAGAAGACTATGTACCGCCGCTATGGGATGGAGTGGAAGGAAGAATGATTGTTTACTGTTAATGGAGAGCAAGTCCAAAGCAGTCATAATATGAAGCTCTTACGTTTCTTACGTGATGAGCTTCATTTAACAGGTTCAAAAGATGGCTGTTCTGAAGGCGCTTGTGGCGCTTGCACTGTAATTATTAATGGATATCCAATAAAATCATGTATACCCGACACTGACTCTCTTGAAGGCAAGAGTGTTATTACTATTGAAGGTTTAAGTGAGTGGGAAAAAGAGGTCTACTCATATGCTTTTGCTGAAGCAGGTGCAGTTCAGTGTGGTTTTTGTATCCCTGGTATGATCATGTGTGCAAAAGCACTGATCGATAAAAACAAAGAACCTAGTGAAGCTGAAATTAGTTATGCTATAAGAAATAACTATTGTCGCTGTACAGGATACGTTAAAATCATTAAAGCTATCTCTTTAGTTGCAGAGATTATGCGTAGTGGCGTTCTCCCTAAAAAAGGGGATGAGAATTGGAAGATAGGTCATAGAGTACAACGCTTAGATGCCAAAGAGAAGGCTTTAGGGTATGGTAAATATCCAGATGACTTTTACCCAGATGGCATGCTCTATGGCACTGCGCTAAGAAGTAAATATCCTCGTGCTAGAGTTAAGTCAATTGATACAAGTGCCGCTAAAGAGCTTGAGGGCGTAGTTGGAGTATTTACCGCAGAAGATATTCCTGGAGAGAATGTAATTGGGCACCTCAAACATGACCAATACACCCTTATTCCTGTAGGTGGATTAGTACATTACCTTGGAGATGCTATAGCTTTGGTTGCTGCTGTAAATGCAGAAATTGCTGAAAAGGCTAAGAAGCTTATTCGAGTTGAGTATGAAGTTTTGCCAGCTGTACATAATATACAAGAGGCGCTCATGAGCAATGCTCCCTTAGTTTTAGAAGAGGAGAAGGATAATATCTGTGCCTATCGCCACATTAGCCGTGGTAATGCAACCGAGGCTATTAAAAACTCAGCTCATGTTATCTCTCATCATTTTGAAACACCTTGGACTGAACACGCCTTCTTAGAGCCTGAATGTGCCGTTGCCTTTATAGATAAAGATGATGATGTCTTTATCTATTCAACTGATCAATCAGCACATCAAACACAGCACGAGTGCGAACTTCTGTTAAACAGTAAGAAAGTTAAGGTACAAAACGCCCTTGTTGGTGGCGGTTTTGGTGGTAAAGAGGATATGACAGTCCAGCATCTAGCTGCTTTAATTACCTATTTAACAAGGCGTCCTGTTAAAGTAAAACTTACCAGAGCTGAATCCTTGCTTGTACACCCAAAAAGACACCATTTTGAGATGGATTTTACAATGGGGTGTGATGAGAATGGTATAATCCAAGGAATTAAAGCTAAGGTATTTTCAGATACTGGTGCCTATGCATCCCTTGGCGGCCCTGTCTTAGAGCGTGCTTGTACTCATGCCGCTGGTCCTTATAGCTTTCAGAACTTTGAGATCGAAGGAACCGCTGTTTATACAAATAATCCACCCGCAGGTGCTTTTAGAGGGTTTGGTGTTACACAAACCTGTTTTGCAACTGAATCGCTTTTAAATATGATGGCAGAAGAGATAGGCATCTCATCATGGGAGATTAGGATGCGTAATGCTATTCGCCCTGGTGGAGTTTTACCTAATGGTCAAATAACAGGACCTGAAACAGGTCTAGTTGAAACGTTAGAAGCGGTTAAACCATATATAGATAAAGCGGATGAAGAGGGTAAACCTTGGGGCTTAGCTGTAGCCATGAAGAATGCGGGTGTAGGTGTTGGTATCCCTGACACTGGTAGAGTTCGTTTAATCGTTGAAAAGGATGGGTGTGTACACATCTATTCAGGTGCTTCATGTATAGGTCAGGGACTTGGAACTGTTCTAGTTCAGATGGTGGTAACTGTTACAGGTATTGATGCAGATAGAATAGTATATGAAAGAAGTAATACTTGGATCGCACCTGACTCAGGTACAACCTCAGGTTCTCGTCAAACCTTAGTCACTGGTGAAGCTTGTAGAAGGGCTGCAGTGCAATTAGCAGATCTTTTACATAGTGGTAAAGCGCTTGATGAGCTTATTGGAAAAGAGTTCTATGGTGAATATCTTGCTAAGACAGATCCTTTAGGGTCAGATAAGAAGAATCCTGTATCACATGTTGCTTATGGCTATGCGACACAGCTTTGCATTTTGGATAAAAAGAGTGGAAAGATAGATTCTATTGTAGCAGCTCATGATGTTGGTAAGGCTATTAACCCACTATCAATTGAAGGCCAGATCGAGGGTGGTGTTGTTATGAGTATAGGCTTTGCTTTAAGAGAGGAGTATGCGATAGATAGTGAGTGTAAGCCTGTCGATAAGTATGGTCGTCTTGGTCTCTTTAGAGCGCATGAGATACCTCAAATTAAACCAATAATTGTAGAAAAGAGTGGCTTAAATGTAGCTTCAGGAGCTATTGGTATTGGTGAAATTACTTCAATTCCTACCGCTCCTGCTATTGCAGATGCTTACTACCATCTTGATCATATTCGTCGTTATTCTTTGCCGCTTGAAAACACACCATACTCAAGGAGGAAGCGCTAATGGCTGTTAGATTTCCTAAAAATAAAGCCTTCGTTGAGTGTAATGGAGGGTGTAAGAATAAGAGTTGTTCAAGTGGATGTATTGCATGTGGTAAGTGCAGTGATATCTGTCGTTTTGGTGCAATCCATATCTCAGCTAATGGCGTTGCTTTAGTAGATGAAGAGAGGTGCATAGGCTGTGGTGCTTGTGTTCGATCATGTCCTCAACATGTTATTAAACTCTACTCTGAAGCCTCCTTTATACGCATTAGATGTTCTAACCACCTTAAAGGGGTTGATGCACGTAAAGCGTGTGATAACTCTTGTATCGCTTGTGGGCTCTGTACTCGTGTCTGTACATCTTCCGCTATCTCTTTAGTTGATAATTTAGCAGTGATTGATGAAGAACTCTGCCTTTCTTGCGGTATGTGTGCTGTTAAATGTCCTCGCCATGTTATTAAGGATATGAGAGGTATACTGACAGAGTAAATGGCTCTATGCTAACATTAAGCTATGAATGATAAAGAAATGTTAAGTAAAAGAGTGTTTGCTGTTGTCGGTGACACTGTGAATGAACAAAAGTACGCTTATAAGATCAAGAAGGCGCTTCATGAGAATGGATATACAGTTTATGCAGTTGGAAAGGAGCGTGCATCACTTAATGATATTCCTCCTTTCGATATCCTTGATCTCTGTATCCACCCTGTTAAAGGCTTAAAGCTACTCTCAGAATATAAGGGTACTATCCCATTTGTACTAATACAGCCAGGTGCTTCATCTCCTGAGATCATAGCCTTTTTAGATGAGAAGAAGATACCTTACCAGGATGGATGTATTCTTAGAGCATTAGAAGGTGCAGGAAAGAAGGTAGATTTTTAATACATTCTTAATCTTTTTTGCTTCATGATTAAATTATGAAAAAAGAAAAAGATGGAAGAAAGAATATAAGTTATGCAATTGCAATAGCGCTACTTTTTATTGTTGCTCTTCTAACTCCAATCCTCTCAAAGATTCTCTGCTAGCTTTCTTTTGTGTTATACTCTTTGTAAGGAGTTCTTGTTGTATAAAATAAAGACCAAAGAGATAAGTAGAAGTATGCGTTTTCGTGGAGCATTAATTAGATTTGTGCTTCCCTATTACTCAGTACCTCTGCTTCGCACTTTGTCTACACTTATGCGTTTTACCTTTCCAACTTCTACTTTTTGGCCATCTCTTCCCTCTAAAGCTATTCAAATAAAGAGAGCAGATGGCTCTCTGCTTAGAGCTTTGGTATTTAAACCTCAAAGGAAAAATAAGGAAAAGCTACCTGCTGTGCTGTGGTTTTATGGTGGTGGCTATGCGATGGGTTCACCTTTAGTTGATAAGCGCTACATCGTAGATTTTGTAAAGCGTACTGGTAGTATTCTAATTGCACCATTCTATACGCAATCTCCAGTAAAACCCTTTCCTGCAGCGCATAATGATGGATATCTTGCACTTGAATATATCTATGAAAATGCTTCTTCTTTAGGCTTAGATAGAGATCGTATCGCAGTTGCGGGTAATAGTGCCGGGGGAGGTTTAGCTACCTCTGTTGTTTTAAGAGCTCGGGATGAAGGGAAGATTAAAGTAAACTGCTTTTTCCCAATTTATCCAATGCTCTCTGATGTAGAAGGGCCTTTTAGTGACGCTCCTGTTTGGAATACTAAATCAGATATCTCTGCATGGAAATTATATTTAAGAGATGATTATCAAACAAATAATATCTCTCCATATGCAGCCCCCTTAAGGAGTGATAGTTTTAAAGGCTTTCCCCCAATGTGTACATATATTGGTACTGTTGATCCTTTTCTTTCTTCTACTAGAGAGTTTGTAAAGAGACTGAAAGAGGATGGGGTTGAAACAGCGTATAAGGAGTATACAGGTGCTTTTCATGCTTTTGACCTTTTAACAACAACAAGAGAAGCGGCAGATGCACGCTCCTTCCTGCTTGAAAACTATAAGCGGTGGCAAAAGTGCAATGAATAAAGATGAGTGGTTAATAATCAAAGAGAGACTTGCTACATCGCCTTTTCGAAGTCGTTTCCACCTAACTAAGGCGATGAAAGAGTATTGCAGAGAAAAAGGGGAAAATGAATTAAGAGTTCAAGTAGATGACATTGTAAGAAGACGTTTAAAGCCTGCTTTGATTAAAAATGATGGTAAACAAACTCCATTTAAAGGTCATCCTATTTTTGTAGCTCAGCATGCTACCGCTTGCTGTTGTCGATCTTGCTTAGAAAAGTGGCATAAGATTAAAAAGGGAAGAGAGCTAACAGATATAGAAATTCAATATATCCAAGATCTAATTATTTATTATATTAATGATGTGATGAGCGGTTATTCTTTTTCTTTAGAAGGTGAACAGCTTCGACTATTTTAATTGAGGTTAGAGATGAAACATCAATGCAAGATTACAGTTTTAGAGACAAAAGTATTTCCTGAATACCAAGAAAAAGAGTGGCTTACAAAACAAAACTTTAAAAACAGCGCTCAAGATGCTTATACAGGATAAATATGGAACTAATAAAGATAGAAAGAGATGATAAATTTTGTGCTTTAGTAGTATCTGACGAGATAGTTATTAGAGATTTAGAATCTTCTTTAGATCTTCTAATGGAAGTAAAGTATAAAATTGGCACAAAGAACATTGCAATTGATAAGAAGCTAATATGTGAAGAGTTCTTCTCTCTTAGTACACTTTTAGCTGGTACTATCATCCAAAAATATATTAATTATGGTGCAAGATTAGCAATTTATGGTGACTTTTCTCACTACAAAAGTAAGGCACTTAAAGACTTTATTTATGAGAGTAATAAAGGGCATGAGATCTTCTTTGTAAAGAGTAAAAAAGAAGCTGTAGATAAATTATTAGGGAGGTGATATATGAAGTATGCGTTTATTTTGATGGGGTCTTATGATAGCAGGAAGGATAGAACCTCTTTTAATGATGGTAAGACCTATTTCTTTGGTGTCTCTTCTTTAGAAGAAGCAGTAGAACTAGCAAAGAAACTTGTCTTTGAGGAGGAGTTTTCAGCTATTGAAGTGTGTGGAGCTTTTCAAGAAGAGGGGGCTAAAACAATTTTAGAAGCGGTAGATGGGCGTGTTCCTGTTGGTTATGTTGTAAACTTCCCATTCCAAGAAGAGTTAATAAAGAAGGTATATGGGTAAAAAGATAGGAGGCGTTTGGCCTCCTACCTTAATTAATTATAGCTTCCAAGCTGAACTTTCTTTTTGAAGGGCAACCATCTTTGCAAATGTTCCACCTTTTTTGAGAAGTTCTTCAGGTTTGCCTTGCTCGCTAATAGTTCCATTTTCAAGAACTACTATATGGTCAGCATTTTCAACAGTACGCATTCTATGAGCAATTATTAAGATCGTCTTACCTTTAATAAGCTTACTTAACGCACTCTGTATTGAGTTTTCATTTTCAACATCAAGAGAAGCGGTTGCTTCATCAAGAAGAATTACAGGGGCATCTTTAAGTAGTGCTCTAGCTATAGAGATCCTCTGGCGCTCACCACCTGAAAGAGTACAACCATTTTCTCCAATAAGAGTATTGTAACCATCAGGAAGGTTAAGTGCGAACTCATCACAACATGCCGCTTTAGCCGCTCTTAAAACCTCTTCATCACTAGCACCTTTCTTGCCAAGGCGGATATTCTCCATAATCGTATCTTTAAAGAGAACAACATCCTGGAAGACGATAGAGTAGTTAGTTAAAAGAGCTTCAGGTTCTACTGTTTTAACATCAGTACCACCTAATGTGATCTTTCCATTATCAACATCCCAGAATCGTGCAGCTAGACGAGTGGCTGTTGTCTTTCCACCACCAGATGGACCTACAAGAGCAGTAACTTCACCTTGTTTTGCTACAAATGATACATTTTTAAGGATTCCTTCCTCTTCATTGTATGCAAATGAGACATTATCAAAGTCTATATCATAACCATCAGTTGTATACTCAGTAGCTCCAGTTTGAGGCTTTGCTTCAAGTATTCCTTTCATTCTTTCAATTCTTACTTTTGAAGCGAATACTGCTGCAATATTTTGAAGAATTACTGCAATTGGGTCATAGAGTTTACTTGCTGCAAATAAGAAACCTACATAGTAAAGGAAGCTTAATGAGCCTGAAATAGTTAAAGCGGCACCTGTAAAGATTGTTGTAGCGATACCTACCTTAAGAAGTGCTTGAGAGGTACTTACTAGAGAACCTGTAGTTAGTTCACTCCTGCAAGAAGATTTTTCCTCTCGCTTTTGAATGCTATCAAGAGAGGCAAGGTACTCCTTTTCCATATTGCAACTCTTTATCTCTCTTACAGTATCAATGCCTTCTGAAATTGCTTCTGTTACAGCTCTCTTATCTTCAAGGTTCTTCTTGCTTCCATTTTTCATTAACTTCTTAGCGCCATATGTCATTAAGATTGCAACTGGAACAACCCAAAGAACAGCTAAAGCCATTCTCCAATCACAAATGAACATAAAGATACCAAATGTGATTACCGATAAAACTGAAGCATAAAGCTCAGGGATGTAGTGGCTAAACATCTGATCTAGAAGCGCTGCATCTGTGATCATAGTAGAAGTTAGATCAGAAAGATCTTTCTTAGAGAAGAAGGCTAGTGGAAGTTTGCGAAGAACTTCAGCTAGTGCAATTCTTCTATTTGCACTTTCTGAGTAAACTGCAATGTAAAGCGCAGCATAGTGGAAGTAGTAGATAACAAACAAAACTGCTAAAGCTAAAAGAGCTAGTAGCGTATACTTTAAAGCTCCCGCAGTGACCTGTATGCCAAGATCAAATTGAGAGAAGACGAACATTAAAGCTACCATGATAACAACAACAGGAAGCATTAAAGTAATGTTGTAGATGTAACACCAAATTGTAGCTTTTACGAAATCTTTTGCACCTTTTTCTGAGAGTGCATACTCTTTCATAAGATGTTTTATCATGCTTCTTCCTCCTTTGAGATCTTCCACATAGTACTCTTCTGGTAGTCATCCCACATCTTCTTATAAAGACCATTAGCTTTAATAAGTTCGTCATGACTTGCACACTCTTCAGCTCTTCCTTTATCAAGTACTATGATCTTGTCACAGTTTGTAACAGTTGAAAGGCGGTGGGCGATCATAAGGACTGTCTTGCCCTTTGTAAGGCGTGAGAAGGCTTTTTGAATTAAAACTTCATTTTCGGGATCAGCAAATGCCGTCGCTTCATCAAGGATAACAACTGGAGCATCCTTTAATATTGCTCTTGCAAGTGCAATGCGTTGGCATTCACCACCGGAGAGGTGTATGCCCTTGCTTCCAAGTTCTGTATCAACACCATTGGGAAGCTTTTCAATAATATCAGTGCACTGTGCATCTTTAAGTGCAGCTAAGACCTCTTCTCTGGAAGCACCCTTCTTTCCTGCAAGTACATTTTCATAGATACTCTTCTTAAAGAGGCGAGTGTCTTGGAATACAAAGGCAACAGTATCCATTAATAGCGCTGAGTTTATATCTCTAACATCAACACCACCAATTGTAATTGACCCGCTATTAACATCGTAAAAACGAGGAATAAGAGAGGCAACAGTGGTCTTACCACCTCCAGAAGGTCCTACGATAGCAGTACACTCTCCCTCTTTTATAGTGAATGAGAGGTTATGTAGAACTTCATTGCCATCTTTAGTATAGGAAAAACATACATTGTCAAATTTAATCTCTGCTGAAGCTGGCTTCTTACCTTCCTTAGCCTCTGCAAGTGGCTTCTCTGCTAAGATCTTATTAATTGTCTTTGCACTCTCCTGAGCCATCATCATGGAGTCAGAAGCGTACATAAGACGGTTGATCATAGCGCCACAGGCACTTCCAAAGAGACAGTAGAAGATAAATGTTGAAACTGTATGTAAAGGATTAGCACCACTTTTTAAGATTAAAAAGAGGGCAGGGATCAAGAAGAGGAAGGCTGAGGTAATGGAGGTAAGGAAGCAGGTTTGTCCAATTCTACAGGAGTTTGCGTAATCTGAAGCTACTTTGCTGTAAGACATTATAGCTTTATGGAAAGCTTTAAATGAGTAAACTGTCTGCTGGAATACTTTAACAACAGGGATGCCTCTAACATACTCAACTGCTTCAGCTGCCATCTTGGTATTCTCTTCTTGGTAGGTGCTATAAAAATTAGCATTCTTACCACCCATCATCATTGCCATAGAGCCAACAGCTAAGATCATTGGGATAATACATAGAATGCCCATACGCCAATCAAAGATAAATAGAAGTATGATCGCGGCAATTGGAGCAATACAGGCTTGAGTTATATCTGGAAATTTGTGAGCTAAGATATCCTCAGTAAGTGCTGCATTATCATCAATAAGTTTTCTAATTCTTCCTGATTCACTACCTTGGAAGTACCCCATTGGTAGAGAAATAACATGTTTTGTCAGTGAAAATCTAATATTTCTTGCAATTCTAAATGCTGATATATGAGTCATCATCAGTGCAAAGAAGTAGATAATTACATTTAATACGGCAAAAACGACAGCTAAAATACCATAAAGTGATACATCCTCAGCTTGAGAGAAGTTGGGGTAAACTATTAAAAGATTATTTACTGCCATGTATATGAATATATAGGGTAGCAAACCGAGTACTCCTGCAATTGCAGATAAGAAACACCCTAGGAAAGTTAATTTCTTATATCCACCTGCAAAGGAGAGGATTGTACTTATTGGAGATTCTTTCTTTTCTTTAGGCATGTAAAGACTCCCTCCTATTTATAAGTAATGTTAACTTAGTCTAACATCCTAAATGGAAAGTTCTCTACTCCAATAATTTAACTTTAGCTCCAATTCATCATTATTAAAGGTGCTTATTTCTATACTCAATAGGGCTAATACCTGTTTGAGAACGGAACGCAGATGCAAATTTACTCTGGTTTTCATAGCCAAGAAGCTGTGAAAGTTCACCTATTTGGCAGTTTTGTTCAGTTTTAAGTATCTCTTCAGCTCTATTTATCTTTAAAGCTCTTTGATAGGTTGCAACAGGCATGCCATACATAGCTTTGAAACACTCTCTTAAGCTTGTCTCAGCTAAGCGAAAATGTTTTGCTAAAAATGCACTTGTAACCTTTTTTTCAAGATTCTGTGCTAGGTATGAGCAAGCTTCCCTAGTTCTTGCAACTACAGAAGGGGAGAAGAGAAGCATATCTGCACTGTTATCAACATAGTTTTCATTGAGATAGATAAGTAGTTCTATCATCTTAGAGATAAGGAAAACTTTAGATCTTTTAGCTTCATCTGAGTACATAACAGAGAGGATCTCTTCTGAGTTGACATTTCTATGCATTAGAGAGACTCCCTTACCCTTAAGTGTAGTTGTAATAAATGAGGATAGGGTAAAGTTTAAATAAGGGGCCATTATTTTAAGAGATCTCTCCGCTTTCTCTTCATCAAACATCAGCGTTAAACCCTTGTACATCTTACTTGGTAAGCGAGAGTCATATGCGGCGGTTTTCTTATGATAGTTAATTGCTATATCACCTTTTTGCATAAAACAAGCTTTCTCATTTGGAAGAATAACTTCATAAGTACCTTCTTTGCAGTGGTTTATGCCGATATAAGGGAAGTCAGGGAAGTGCTCATTACTGCAAGAGCTCATAACAAGATCGTTATAGCTTAAGAAAATTCCATCTAAAAGCTCTATTACATGCATAGTTCCCTTGCCCATACCTTTTGTATCGTTAAGGGTGTACACAGTAAAGTCACCATCTATTTGAGAAGGTGTATCAGAGAACTCTTGTAGGAAATTTTCTATCTTATTCTTCATGCTTGTTAACTAATGCTAACTAAAAAGAAATAAAACATCAATGACTCAATTTTGCTTCTTGTGTTACTCTTTCACTATGATAAAGAAAGGCTTAAGCGGAAGTTCTCTTAAATTAATTGCATGTTTATTTATGTTACTTGACCATATTATGAAGCTCTTTGAAGTAGAGATCTTCTATTCCCTTGGTCCTGTTTTCTTTTATATCTTTTCACCTTTTGGGACTCTTTCATTCTTTATCTTTGCTTATCTTATTGCAGAAGGGGTGCGTTTTACTCACTCAAAGAGGAAGTATCTTATACGACTACTACTTTTTGCATTAGTCTCGGAAGTTCCATTTCGCTTTTTCAAAGGGCTCATTACAGCAACAGCTCCATTTAATTCCTTTGGCAGTGAAAATGTAATCTTTACTCTTTTCTATGGAGCTTTAGCTTGTATCTTGTATGACTACTTTGTTTTGAAAGAGAAAAAGAGGTTAGCGTATGTAAGTGTAATTATCATAATGCTTCTCTCTGTTATCTTAAAAAGTGACTATTCCCTTTATGGAGTTTTAGCAATCTACTTAGTTTATATTGCTAAAGATAAAAGAAGTGCGCTTCTTTATCTTTCGCTTGTAATTCTTTATACATATCTTTCGCTTTTTATTATTCAGTTAGTTTCGTATGGATATTCATCATATCTACTTTTTACAAGTGGAAGTAAAGTTATAATAAGTCAGCTAACGATTCCTCTTCTTTATCTTTATAATGGAGAGCGGGGTAGAGGTTTAAAGTACTTCTTCTACATCTTTTATCCTCTTCATATGGCTTTGTTAGTCTCTATTTATCTTTCAATTTGATAGCTGACATTATTAAAAGTAGTAGCTATTATAGCAACTACACAGGGATGGCAAGAATTGGCAAATAATATAGACATGACAGGCGGACCTATTCGTAGAGGATTAATCCGCTTTGCATTTCCACTATTTTTAGGAAACCTATTTCAACAGCTTTATAACACAGCAGACTCTTTAATTGTTGGAAACTATCTAGGCCAACAAGCGCTTGCCTCTGTCTCTTCCTCTGGCCCTCTAATCTTTATGATGGTTGGCTTCTTTAATGGTGTTGCTTTAGGTGCTGGTGTTGTTATCTCAAAGAGCTTTGGAGCTCGTGATAAAGTTGCAATGGAAAAGGCGATGCATACTGATCTTGCCTTTGGTATTGCCGCTGGTATTTTGATGACGATCTTAGGATCACTATTTACACCATTTATATTGGAGCTAATGCAAACACCTGAAGATATTATGGCAGGCTCTATTGCTTACTTTAGGATCTACAGTGCAGGGCTATTCTTTTGCATAATGTACAATGTTTGTATGGGGATTATGAATGCAGTAGGGGATAGTAGACATCCTCTTTACTACCTTATCTTCTCCTCTATTTTAAATATTATTCTAGACATCCTCTTTATTCGTTTCTTTGGTTTTGGAGTTGGCTCTGCGGCCCTTGCTACTATTATCTCTCAAGCAGCCTCTGTGGTACTTTGCTTAACACGTTTACTCTCTCCTAAGGGTATTTATAAGATAAAGATTAGAAAGATTCGCTTTGATATCCCAATCCTCTCTCAGATAATTAGGTATGGTATCCCTGCTGGAGTCCAAAACTCTGTAATTGGCTTTGCTAATACTATCGTACAAACAAATATAAATACCTTCTCCTCCTTCGCTGTTGCTGCTAGTGGAGCTTATGCAAAGATAGAGGGCTTTGCATTTTTACCTATTACTTGTTTTTCAATGGGGTTAACTACCTTTATTGGTCAAAACTTAGGAGCAAGGGAGTATGATAGGGCAAAGAAGGGGGCGCGCTTTGGTATTCTCTGTTCAATTATAATGGCAGAGTTGATAGGGCTTACTACATATATCTTTGCACCATTCTTAATAAGGCTCTTTAATGATTCTCCCGAGGTAATTGCATTAGGAGTTAGACAATTCCATACAGAATCACTATTTTTCTGCTTCTTAGCCTTCTCTCACTGCGTTGCAGGTATCTTAAGAGGAGCAGGTAAGTCTGCTGTTCCAATGTACATCTTCTTAGGTATATGGTGTCTATTTAGAGTTACATATCTAACTGTGGCCTTAAAGTTTGTACATGAAGTTTGGGTTATCTATACAGCTTATCCTCTCACTTGGTGTATTAGTAGTATTCTATTTTTTATCTACCTTTTTAAAGCTGATTGGCTTCATGGGCTTGAGAAAAAGAAAGCCGTCACCAAATAAGCGACGGCTCTAAGTAAAATTATAATCTTAAAGAGTTAAAGAAGGAGCGGCATAAGCTCTAGCTTTAAGCTCGCTATTAAGCATATAGAGGCTTCTTGAATCATCTCCATAAAGCTCCATCTTCTTAATAAGGTCATTAGAGTTCTTCTCCTCTTCGCCTTGCTCTTTTACAAACCAATCAAGGAATTGAAGGGTTCTATAATCATTAACTTTCTGTGCTTCAGCATAGATGTTGTTGATTGATGCAGTTACATACTCTTCATGAGCTAGTGCTGCAGCAAGAGGTGCCATCTTATCAGCATACTTCTTATCAGGCTTTGCAACAGCATCGAGAGTTACTTTCTCATTGTTGTTGTGCATGTATTGGTACATAAGCATTCCATGATCCATCTCTTCTTTAGCCTGTACTTCAAAGTAGTTAGCAAAACCATCAAGGCCTTCATCGCTGTAGTAGTTAGCCATATCAAGATAAAGATATGCAGAGTAGAACTCTTTATTAATCTGTTGATTTAAAAGTGAAGAAACATTCTTGTCCATAATTAATCTCCTGTATTTCATTTAGAATACAAAAGCAAATATAGCTAGATTATTTTAATAGTCAAAGGATTAATGTAACAAAATTAAACTATGTCCAGTTTAATTAAAGAGGGAGACTTTTTATCTCCCTCTTATAAGTAACACTCTTAATTGTGTTCAAGAACTAACGTTCTGGTAGTTAGGTCGCAAACCTCGCTTGGTCCGTAGTACTGTATAGCACCAGGGAAGGTATAGAGAGTTTCTCTTGCCCACTTATCTCTATGTGCTTCAAAGTACTTAAATGGCTTTCCATCAAGTTCAACAAGAGCTTTGCGGATAACTGGCTTCCATTCTCCATGACGCTTTTCAAGGTTCATCATCTTAGTAATTGGCATACCTCCAGAGACCCATTTATCTGGTCCTGCATAGAGGCCACTAATTACAGACATATAACCTGTATAGCCATTTGCAATTAATAAGAAGGCATTATAGCCAAGGGAGTAGCAGTAGTCAGCATCGAAGTTGGATGGGAAAGCACAGCGTCCCTCATAACCAAAGAAGTGGTTAAGAGCACTGAATTTTCCATTGAATTTGCCCTCTCTCTTCCACTCTTCAAGTAAGCGAGCTGTCATTGTAATAAGAAGCTTCTCGGTCTCAATTCTGGATACTTGGACATTTCCATGTGGATCACGATCCATAAGCAGTTGCTTCTGAATATCACTAGGCAGAGAGCTAAATACCTTAGCAGATGTATCTGATAGATGACTTGTTATAAATGAGAACTGCTCTTCAGCACTTGTCAAAGCTGCATACTCCTTCTCTTTAGTAGCAAGAAGGTCATTAAGCTCACTAATTAGTGCTTTGATCTCAGGAATAAACTCGATTAAGCCTTCAGGGATGATAGCAACACCAAAGTTGTTGCCATCTTCTGCACGTCTAGCTACGCAAGTGGCGATGTAGGTAACAACATCAGAAAGGGAGTGTTTTTTAGCTTCTGCTTCCTCTCCGATAAGGGTGATGTTGCTCTGACACTCAAGAGCACATTCAAGTGCAATGTGAGATGCACTTCTTCCCATTACTTTGATAAAGTGCCAGTACTTTCTAGCAGAGGCTGCATCACGTTCAATATTACCAATTAACTCTGAGTAGGTCTTACAAGCAGTATCAAAGCCGAATGAGGTCTCGATAACATCATTCTTTAAGTCACCATCAATAGTCTTTGGACAACCAATTACTTGAATACCTGCTTTTTTAGCTGCAAAGTATTCAGCTAAAACAGCTGCATTAGTATTGGAGTCATCTCCACCAATGATAACTAAAGAGGTGAGGTTATGCTTTCTTGCAACTTCAAGAACAACATCAAACTGCTCTGTAGTTTCAAGCTTAGTTCTTCCTGAGCCGATGATATCAAATCCACCAGTATTTCTATATTGATCGATTAATTCATCTGTGAAGATGGTGTATTTATCCTCTAAGAGTCCGGAAGGACCACCTTTGAAACCAATTAATACATTATCTTTACTTGCCTCTTTAAGTGCATCATAAAGACCTGTGATTACATTGTGTCCACCAGGGGCTTGTCCTCCAGAGAGGATAACACCTGTAACTTGATGAGGAATATCAAGTTTCTTATCACTCTTTTCAAATGAGATCTCTCTCATACCATAAGTATTTGGAAAGAGATTCTTGATCTTGTCATGGTCAGCAACTGATGTTGTTTCATTACCCTCTTTAGCTATAAGAGAGCGAACTCCTGATTGAAGAATCTTTGGTAGTTTAGGTTTGTAGCCATATCTAGCTTTTTGCAGTGGTGAAATTGTCATTAAGTAATTCTCCTATTTGTGAGTCAATCATATAGCAAAAGAGGTAAAATGGGTACTGGAATCTGTGAAATTCAGATGATATAGTTACTCTGTTATGTCATTTACTCTCTTTGTTGATGCTGATTCCCTTCCTCTTAGTCAAAGAAGCATACTTCTTAAACGTATTAAGAAGAACTCCATTACTGCTTTCTTTGTTGCTGATAGAGAACTTGAAGATGTCAATAAAGCAATTGAAGAGGATACTGCTGATCTAAGAAGACCGCTAAGAGATACTCTTAGTAAAAGTGAATTAAGAAAGATTAAGAGTAAGATTTCAATGGTTGTAGTGCCATCTGGTAAAGATTCAGCTGATAACTATATCTTTGATCATATACAAGAGCCTGCTCTTTGCATCACCCATGATATTCCTCTCTCTGAGAGAGTGGTATCTAAAGGGTGCATTGCCCTTGATGATAGGGGAAATATAATCGACAAAGAGAATGCAAGAGAGCGTCTTTCTATTCGAAATGCTATGTATATAATAAGAGAGAGTGGGTACATAAGTGAGAAGCAGAGGAGAATAAATAATCGAGATATCGAAGCTTTTGCAAACTCATTAGATAAAATTCTTACCTCTTATAATCTCTAAAACGAAACACTTTTATCGTTTTTTGTATATATATCATTATGAAGAAATTAATATTTAGTTCCTGTTTTGATATCTATCTCGACTTTAAAGGTTGTGGTATTCGTTCATTTTATACAGATAAAGGTAAGAGTGCCTATGTGATCGCCTTCTTTTCCTCTCGCGCTGAACTATTTACCTCATTTTCTCTCTTAGAAGAGCTTAAAAAGAGGGTAAAGACATATGCAGTTGTAATAAAAGAGAAGAAGAGAGGTAAGACGCTTCTCCTTTCAACTTCTGATACGCTCTTCTTAACTGCATACCTTTTAAATGAAAACCGTAAGGGTGTTTGTATAGATGCAAAGATCTCTAGAAATAGTTATATGCTACGTCTAAATAAAATAATGCGCACCCTCCATGCAGAAACAGAAGATGCGCTTCGCTCTTGGGCTCTAAGTAATATTACTTTTTAGAACTCAGCTGAACGTACATATCTTGGATATGGGATAACGTCACGGATGTTTTGAACTCCAGTTACATACTGAACTGCACGCTCAAAGCCAAGGCCAAAGCCTGCATGAGGAACTGTTCCGTACTTTCTTAAGTCTAGATACCACCAGTAATCCTTCTCTTCTAAGCCTAATTCCTTCATTCTTTGAGTTAACTTAGTTAAATCTTCCTCTCTTTCAGAGCCTCCGATGATCTCACCTAAACGAGGTACGAGTACATCCATACCTCTTACAGTCTTTCCATCATCATTTAGCTTCATGTAGAAGGACTTAATCTCCTTTGGATAATCTGTAACGATAACAGGGGAAGCTGCAACCTCTTCTGAGAGGAACTTTTCATGCTCGGTTTGGATATCAGAGCCCCAATGAACAGGGAATTCAAAGCGATCATTATTCTTCTCAAGGATCTTAATAGCATCTGTATATGTCATATGAGCAAATGGTGTTGAGATAACATGTTCAAGAGTTGCAATATTTCCACTTTGAACAAACTTGTTAAAGAACTCCATATCTTCACCATTTTTCTCAAGTACCTTTTTAAATACAAACTTTAAGAAGGCTTCAGCCCACTGCATATCTCCTTCTAGATTACAAAAGGCCATCTCAGGTTCAACCATCCAGAACTCAGCCAGGTGTTTTGTTGTATTTGAGTTCTCAGCTCTGAAGGTAGGCCCAAATGTATAGATGTTCTTTAAAGCCATCGCATAAGTTTCACCTTCAAGCTGTCCTGAAACTGTAAGGGAGGTATGTTTTCCAAAGAAATCTTTAGTGTAGTCAACCTTGCCCTCTTTATCACGAGGAGGGTTGTTTATATCTAAAGTAGTAACTTGGAACATCTCTCCAGCACCCTCACAGTCACTTCCTGTGATAAGTGGAGTATTAACATAGACAAAGCCATTTTCTTGGAAGAAGGTGTGGATCGCATAAGCCATTGTGTTTCTTACACGGGCCACTGCTCCAATTAAATTAGTTCTTGGTCTAAGGTGTGCAATTTCACGTAAGAATTCGATAGAGTGTTTCTTCTTCTGAAGAGGGTAGTCTACAGGGCATTTACCAACAAGGTAGAGCTCTGAAAGTTGCATCTCGACACTCTGTGCACCACCTTGGCTTGCTACTATTTTGCCACAGCAAACAACAGAAGCTCCAGTTGTTATCTCATCCAGGAGATTAGTATTGAGGAAGGATGACTTATCGGCAACAACTTGAAGCCCTTTTAATGAAGAGCCATCATTGATCTCTAAAAAGCAGACATTCTTGCTATCGCGTTTTGTTCTGACCCAGCCCTCAGCTTTTACAATCTCATCTCCTGGCTGACGGAGTAAGATCTCTTTGATTCTTTCCTGCATAATATATCTCCTGAAAAAATAGTTAATAAATCCTATTTCTATGAGAAATTGATGTCAATATCCATATTGCATGGAAGAGATAAACAAAATAAAGAGTAGAAAAGTATATTAATTTGATTATTAAAGGTAAGTACCTAAGTAAAAAATGAATTATTGACACAGGAGTATGTTTTTGTCAGAATAAATTTAACGAGGTATTAATGTTACAAATAATTGGCACACCCTCTTCTAGAGAGACACAGAAGGCTGTGCGTTACTGTAAAGAGAGAAGAATTCCCTTTCAATTACTAGATATTTCAAAGAAAGAGTTGAGTGAAAGAGAGTGGGCTTCTGTTTTTTCTTCAGTTACTGATATCTCTACTTTGATTGATAAAGATAGTAAACTATATAAGAGTAAAGGTTATGCTTATATGGAATTTGATGCAGAAACAGAGCTAAAAGAGAACCCATCTCTCCTGCTTCTTCCCATTTTAAGATGTAAAGGTAAAGCACACTCCGGTTTTGATGCCTCCTTTATCGAGGCTACCAAGTGATCAAGTATGCAATTTTAACCTCAGGAAGTTGTGGAAATGCCTACATCTTCTATGATGGAAAAACTTCCATTTTAATAGATATGGGCTTAACTGTTACTGGCTTAAAGAAGCGATTAGAAGCTCTAAATATCCCTCTTTCATCTCTTAAAGATCTCTATCTTACTCATATGCATCCAGATCATAGTAAAGGAGCTGGAGCGTTACATAGGATGGAGCATGTAACTGTACATACATCAGATAAAGCTTATGAGTTTGAAAAGAGTGTTTTTGATAAATTAGGTCTTAAAGAGGGTGACCTTTCCCTCTTTTCAATTGGCGAAAAGCTTACCTCTGGTTCTTTTACTTTAACTAGCTTTCGTACCTCTCATGATAGCGCTGGTAGTGTTGGTTATGTTATTGAAAGTGAGGGTAAAAAACTCTTTCTTATGACAGATACTGGATATTTTACAGAGGAAAGTATTGCCTTAGCTACCTCTTCAGCGGTACTTTTCGTAGAGAGCAACTATGATGAGGGAATGCTTGAAAAGGGTTCTTATCCCTATGTGCTAAAGAAGCGCATCAGAGGAGAGAGAGGACATCTCTCAAATGATCAAGCAATGGATTTTTTAAAAAAAGCAGATCTTTCATCTGCTAAAGTATATTTAGTTCACCTTTCTGCTAATAATAACAGTAGTAGTTTGGTGCAAAAAATAGCAGAAGAGGAGTTAAAAGATCTGAATCTGGCGATAACTGTCTGTGAACGCGGACAAGGGTATGGTGATGAGATATGAAAAAGAGCGTAAAGGCTAAAGAATATTCGATAAAAAAGTGTAAGAAGGTAAAAAGAAGTGATGGCCTTACTATGCGTTGCCTTAAGAAGTACACCTTCCGTGATTTCATTGATGCAGTAAGTGCAAGATATTCAAATAGACTTTGCTATACAGTTTATGGCGGAGAAGATGAAGTAAGTTTTACCTATCGTTATCTTGCCTTTAAAGTCCACTCAATAAGCCAATACCTACTAGATCTAGGAATCAAGAAGGGTGATAAGATCTGTTTATATGGAGAGTCTTCTCCTGCTTGGATGATGTTCTACTTTGGGCTTGTCTCCATTGGGGCTATCGCTGTACCTATTCTTCCAGGCTTTTCAGCTGATGAAGCAAAGTTTGCTATGGAAGACTCTGCTTGTGTGGGTATATGCGCTCAAAATAAGAACTTTAATTTGGTGAAAGATTTTGTAATAAGCAAAAACTACCACATCTTCAGAATGGAAGATCTCTTTCATATAACTCCTGAAGTTGTTCCTTCTCTTGATGGAACAAACTTCTTAACTCTTCCAGGTGTTGATATCACACATAAGCGCTTTAATTTAAAGCAACTTTCAGCTCTTCCACTTGAAGAAGATGATATAGCCTCTCTTATCTATACCTCTGGAACTACCGGTTCTTCTAAGGGTGTAGTACTTACTCATAAGAATATTCTTTGGACCGCAGATGTCTCATCAGATCGCTTCTTACATATAAAACCAGGCTTTAAAGTTCTCTCTATCTTGCCAGTAAGCCACATCTATGAGTTTACTGTTGGACAGATCCTTTCAATGATGACTGGTTGTGAGATCCACTTCCTTGGAAAACCACCAGCAGTATCTGTACTGCTTCCGGCTTTAAAGGCAATTAGACCTGAGATCATTCAAAGTGTGCCTCTTTTAATTGAGAAGGTTTATCGTTCTGCTGTTCAGCCTCTTATTAGAGAGGGTGGGCGTCTAGCTAAGCTTTACCATAATCCTTTAACTAGAGGTTTTGTTGCCTCAGTTATTGGAAATAAACTAAAAGCAACCTTTGGTGGAAAATTACGCTTCTTTGGTATTGGTGGTGCAGCATTAGATCCTGAAGTTGAACGCTTTTTAAATATGGCACACTTTCCATATGCCTTAGGTTATGGCTTAACTGAAACAAGCCCTCTTATCGCAGGTTGCTCTCCAAAGAGAAAGGACCATCATCTTGGCTTTGTTGGCGGTATTTTACCTCATGTATCACTTATCCTTCTTAATAAGGATGAGAAGGGTGTAGGTGAGATCGCAGTAAAGGGCCCTAATGTAATGCAAGGGTACTACAATAATAGTGTTTTAAATGAGGAATCTTTTACAAAAGATGGGTACTTTAAGACAGGTGATCTTGGCTATCTTGATAAGAAGAAGAGACTTGCTATCAGGGGTAGATGTAAAACTATGATCTTAGGACCTGCTGGTGAAAACATATACCCAGAATCTATTGAATCTATCATCAATAACCAAGAGTTTGTGCAAGAGTCATTGGTTGTACCAGAGGGTGGTGGCCTTATGGCTCTTATCAAGATTGATATCGATCTTATGGCAAAGAAGCTTAAGATCAGCCTTGATGAAGCTCAAGCTGAAGCTAAGAAATATGTTGAAGCTTTACGTCCTCTTGTTAACCGTCAGCTTTCAAAGCAGAATAGAATTGACTCTGTAGAATTACAAGAAGAGCCATTTGATAGAACTGCAACACAGAAGATTAAACGTTTCTTGTACCCAAAGAAGAAAAGTGGGTCAAAAGACGAGGAAAAGAAATAATTAACAAAATTTATGCATAGTGCTATATTTTGCGCTATGCATGAACATATACCCTCACAAGACGTTAGAATTAGTAGCATCTCCTCTTTAATAACACCAGAGGAGCTTGCTAAAGAGTATCCTCTTTCATATGAGCTTAGTGCTAAAATCGCTTCATATCGTAAGCAGGTTGAAAAGATCTTAAATGGTGAAGATGATCGTCTAATAGCTGTTATTGGACCATGCTCGATCCATGATCCCTCTGCCGCAGCTGAATATGCTGAAAAACTAGCTATACTTTCCCATGAAGTTGAAGATGTCTTCTTTATTATAATGAGAACTTACTTTGAAAAGCCTAGAACCACAGTTGGCTGGAAAGGTTTAATCTTAGATCCCGATATCGATGGTAGTTATGACATCGAAAAAGGACTTAAGAAGGCTAGAGCGCTCCTTTTAGATATCTCTAAGCGTGGCCTTCCTGTTGGCTGTGAAGTGCTAGACCCAATTGTTCCACAGTACATTGATGAACTTATGACTTGGTCTAGTATTGGAGCGCGTACCTCTGAAAGCCAAACTCATCGTAACTTAGCAAGTGGTCTTTCAGTTCCTGTAGGATTTAAAAATTCAACTTCTGGTGAGTTCTCTTCTGCAATTAATGCAATAAAAAGTGCAGCTGTACCTGCTTCATTTATTGGTATTAACAAGCAGGGGCAATCAGTAGTTTTAAGAACTACAGGTAATAAAGATTGTCACCTTATACTTCGTGGCGGTGAAAAAGCTCCAAACTACTATGAAGATGATGTTGAAAGAGCCTCTGCTATGATGGAAGAAGCTGGCGTTAAGCCCTCTATCATAATTGACTGCTCTCATGGTAATAGTCGTAAAGATTATAAGAGAGAGAAGAGGGTCTTAAGAAGTGTTATCGACCAAGTAGCTTGGGGTGAGAAGGCTATTAAGGGCTTTATGCTTGAGAGTAATCTATTTGAAGGTTGTCAAAAGATTCCATCTCTTCTATCAGAACTTAAGTATGGAGTATCTATTACAGATGCTTGTATCGGATGGGATGAGACAGAGCGCATTATAAGGCACTCTGCTCAGCTACTAAGAAAAGCCAAAGAAGTTGGAGGAGCTGAAGTATTATGAGTAAAGTTTTAATTTTATTTGCAGATGGTTTTGAAGAGGTTGAAGCACTTACAGTTCTTGATGCTTGTATTCGTGCAGGTATTAAAGTAACTAAGTGTTCCATCAAAGAGGAAAAGAGCGTTACAAGTAGTCATAATGTAACTCTTCTTTGTGATGTAACTATTAGTGAAGTAAAAGATGATTATGACCTTGTTTTCCTGCCTGGTGGTATGCCTGGTGCTGTTAATCTGGCACAAAGCTGGGCTGTTAATGAATTAATTATTAAGCAAGTACAAAAGGGCTATGTCGCTGCTATTTGTGCATCTCCTGCTGTTGTACTAGGCCCTGCTGGTCTTTTAACTGGACATGAAGCAACTTGCTTCCCTGGTTGTGAAAACTACTATCCTGATTTCCACTTCTCAGATGAAGGGGTTGTTATCTCTGGTTCTATTATTACTGGAAAATCTGCGGGTCATGCTTGGCCACTTGGCTTTGCCATTGTTTCTACTCTTGAAGGTGAAAAGAAAGCAGAAGAAGTTAAGAAAAGTATCTACTACTTAAGTTAAAAAAAAGAGGGGAGGCTTAGGCTTTTAGCCTTTGCTCATCCCCTTAAGCTGAGAGTGGAGATAGAAAACTCCAAAAACCTCTTTTATGACTCTTAAGGTAAGAATAAATAACATTTGGAATCTTCTTAAAGTCGCTCTTTTCAGCTTCCTCATAGAGCTCAAAATAGATTTCAGCGATCGATTTTGAACCTTTAAGTTTTCTCACTAAATTACTCTCTTTTATACCTTCCATAATTGGTGTGTAGATCTCTTCATACCAAGAGTAGAGGGCATCTTCAAAAGTAACTTGAAAGGATATCTTTCTCTCTAGTTTTGCTCTAAGTGTCTGTATCTCTACATAGAGCT
>X235_Pygmy_Slow_Loris__coassemble_18_pt1 | contig 32843 bp, 30 predicted proteins | sample X235_Pygmy_Slow_Loris__metabat2_low_PE_001 | metagenome-assembled genome bin X235_Pygmy_Slow_Loris
AGTTAAGTGAAAATATGATCAGTAGAGAATTTGGTTGTTCACGTACTCCTGTTCGTGAAGCACTTAAAAGCCTTGAACAAGATAATCTTGTAGAAATACTTCCTCACTCTGGTACATATGTAAGAGTCTTAACTGATAGGGAAAACTTAGAAATTACTGAGATAAGAAGCCATTTAGAACCACTAGCTCTACGTTTAGCTTGTGAACGTCATGCTGATGCCACAGTGCTAAGAACTTTATGTGAGCAGATGGCTTCTATCCTAGACTCAGATGATGCTGACTTTGTTAGCTATGGTAAGATCCACTATGTATTCCATCGTCATTTGGTTGAGCTTTCCGGAAATGATATCCTTATCTCCCTCTATGGGCGTTTAAATTTAAATGTTGCTTCTAAACTTATATATAAAAGTATGAGTAAAGAGGAGATAGAAACAACAAATGGAGAACATTTCCAAATTGTTGATGCGCTTGAACGGGGAGCTGTAGAGGAGGGTGAAAAGTTTATTTTCAACCACCTCTGGCATAAGAGGGAAAGACTTAAAGAAGAGAAGTCTATCTAAGGAAAACATGTATACAAGATTGCAATTTGTATAATTATACAGGTTAATCGGTTTATATAACTTCATATTGTATTAATTCAAGATTTATAAAGAAATTAAGTGTAAAATTAATTCATGTAAAATATTTGTTGACAAAAATGAAAAAGCATAACTAGTATACAAGTAGAAGGTAAAAAAACAAAAGGAGAAATTCTATGAAGAAACTTTTAACCGTAGTTCTGGTTATTGCTCTTGTTACTGGCTCTATTTTTGCCAATGGTGCAAAAGAAGCTCAAAGTTCTGGTAAGACAACAATTACTTGGTGGTCATTCCCTACTTTTGGTAATGATGGCTCTACAGAAGCTGCTTTAATTAAGGCATTCGAAGAAGCTAACCCAGATGTTAAGGTAAATCTCGAAATGATCGACTTTACATCCGGTCCTGCTAAGATCACAGCAGCAATGGAAGGTGGCGCTGCTCCTGACGTTATCTTTGATGCTCCGGGTAGAATTGTTGAATGGGGTAAGAATGGTAAACTCGTTTCCCTTAATGATCTCTTCACAGATGCATATATTAAAGATGTAAATAACGAAGGTCTTATCTCATCTTGTTCAGATGGAACCAACTATTGGATGTATCCTCTTTCATCAGCACCTTTCTGGATGTCTATTAATAAAGAGATGTGGGAAGCAGCAGGTGCATTCCAGTATGTAAATACTGAAGGTGACAGAACTTGGACTACTGAGAACTTCATTAAGGCAATGGAAGCTCTCGGAAAAGCTGGTTATGTTGGTATCAACGTTTACTGTGGTAACCAGGGTGGAGACCAGGGCACAAGAGCTCTAGTTGATAACCTCTATTCTGGCTCTATTCACAATGCTGATAGAACAAAGTGGACAGCAGATACTCCTCAGATTAAGAAATCTCTTGAGACACTTCTTGACCTCTATAAGAAGGGTGCAATTGACTTTGGTCGTGGTATCAATGCTGCAGACGAGATTCAGTTCTACAAGCTAGGACAGGTTGCAACATCTATTTGCTGGGGAACTTCAATTGCTAAGACAGCTAATGAGTGCAGAGGATTCACTCCTTATTCACTTCCATTCCCATCAGATGATGGAACACCTGCTCTTGAGTACCTCGTAAATGGTTTCTGTGTACTCGATAATAAAGACGCTGCTAGAGCCGATGCTGCTAAGAGATTTATCACATTTATCTGTGACGATCCTACTTGGGGCCCATATGCTGTTAAAGCTTCTAATGCATTCCCAGCTCGTTCATCTTATGCAAACCCATTCGCTGGCGATCCAGAGTTTGAACTTCTTGCATCTTGGACAAAGTACTATGCTCCATACTACAACACAATGAACAACTTCGCTCAGATGAGAATTCAGTGGTGGAATATGCTTCAGGCTATCTCTACTGGTGATAAGACAGTTGACCAGGCAGTTAAGGATTTCGACGTTAACTCTAACAAGAGTGTATAACTAGAGTTCACTTGTATCTTCCGCTCTCTACTTATACAGAGGGTGGAAGATATTTCTTTTATGTCATCAATAGGAGGCAGTGATGGCACTAATTAATAAAGACAAGAATATTAATCGCTATGGTGTAAGTCATGCGATACAGCGAGATATCGATAGAGTCAGTTATCTTTTTATTCTTCCTATGGCTCTATTTTTCTTAGTATTTGTTCTCTTTCCAATGGTAATGGGAATTGTAACAAGTCTCTTTAACTATAGAATGGGAGTTTTTAAATTCCACTTTCTAGCAAACTATATAAAGCTCTTTAAAGATCCAATCTTCCATCGCTCTCTTTGGAATACATTTGTAATAGTTGTAGTTGCAGTTCCACTTGTCGTTATGTTTTCTCTTTGGACAAGTTCTGCGCTTTCTGATAAGAGTAGTGGTATTACCTCTCTTTTTAGAGGAATCTTTTATTTACCAGTTGTTATGGGTACAGTACCTGTAGTAGTTGTCTGGAAGTGGATGTTTAACGCATATTATGGCCTATTAAACTTTATTTTAAAGGGAATTGGCCTAATGCCACAAAATGTTCGCCTCGATTGGCTAGGTGAAAAGAGTACAGCCATTTGGTGTATTTTAGCTATTCTTTTTACAACAAGTATTGGTCAGCCAATTGTTCTTTATATTGCTGCACTGGGTAATGTTGATAAATCAATTACAGAAGCTGCTGAAGTAGATGGGGCTAGTAAACTTAGAACATTCTGGCAAGTTAAGTGGCCATCAATAATGCCAACAACTTTATACATTGTTGTTATTACAACTATCAATAGTTTCCAGTGTTTTGCTCTTATCCAACTCTTAACATCTGGAGGTCCTGCATATTCTACTAGTACCGTCATGTACTACCTCTATGAACAAGCCTTTACGCACTATAACTACGGTTATGCAAATGCTATGGGTGTAATCTTAGCTATCATAATTGCACTATTTTCTGCAGTGCAGTTTAAGATAATGAAGTTTGAACAGCAGTAAGGGGGCAGAATATGGAACTTAATAAGAAAAACATATCTATCTATTCAATAATATCTATAATTATTCTAATTCTGCTTGCAGTTCTGTTTATCTTTCCATTCTATTGGATCATAACAGGATCATTTAAGCCTCAGCCTGAAAACATTCCACCAGAGTGGTTTCCTAAGACATTTTCAACTATACACTGGATAAAGCTATTTAGACAGCCTGCTTGGACATGGTTCTTTAACAGTGTTTGGATGTCAGTTGCCGCAATGGCTTTAGTTTTAATAACCTCCTCTATGGCAGGTTATGTAATTGCAAAAAAACGTTTTACAGGTCGTAAGATAGTTTTCACCCTTCTTATCTGTGCAATGGCACTTCCTAAGCAGGTTGTATTAGTACCTCTTGTAAGAATTATGAATATGATAGGGTTATATAACACTTTAGCTGCTGTTATATTACCAACTGTCGGTTGGCCATTTGGTACCTTCTTGATGAAGCAGTTCTCTGAAACTATTCCTACTGAACTCTTAGAGGCTTCTAAGATAGATGGCGCTGGTGAAGTAAGGACATTTATCAATGTGGTTTGCCCGATCATCAAACCAGCATTTGGTGCTCTTGCAATCTTTACATTTATCAACACTTGGAATGATTACTTCCTGCAATTAGTAATGCTCGCATCTCGTTCTAAGCTCTCTATATCACTCGGTATTGCTACACTGCAAGCTGAGCTTTCTACTGACTATGGCCTTATTATGGCAGGAGCTACCCTTGGAGCTGTACCAATTGTTGCAATCTTCGTTGCCTTCCAGAAGTACTTTACAAATGGTATTACACTCGGTGCTGTAAAAGGCTAAAAAAAATCCTGTCAAGTAAAAGCCTCCCTGACAGGTTATCTGACAGGTGGAAGTCTTCTTCTACCTGTCAATAATTTTTAATTCTTATTTAATATAATTAACCATTCCTTCACTAGCTCTAATACCACTTGCCCAAGCACCTGTAATACCACGGCTTGTACCTGCACCATCACCAGCAAAGAATACCCCTTCTTTTACTTGGAAGTTATCATCTTTATATGCTGGTTTATTGGCATAAAGCTTTATCTCAGGGTAGTACATTATTGTAGATGGGTGGAGAATCCCAGGAACAATGGTATCAAGATTCTTCATTGCCGACCAAATACAACGAAGTATTTTTGATGGCATTGCAAGTGAAATATCAGAAGGACTTGCTCCTGTTAAAGAGGGTTTAAAATCATAAAGATCGCCATTAAATGTAGACTCTTTACTTCTTCTACCTAAACGAAAGTCACCAACTCTTTGCATTAGAGGTTTACCGCCTCCCATTAGAGCTGCCATTAGTCCAAGATGCTCTGCAAACTCTTGACCACTAGCAAGAGGCTCTGTAAAACGAACAGTTTTAAGAATTGCGAAGTTAACAAGACCATTATTCTTCTTCTCATCAGCTTTAAATGCATGACCATTTACTGAGTACCAGATATCTCCACGCTCAGTTGCGTACTTCTCTTTAACTACATGAGCATTTCCAGAGTTTGTACAGAAGGTTCTTACCTTTTCAGGGAAGTAGAATTTAGGATCATAATAATCTTTAACAATAGGGTAGTGTTCAATTCTAGTTTCAACTCTGATACCAACATCTAAAATATTATCAACATAAGGAACACCTAGCTGAGTCATAACGCTTTGTAGAAAATGAAAACCATGACGACCTGGGGCAATTAAGATTGTCTTGTAACCAATCTCTCTCTTATTTGTTCTAATAAACTTCTTTTCGTTATCAATACTTTCCATCTCTTCACCAAGGGATAGTGTGACACCAAGTTTTTTCAGCTCTTCAAGAAGTTTTTTAATTAACTCAAGACCGCCATCAGTTCCAAGGTGTGTTTGTCTAATTTCAAGAAGAGAACAACCTAAGCGCTCGGCTCTTGCTTGATAGGTTGCAATATTAGATTTAGGTAAGATGTTAGGTTTTAAAAAGCGAGTAACCTCTTCAAGGTATCTGTTTCCCTCCTCTTCATTCCAGTACTCCATAGGAAATCCTATAGGGAAGGTGAAGTTCATCTTACAATCATTTCTCATTCCACCTGTGGAATAGGGGGTCTTATCTATCATAAGGATGCGAGCATCTTTCTTCTTTTCTGCAATTGAAAAAGCAGCGCCCATACCTGCAGGGCCAGTACCGACGATTATTACGTCATATTTTTCCATTCTTGTTACTCCCGGATGATTATTGCAAGATTGTAAAAATATTACAATACCTATAAAAATAAGCTTTTTTATAAAGAAATATTGTAAAAGAGCCGAAATCGGTTTATTATTTAAAACATGGAAAATAAACAAAAATATATAGGAATAAAGGAAGTTGCTAAGCGTTGGGGCATCAGCGACCGTCGTGTTCGTCTCCTATGCCAAGAGGGGAAGATCGAAGGAGCTATCAAACTTGAGTGGTCCTGGACCATTCCTGCAGATAGCCCTAAGCCTTTTGATGGACGCATGATGAGGCGTTTTAAAAATCATGACTTACGCTTAGGAAGCATTGATATAAATACACTTAACATGTTAAGGGAAAAGTATCCACTTGATAAGAGTCGTTTTGAAGAATTTTACTACTCTCCTCTTTTTGAGGGGTGTCTAGAAACAGCGCTCTCGCTGGCTAACTTATCATTTGATAAACACTCTATTGAATCTGTATTAGCAGGTCAAATTGAATCAAATCTTACCCTTTCTGATCATCTTTTATTTGTTAATTTTCGTTCTATTTTAAGTAGAAGTGTGTTAGATAGCGAAGAGTGGGATTCAAAGAGAATTCAAGATATACACCGCTTTTTATCTCAAGGGATTGATGACTTTAGAGGTGGAATCTTTAGAGATGGAGTTGCTTCAACTGCACTTCGTGGTAAGGAAAGTTTACAAGTCAACTTTCAAATGGAGACGTTAGTTCGTCAATTTGAAAAAGATTGGAAAGCTTTATATCCTGTATTTAGAGCTTGTATTATGTATGCTGAGATCTTAAGAATTCGTCCTTTTGAGTCGCTTAATGAAGAACTTGCGCTATTACTTATGTTAATAATACTGCTTCAAGAGGGTTTTAGGCTTCCAACTTTAGACGCTTCTATGAAGGATGAGTTAAATGCTGCAACCTCTCTTTGTTTTAGAAGAGGAAATTATCAAGATCTTTGTCGTATTATTGAACGCTCTTTAATTGCGTCTTATAGTGAGAATAGCTATGTATGATCATCTATTTTTTAATGCATTAATATATGATGGAAGTGGCGGTGCGCCATATAGAGCTAATGTTGCAACCCTTGGCTCTAGAATTGCTTTTATCGGAAATGAGAGGGTTAGAGCTAGAAACTTTACCGATTGTACTTCTCTTGCCTTAACTCCAGGTTTTATTGATATCCACGCCCACTCAGAACTTATGGCCTTAAGAGATCCTGTTATGAGTGCCAAAATATGCCAAGGAATTACAACTGATCTCTCTGGCAATTGTGGTATCGGAGTTTTCCCAATAAAAGGGGAGAGTAAAGAGGTCTTAGAGGGGCTTTGTGATGATGTCTTAGGGCATTGGCAAAATTGGAATTGGTCTGATGTAACTACCTTTAGAAACGCCTTAAATGAAAAAGGCGTTGGCATTAACTTAGCTCTTTTACAAGCACATGCACCACTACGTGCTACTGCGATGGGCTTAGACTCCTCAAGAGAAGCGACAGATGAAGAGATAGAAGTAATGTGTCGTCTTCTTGATGAGAGTTTATCCTCAGGGTGTAAAGGTCTCTCTTCAGGTCTATATTATGCACCTTGCACCTTTGCTTCAGAAAAGGAACTTCTTTCTCTTTTATCAGTTGTAAAGAAGCATGATGCATTCTTTGCAGTACACCATCGCTGTGAAGGTAATGATATAATTGAAAGCGTTAAAGAGGTTCTTTCTCTTGCAAAGCAAACAGGTGTTCGTCTAGAGATAAGTCATCTTAAAGTAATTGGAAAGAAGAATAGAGATAAACTTGATACCGTTATTTCTTTAATTGAAGAGGCAAGAAAAGATGGTCTTGATGTAGCATTTGACCAATACCCATATGCATATGGTTCTACAAGTTTATTCTCATTACTTCCACCTTCCGCTCTTCGTTTAAGCCGTAATGAATTAAGGTTTGCGCTCTCTTTAGATGCAGAGAGAAAAGAGTATGCAAGTGAGATGTTATCTCCAAAAGGGTGGGATAGTATCTATGAGATGGTCGGCCCTGATGAGATAACAATACTTGAACTTGAACACCATAAAGAGGTAGAGGGTTTAACACTAACTGAGGTGGGGAAGAAGATGAAAACAGACCCGCTATCAGCACTCTTTGATCTTTTATCTGATGAGAGTGGGTCTGCTTTAATGATGGATGTTACCGAAGATGAAGAGTCCCTTGAAAAGATACTCCGCCACCCTTTGATGTGCTTTGGTACCGATGCTCTATATTCATCGCCTCGCCCTCATCCTCGCTCCTTTAGCGGAGCCTTCCATCTACTATACCGCTATGGCATTGAGAAGAAGGTTTTACCTTTAGAAACTCTTATTAATCGTATGAGTGGAGAAGGGGCAAAAAGACTTGGTCTTAAAGATAGAGGTTTAATAAAAGAGTCATATGCTGCTGATATCTTACTTCTGGACTTAGAAAAACTAAAAGACACAGCAGAGCCAGGAAAGACATTTGTTAAAAATGAAGGTCTTGTAATGACTATGGTAAATGGAGTTGTAGTTGTCGAAAATGGTCTTGCCAATGGAAATATAGCAGGAACTCTTCTTTAAGCAATAAGATTAACTATGCTTCTATATAAAAAGATAGGAGCATAGTTATTTCTAATTACAGGATTCAATTCTTTTAATCAAAGGAAAACTTATCCTTAAAGTAGAAGAAATCCTTATATTTAATTTTGACGAAAATTCATATGTTTGCTATTATTCTCATATGCAGAAATCAGGAGAAGATTACTTAGAAGCAATTTTAATGCTTTCACAGGAGAGTGGAAAATCAGCAGTTAGAACTACTGATATCGCAAATAAACTAGGCGTATCTAAACCTAGTGTCTCAAGAGCTATGTCTATTCTTAAAGAAGAGGGCTATATAGACCAAGAGACCTATGGAGATATCTTCCTTACTGCTAAAGGTCGTGCATGTGCAGGCGATGTATATGATAGACATAAGAAGCTTACTACCTTCTTTAAAGATATTCTTGGAGTAGAGAAGCATCTTGCAGAGCACGATGCTTGTCTTATTGAACATGATATCTCAAAAGAGAGCATGCAGAAGCTTACTGAATTTGTTCAGCGTTATCAGGATGGCTTAGTTGAAGGGTAAACTCTTTATCTTTGATTTAGGGGGAGTTTTATTGATGCATTCAGACTCCCTTACTCAAATCTCAGCGTCTCTTGATATACCTTATGCTTTACTTGAAAAAGATTATAAAGAGTATGAAAAACCACTACTTGAGGGGTTTATGTCAACAGACTCTTACTATGAACACCTTACCATCCATTTTGGAAAGAAGGTGGAAGGGGATCTTTTTTATAAATACTTTGTTCCTTTCTCTGTTAATAAGTTGATGTTATCTTTAGTCGATAATATTCGAGCAAAAGGTGGTAGGTGTGTAATTGGTTCAAATACATTTGCCCCTCACTATCCATATCTCTTTTCCTCTAAAGTTTCAGATCACTTTGATGCTTATTACGCTTCACATTTAATGCATATTTCTAAGCCTGATAAAGAATTCTGGACTTATATCATGGATAAAGAGGGGTATTGTTCTCACGATACTCTCTTTATAGATGATCGAAAAGAAAACATTGAAGGTGCCCTTTCTGTTGGCATTGATGCCTTTCATTACACTTCAGATGAAGCACTCCTTGAACGTTTTAAAGAGTATTTTTAAGTAATATGTTAACTCGTCCTTCTTCTCTCTTTGGTCGCATAATTTCAGTTTTCATCTTAGTCATTGCCATCGTATTAATTCCAATAACTATCTTTATCTTCTCCTATGGTAGTGCACTTACAACTGATAACTTAATGGACCAACTTGATGTCTCAATGAGTGACAATAGAATTAGGCTCTCTCAATCTATTAACGAGATGTCTTCTGTTGTTGAAGCTATAACACAATCTGTAGCTGTAAAAGATATTTTAGCCTCTGCTGATGGAAGAGAGGATGAAAACTTAGAATCGCTACTTTCCTTAATAGCATTTGGTTATGAAGACCAGATGGCAGCAACTGTAATAAGTCACTCTGGTGCTGTTGTTGCATCTACAACTGAGGAAGCTCTATCTGTCTATTCGCCAGAGCTTTTATCCTCTTATCATGCTAGTAATTTAATATATGATACACAGAACCGCTATAGAAGTGGTGAAAATGTAGTGGTATTAAATATTATTAAGGAGATAAGAGGCGATGATGGTGCACTTCTTGGCTGGGCAGTTGGTGATGTCTTTGGAGACCCCTTTGTCCACTTTGCAGATCCTGCACTAGTTAATGCCGCTTGTATCTTTAACCCCGCAACAGGGATGGTCTCCTCCCTTACTTATCTTGATATCTACTCTCTCTATAGCACTCTTGTTCCTTTTGCAGGCTTACCTCTTCCAGAGGGTGAGAGTGAATCATTTATGAAGGATGGACGGCTTTTTTCATTCTATCAACTTCCAAATATGAACCTATATATAGTTGGATATTTGGATGTTTCTCCCTACTTAACTTCTTTAAATCGCTTCTATGCGCTTCTCTTTGGAGTAATTGCAATAGTTGTCATCTGTTCTGTTGTAATAGCTGTTTTCTTAGCTCGCTCTCTTGTACGTCCTATCAAAAAGCTTTCTAGTGCGATGATGAGTGTTGAAGGGGGAAACTTAGAGGTAAGAGTTGTTACCTCTAATATCAGCGAAATGGCTGATTTAGAGAATAAGTTTAATGAGATGCTCTCTGAGATCAACGAACTAATTGAAAAGAATAAAGAGGAGTCTGAGAAGGTAGCTGAAGCCGAAAGAAAAGCACTAGAAGCACAGATGAATCCTCACTTTCTCTTTAATACTCTAAATGTTATTCGCTCAATTGCCAGAATGCACCATGAGGAGCAGATCGAGCAGATTACAATTAAACTTGGACGATTACTTCGTTATGCAGTTGATAACCATGAAGCTACCGAAACACTTGAAAATAGCTTTATGATGGTAGAAAGCTATCTTGATATTCAAAAGGTTCGTTTTGGAGATAAATTACATGCCAATCTCTATATCGATCCAACGCTTTTAAAGGTAAGAACTCCTAAGCTTATAATCCAACCTCTAGTTGAGAATGCAATTGGACATGGCCTTGAGAAGAAGCTTGGTGATTGGAACCTAAGTGTTTCTATAAAACCTGAAGGTGATATGGTCCATATTGTGGTAAAAGACAATGGAATGGGCTTCGATTCCTCCTTTACATCTAACATGGAAGAGCTTGCTACATCTGGTCACACTGGCATGTACAATGTTTACAAACGCCTTAAATTATGCTATGGAGAAAGAGCAAGTTTTACCGTCACATCTTGCTTAGGTGAGGGCAGTGAAGTAGAACTTGTCTTTCCTATCGATGGAGAAGAAAAGAAATGAGCTATACTGTACTTTTAGTTGAAGATGAACAGCTTGTTCGTGAAGAGCTTGCCAGTGCAACACCCTGGAAAGAGCTTGATCTAGAACTTGTCGCAACTGCTGCTGATGGTCTTGATGGAGAAGCTAAGATACAGCTATTAAATCCAGATATCGTAATTACAGATATTCGCTTACCTGGTCAAGATGGACTTCAGATGCTCTCCCATACCCCTGTTTCACATGCAGTAATACTTTCAGGTTATACTGACTTTGGATATACCCAAACTGCAATACGTTTAGGTGTCTTTGATTACCTGCAAAAACCAATTGATCCAGACCAGCTTGAAGCTACACTTAAAAGCTTAGTTCAGCGTATGAAGGAAGAGGACCAAGATCTAATTCGACTTAAGAGTACTCGTCATCAGGAAACAGATAATGAACTAATTCCACTCCCTCGTACAGTAAACAACCACATAATTAATTCAGCAATTGGCTATATAGCCTCTAACTTCTCTCGTCCGGTAGGTCTTCAGGAAGCGGCAAGCTATTTAGCACTATCAGAGAGTCACCTATCTCGTCTTTTTAAAGAAGAGACAGGGTTAAACTTCCTGCAGTATTTAAACGCTTGGCGCATTAATAAAGCGGCCCAGATGATGAAAGATCCTAGAAAGAACATCTCTGAGATCGCAACAGGTTGTGGTTTTCCAACCCCTGGTTACTTTGCAAAGATCTTTAAACGCTTCTCAGGTTACACCCCAACCCAGTATAGAGATCTCTGCTCTCAGCAGCACTAATGCAAGAGAATTGCAAAAAAATACAATTTTCTGCATATCGTTATTGACTAAATATGCGTAAAGGCGCATATTCAGAGGCATAAATTCAGTTAGTGGAGGTCAAAGATGACACATTTAAAATCAATTAATGTTCGCTCTCTAGTTCCTTCACTTGCATCCCTTCTTATTATCGTCCTACTAATTACAAACTAGACCACGGTTTTAGTTAGCTAGTACGTAAGCCCGTGGCAAAAGAAAAAGCCGCGGGTTATTTTTTTATAACGGAGGTCGTTTTGATGGAGAAGAAGGAAGCACGTACACTGGCCATATTGGTCAACAATCGCTCAGGTGTCCTGATGCGTGTTGTTGGTCTCTTCTCTCGCCGTGGCTATAATATCGATTCCTTATCGGTGGGGGAGACAGAGCAGAGCCAAATAAGCCGCATTACAGTTGTCGTTACTTGTGAAGAGTCTGTATTTGAACAGATAAAGAGGCAAGTTGAAAAGCTTGTAGATGTAATACGTGTCTATGGAATGACCCGTTCAGGCTCTCTTCAAAGAGAACTGGTACTTGTTAAGATTTTAGCAACTGAAGAGAACCGCTCTCATGTTGTTGAAATAGGAGATATCTTCAAAGCTCGTATTTTAGATGTAACACCTTCAACTGTTACATTCCAGCTTACAGGTAGCTTAGAGAAGATTGATTCATTTTTAACGCTGGTGCGCCCTTATGGGATTAGCGAACTTGCTCGTACTGGCATCACCGCTCTTGAGCGTGGTTCAAGAGCACTATCAGAAGTAGAATTCGAAAATTAAAGATATAGGAGATTATCATGAGCACAATGTACTATGACAAGGATGGAGATCTTTCACTCCTTAATGGAAAGACAGTAGCAATTATCGGCTATGGTAGCCAGGGACATGCACATGCACTTAACTTACATGAGAGTGGAGTTGATGTAGTTGTTGGTCTTTACAAGGGCTCAAAGAGCTGGCAGAAGGCTGAAGAGGCTGGTCTCAAAGTAATGACAGCTGAAGAAGCTGCCAAAAAGGCTGATATCATCATGATGCTTGTTAATGATGAGAAGCAAGCTAAGCTTTATAAAGAAGCTATCGAACCTGGTTTAAAGAAGGGTAATTATCTTGCTTTCGCTCATGGTTTTAACATCCACTTTGGCCAGATCAAACCACCAGCAGATGTTAACGTCATTATGATCGCACCAAAAGGACCTGGTCACATCGTTCGCTCTCTCTATCAGGAAGGTAAAGGATGTCCATCCCTTATTGCAGTTGCGCAGGATCCATCAGGAGACAGTGAGAAGATTGCACTTGCATATGCTTGTGGAATTGGTGCTGGTCGTGCTGGTGTATTTACAACCTCATTCCGTGAAGAGACTGAGACTGACCTCTTTGGTGAACAAGCAGTTCTTTGTGGTGGTCTTTCTGCTCTTATCAAGAGTGGTTTTGATACCCTTGTTGAAGCTGGATATCAGCCTGAGATGGCTTACTTTGAATGCTGACATGAGATGATGTTAATCACAGACCTTATCAACCAGGGTGGTCTTAATTACATGAGATATTCAATCTCTGATACCGCTGAATATGGTGACTATGTAACTGGTGGAAGAATCATTACAGATGAGACAAGAAAGGCAATGAAGCAGGTTTTAACTGAGATCCAGGATGGAACATTTGCTCGCAATTGGCTTTTGGAAAACCTCGTTGGTCGTCCTTACTTCAATGCTCGTAAGAAGCTTGAAAGTGAATCCCTTCTTGAGACAACTGGTGCTCGTCTTCGTGGCTTAATGAGCTGGCTTAAGAAGCAAGACTAAAAGCGGAAATATTTGGAGGATAAGATGGCAGATAGAGTCTATTTTTTTGATACAACACTTCGTGATGGGGAACAAGCCCCGGGCTACTCCATGAACCTTGAAGAGAAGATCAGGATCGCACAGCAACTAGAAGCTCTAGGTGTAGATATCATAGAAGCAGGCTTTGCCATCTCCTCTGCTGGAGACGCTGAAAGTGTAAGAGCTATCGCTTCATCTGTAAGTAAATGTACAGTTGCCTCCTTAGCTCGTGCACTTAAAAAAGATATAGATGCAGCTTACGAAGCTGTAAAGGTAGCTGTAGACCCAAGGATACATCTATTCTTAGCTACAAGTGATCTGCATCTTGAGTACAAACTTAAGATTACTAGAGATGAGGCAATTAGAAGAATTAATGAGAATGTCTCATATGCTGCATCTCTTCTTTCAAACATCGAGTTCTCTCTTGAAGATGCAACTCGTACTGATTTAGATTTCATGTGCCGTGCTGTTGAAACCGCAATTAAAGCAGGTGCTACAACAATTAACCTCCCTGATACCGTAGGCTACAGTACTCCAGATGAGATCTTTAATATGGTTAGCTATGTGCGTGACCATGTTCCAAACATTGATAAAGCAATAATTAGTATGCATTGTCATAATGACCTTGGTCTTGCAGTTGCCAATACTCTCTCAGGGGTTCGTGCAGGTGCTCGTCAAGTTGAGTGTACGCTTTGTGGTATTGGTGAAAGAGCTGGTAATGCGGCGCTTGAAGAGCTTGCTATGGCTATGCATACAAGACCAGACCTCTACCCATACACAAGTAATATTGTTACAACTGAAATAACAAAGGCAGCTCGCCTTTTATCAAATACAACTGGTGTTAAAATTAACCCCTCTAAAGCAATTGTTGGAGCAAATGCCTTTGCCCATGAATCTGGTATCCATCAGCATGGCATGATGGCAAATAGTAAAACTTATGAGATCATGACACCAGAGAGCGTTGGTGTTACACAGACTTCACTGGTTCTTGGAAAACACTCAGGCCAGCACGCCTTCTCAAAGAAGCTTGTTGAACTTGGTTATAAGCTTGATAAAGAGGAAGAGGATAGACTCTTTGCCGCTTTTAAAAACCTTTGTGATAGAAAGAAGAATATTCAAGACAGAGATATCGTTGCTTTAATTGAGAGTACTGAAAGTCCTGCAAGACAACTTTGGACACTCGAAAGCTATGTAGTTAATAGCGGAAACCATATGACAAGTACAGCTTGTATAACACTAAAGAAGGGGGATAAGAGCTATCAAGAGGTTGCAGTTGGTACAGGTCCTGTATATGCCTCTTTAAGATGTATTGAAAAGATTATTCGTCACCCATTCTCTCTAGAAGAGTATCAACTTCAAGCAGTTACTGAAGCGCGCGATGCTTTAGGTGAAGTACTTGTAAAGATTAGTGATAACAGAGGTACCTTCCGTGGTCGTGGTGTTTCAACTGACGTCATTGAAGCTAGTATCTTATCTTGTCTTGCTGCTGTTAATAAGATGCTTGATGAGAGCTCCTCATCCATAAGCAGTGGTGAGAGAGCTTCTGCAATGAGCTTTGAAAAGGATATGCTTATCGGTCACACAGATAAGAGGGAAGAGTAATGAGAAAGGTAGAGATCTTTGACTCCACACTGCGCGATGGCTCTCAAGCAGAGGGGATAAGCTTCTCCTTGTCTGATAAAATACGCATCGTGCACCTTCTTGATGAACTAGGCGTAGACTATATCGAAGCGGGAAATCCTGGGTCAAATCCTAAGGACATTGCATTTTTTGAAGAGGTTTCAAAACACCCCTTAAGGATTGCAGAGCTCGTCGCCTTTGGTTCAACAAGAAGACCGAATGCAAAAGCCGAAGAGGATGCTAACTTAAACTCTATCATCTCATCGGGAGTTAGCGTTGCTGCTATCTTTGGAAAAAGCTGGGACTTTCACGTCACTGATGTTTTACGTGTCTCCTTAGATGAAAACTTAAGGATGATAAAGGATAGTATTAGCTACCTAGTTTCAAAGGGAATAAAAGTTTTCTTTGATGCAGAGCACTACTTTGATGGGTATAAGAACAATAAAGAGTATGCACTTGAAACACTAAAAACTGCATTAGATGCGGGTGCTGATACCTTAGTCCTCTGTGAAACCAGAGGGGGAGTTCTTCCTTTAGAGGTTTATAATATCGTCTTAGAGACTAAAAAACTTTTTCCCACAGCACGTCTTGCAATTCATGCTCATGATGACTCTGGTTGTGCAGTTGCCTCCTCTATAATGGCAGTTCAAGCGGGCTGTGAGCAGGTTCAAGGAACGTTAATTGGTTTTGGAGAGCGCTGTGGAAATGCAAATCTATCTACAATTATTGCTGATATAGAACTTAAACTTGGCTTTAAATGCATAAGTGCGTCTCTTTCACTGCTTTCAGAAAAATGTATGACGCTCTCTTCAATATGCAATATAAACATCCCATCTGGAATGCCATATATTGGCTCTGGAGCATTTGCTCACAAAGGTGGAATGCATATTGATGGTGTTTTAAAGAATTCAAAGACCTTTGAGCATGAAAACCCAGCCTTTGTTGGGGCTACAAGACGCTTAATAATGAGTGAAGTTGCCGGTCGCGCTCTTTTAATGGATCGTTTATCAAAGATAATCCCTGATCTTAAAAAGGAGAGTGAGGAGGCAAAACGCTTAATTGCACTACTTAAAGAGAAGGAGAGTGAAGGGTATCAATATGAGGGCGCTGAAGCCTCATTCGAACTTCTGGTAAGACGTTCACTAAACTCCTACCAAAACTTCTTCTCTTTAGTTCACTACCAAACTACAGGTCTAAAGCCCTATGCAGACCCAACCTCTGGTGCAACTCATAGTGCTGTCGTAAAGGTCTCTGTATATGGCGAAAGTGCAATAGCAGCAGCTGAAGGGCAGGGACCAGTTAATGCTCTTGATATGGCACTACGTAAGGTACTTGAAAACTTTTACCCCTCATTAAGACGAGTAATCTTAACTGACTATAAGGTAAGAGTCCTTGAAGGGGATGGGGCAACTGCCAGTAGAGTTCGTGTAGTTATTGACTCCTCTGATGGAGTGAAAAAGTGGTCAACTACAGGAGTAAGTACAGATATTATTGAAGCAAGCTGGATTGCGCTTGCTGATAGCATAGAATATAAACTGATACAAGACAGGAGAAGATAGGAATATGGCAATGACAATGAGTGAGAAGATCCTTGCCCATGCAGCTGGAAGGGATAGTGTACACCCTGGAGAGCTTATAATGGCAAAGCTGGATCTAGTACTTGGCAATGATATTACAAGCCCAGTAGCAATTAATGAGTTTCCTAAATTTGGACGCTCTGAGGTATTTGACAAAGAGAAGATCGCACTAGTACCTGACCACTTTGCTCCAAATAAAGATATTAAAGCCGCAGAGCAGTGTAAATGCGTTCGTTGTTTTGCCCATGAGAAGGGGATCAAAAACTACTTTGAAGTAGGGCAAATGGGTGTTGAACATGCCCTTCTTCCTGAAAAAGGTTTAGTAACTTGTGGTGATGTAGTTATCGGAGCTGATAGCCACACCTGTACATATGGAGCCCTTGGTGCCTTCTCAACAGGCGTGGGTTCAACTGATATGGCTTGTGGAATGGCTACCGGTCAAGCTTGGTTTAAGGTCCCTTCTGCTATTCGTTTTGTCTTAAAAGGTAAGTTTAAGCCATATGTATCAGGTAAAGATTTAATTCTTCACATCATTGGCCTTATCGGAGTTGATGGCGCTCTCTATAAGAGTATGGAATTTACAGGTGAAGGTGTCTCATCTCTTACAATGGATGACCGCTTTACCATCTGTAATATGGCAATTGAAGCGGGTGCTAAGAATGGTATCTTCCCAGTCGATGAAAAGACAACTCAATACTTAAATGGAAGTGGAGCAAAAAAAGGTCATGTTTTCACAGCTGATGAGGATGCTGAGTATGATGAGACATATGAGATAGATCTATCAAAGCTTGAAAGTACCGTCTCATTTCCACATCTTCCCTCTAATACAAGAACTATTAGTAATTGCGGTAAAGTTAAAATTGACCAAGTTGTTATCGGTTCTTGTACTAATGGACGCCTCTCTGACCTTGCCGAGGCGGCCGCTATCTTAAAGGGGAGAAAGGTTGCCCCTGGTGTGCGTTGTATTGTAATACCTGCAACTCAGAAAATCTGGAAAGAGGCGATGAAGAAGGGTTACTTTGATATCTTTATCGATGCTGGTGCAGTTGTCTCAACTCCTACCTGTGGCCCTTGTCTTGGTGGACATATGGGTATTTTGGCAGAAGGGGAAAGAGCTGTTTCAACTACAAATAGAAACTTTGTTGGTCGTATGGGTCATGTTAAGAGTGAAGTTTACTTAGCTTCACCTGCAGTAGCCGCAGCTAGTGCAGTAACAGGATATATCTCAGATCCTAAAGAAGTAATGGAGAAGTAAGATGAAAGCAAGAGGAAGAGTTTTTCGCTATGGCGATAATGTAGATACAGATGTAATTATTCCTGCAAGATACCTTAATACAAGTAGTCATAAAGAGCTTGCTAGCCACTGTATGGAAGATATTGATAAGGACTTTGTTAAAAATGTAAAGCAGGGTGATATCATAGTTGCTGATAAGAACTTCGGCTGTGGCTCATCACGTGAACACGCTCCTATTGCAATTAAAGAGAGTGGTATTTCATGTGTAATTGCCCGTACTTTTGCTCGTATCTTCTATCGCAATGCTATTAATATTGGACTTCCTATTTTGGAGTGCAGTGAGGCTTGTGACCAAATTAAAGCAGGTGATACAGTCTCGGTTGACTTTTCAAATGGTCTAATAACCGACGAAACTCAGAATAAAACATTCCAAGCAGAACCATTTCCACCCTTTATGCAGGAGCTTATAGCTGCAGGTGGACTTGCTGCCTACATGGCAAAGGAGAAGAAATAATGAATCTTAAAATTGCACTTGTTCCAGGTGATGGAATTGGACCAGATATTGTTGCAGAGGCTGTAAGAGTACTTGACCGCGTAGCAGAGCTATATGGACACCATGTCTCATATGAATACCTCCTTGCAGGTGGTGCTGCTATCGACAAGGAAGGGACACCTCTTCCTGAAGAAACTCTTGAAAAGTGTAAAAAGAGCGATGCTGTTTTACTTGGTGCAGTAGGTGGCCCTGTTTGGGATAACCTCCCTGGGGATAAGCGTCCTGAGAAGGCTCTCTTAGGCCTTCGTGGAGGTCTTGGCCTCTTTTGTAATTTGCGTCCCGCTCTCCTTTATAAGGAGCTATCTTCAGCTTGTACGCTAAGAGCAGACATCATAGGCGATGGCCTTGATATCATGGTTGTACGTGAGCTTACAGGTGGTATCTACTTTGGTGCTCGTGGAAGAAGTGAAGATGGAAACAGTGCTTTTGATACAATGAGCTACTCCAGATCTGAAATTGAACGTATCGCTAGAAAGGCTTTTGAGATTGCAATGAAGAGAAGAAAGCACTTAACAAGTGTTGATAAAGCTAACATCCTTGAAACTAGCCGCCTTTGGAGAAGTGTTGTTAACGAGGTTGCATTAGATTACCCAGAGGTGGAGGTTAACCACCTCTATGTGGATAATGCCGCAATGCAACTTGTTCGTAACCCTCATCAATTTGATGTCATCCTTACAGAGAATATGTTTGGTGACATCCTATCTGATGAAGCTAGTATGATAACAGGTTCTATAGGAATGCTTCCTTCCGCTTCTCTTCGTGGGGACGCTTTTGGTATGTATGAGCCTATCCATGGTTCAGCCCCTGATATCGCAGGGCAAGATAAAGCAAATCCAATTGCCACTATTCTTTCAGTTGCAATGATGCTTCGTTATACATTCTCCTTAGAAGAAGAAGCAAAGAGCATTGAAAATGCGGTTGAATCTGTCCTTTCAGATGGCTTTAGAAGTGGAGATATCTACACTGAAGGTACTACACTTGTTGGCACTCATAGAATGGGTGATGAGATACTCAGGAGAGTTAGATGAGATCAGATGTAATGAAGAAGGGAGTGGAGAGGGCACCTCATCGCTCCCTTATGAAAGCTTTGGGTTGGACTGATAGGGAGATAGCAATGCCTATGATAGGCGTTGTTACTGGTTATAATGAGATCATCCCAGGTCATGTTCAACTAAATCGTATAACAGAAGCAGTTAAAGCAGGTGTTCGTGAAGCAGGTGGAAACCCAGTTACATTTCCTGTAATTGGAGTTTGTGATGGTATCGCCATGGGTCACCAAGGGATGAAGTACTCCCTCGCATCTCGTGAATTAATTGCCGACTCTATTGAAGTAATGGCAACTGCTCATCCATTTGATGCCCTTGTCTTAGTCCCTAACTGTGATAAGATCGTGCCTGGTATGCTTATGGCAGCTTGCCGCTTAAATTTACCAACTATCGTAGTCTCTGGCGGCGCAATGCTAGCAGGGCATGTCCCTGGTGGGGATAAGAGGGGGATGTCCCTTTCAACCATGTTTGAAGCAGTAGGACGCTATACCGCTGGTAAGATGGATGATAGTGAACTATTGGAGTGGGAAAACTCCGCTTGTCCTACTTGTGGTTCCTGCTCTGGCATGTATACAGCTAACAGTATGAACTGCCTTTGCGAAGCTGTAGGTATCGCTCTTCCTGGTAATGGAACTATACCCTGTGTCTATGCAGCAAGAGAACGTCTTGCTAAAGAGGCGGGGTATAAGATTATGGAGCTGTTAGATAAGAATATTCGTATTCGCGATATCATGGTAAAGGAGGCATTTATCAACGCGCTTAAAGTTGATATGGCTTTAGGTTGTTCAACTAATACAATGCTTCATTTGCCCGCTATCGCTCACTCAGCCGGAGTAGATATTGATATCTTTATGGCTAATGAGATCAGTGCAAAGGTTCCAAACCTCTGTCACTTGGCTCCCGCGGGCAAAGACCATATAGAAGACCTTAATCTCGCAGGTGGTGTAATGGCAGTTATGAAGGAGCTTGATAAGAAAAAGCTTATTAATCGCTCTCTAATGACTGTAACTCTTGATACTATTGGCGCCTCTATTGATAAGGCAAAAAACTCTGACCCAGAGGTTATTAGACCAATTGATAACCCATACTCTTTAACTGGTGGTATTGCAGTCTTAAGAGGTAACTTAGCCCCTGAAGGTGCGGTAGTTAAACGTTCTGCTGTAGCCCCAGAGATGCTAGTCCATGAAGGTCCTGCTCGTGTCTTTGATAGCGAAGAGGAGGCACAGAAGGCTATATTTGCTTCTGAGATTAAGAAGGGTGATGTAGTTGTAATTAGATATGAAGGTCCAAAGGGTGGTCCTGGAATGAGAGAGATGCTCTCTCCTACCTCCTCAATTGCAGGTATGGGACTTGATAAGGATGTTGCCTTAATTACTGATGGTCGTTTCTCTGGTGCTACACGTGGAGCTTCCATTGGGCATGTTTGTCCTGAAGCCGCTCAGGGTGGTTTAATTGGATTAGTTGAAGAGGGGGATATCATCTCAATTGATATTCCTGCAGGTAAGCTAGAACTTAAAGTACCACTTGAAGTGTTAGAGGAGAGAAGGAAGCATTTTGTTCCTAAAGAGCCAACAATTAAAACAGGTTACCTTGCTCGCTATGCTAAAGAAGTTACAAGTGCAAGCCGTGGGGCTATCTTCAAGGAGGATTAATTTATGAAGATGAGTGGCGCAGATTTAATCGTAGAGTGTCTCTGTGAACAGGGTGTTGACCGTGTATTTGGTTACCCTGGTGGACAAGTCATTCCCCTTTATGATGCCCTTTATAAGAATAAAGATCGCATACGTCATATCCTCACTGCCCATGAGCAGGGTGCAAGCCATGCTGCTGATGGGTATGCCCGTTCAACAGGGAAGGTTGGTGTCTGTATTGCAACAAGTGGCCCAGGTGCTACTAATTTAGTAACCGGCTTAGCTACAGCTTATATGGACTCCTCCCCAGTAATTGCAATTACCGGAAACGTTCCACTTTCGCTTTTAGGTAAAGATAGCTTCCAAGAGGTTGATATCACAGGCATAACAATGCCAATTACAAAGCATAACTATATTGTAAAAGATAAAGCTGAGCTTGCTTCCACCATTAGAGAGGCATTTCATATTGCACTCTCAGGTCGCCCAGGTCCAGTTCTAATTGATATTCCTAAGAATATACAAACAGATGAGTGTGATTACACACCTCAATCTCTTAAGCCAATTACTAAGGATATATCTCGTTTAAGAGAGAGTGACCTTGATAAAGCGGAGGAGTTTATCAGAGGAGCAAAGAAACCTCTTTGTTATATTGGCGGTGGTGTTATCAGCGCAAATGCCTCAGAGGAGTTAAATACCTTCCTCAAGTTAATTGATGCCCCTGTTTGTACCTCTCTTATGTCATTAGGTGCAGTCCCTTCTGATTCAGAGAGAAACACAGGTATGGTTGGTATGCATGGAACTAGACTATCTAATTTAAGCATAAATAACTGTGACCTTTTAATTGTAATTGGAGCTCGCTTCTCTGATAGAGTTATCAGTAAAGGCTCAGCATTTGCTCGTCAAGCTAAGATATTACAACTTGATATCGACCCAGCTGAATTTAACAAGAACATCCTCTCCCACGCTCATGTAGTTGGAGATGTCAAGGAGATCTTAAAGCGATTAAATGCTCGCTTTAAAACTCCTCTTGAACATAAAGAGTGGATGGCTAAGATTTCAAGCGATAGAAGACGATTCCCAACATTAGTTTCCTCAGAAGCGGGAAGAGCTAGAGATATTCTTCGCTCCCTTGATAAGGTATTAACCAAAATAGGTGGCTCCTATGTAACAACAGAAGTAGGTCAGCACCAGATGTGGGCCGCTCAGTTTATGTACCACAATGCACCTCGTCACTTCTTAACAAGTGGAGGACTGGGTACAATGGGCTTTGGTACAGGAGCTGCAATTGGTACCCAGATCGCACACCCCTCAGCACGTATTGTTAATATAGCAGGTGATGGTTCTTTTAGGATGAACTGTAATGAACTTGCAACTATTGCTCGTTATAGACTTCCTATTGTTATCTTGATCTTCAATAACCACTGCTTAGGCATGGTTCGCCAGTGGCAAACTCTCTTCTTTGAACGTCACTACAGTGAAACAACCTTAGACACTCCACTCGATTGGGTGACTCTTGCTAAAGCCTATGGAGTTGAAGGTATGCGTCTAAAAGCAGATGACGACGCTGAAGCGATATTGCAAGCTGCATTTGAGCTTGGTAAAGCGGTTGTTGTTGATTGCGAGATCCCACTTGATGACAAGGTCCTTCCAATGGTCGCACCGGGTGCATCTATTTCCGATATGATGGGCTTTATCGAAGAGGAAGATGAGAACTAAAGGATGCTAAGGTTAACTGTAAAAAAGGATGGTAGTGGTAGCTATTCAACAATTAGTGAGGCTATCAACGCCATCCCTTACAACACTAAAGCGCGGATCATAGTAGGAGAAGGAATCTATGAAGAACAGCTTTTTTCAGATAAAGCTAATCTTGAATTAGTAGCTGAAGAGGGAAAGAGTGTAGTTGTAAAGCAAAGCCTCTCTGCTCGTACTATCTTAAGTGATGGAAGAAAGAGAGGAACCTTTCGCTCTTATACTGCCTTCTTCTCTGGAAAGATGTTAACTATAGAAGGTATTACTTTTATTAATGAGGCAGGAAATGCAGAAGAGGCGGGGCAGGCTATAGCGCTATACTTAGATGTAACTTCTTCAAAGCTTAAAAATGTAAAGCTAGTAAGTTCTCAAGATACCCTCTTCTTAGCACCTTTGCCAAAGCAGGAGAGAGAGATTAGGGGCTTTTATGGTCCTAGATGCTTTACACGCAGAACTAAAAATAAAGTTATCGTTGAGGATTCCTATATCGAAGGAAGCGTTGACTTTATCTTTGGTGGAGCAACTGCTGAATTTAACAACTGTCAAATTGTAAGTAACGGTAGTGGGTATGTAACAGCACCATCTACAGATAAGGACTCTCCCGGCTTTACCTTTCACCATTGTTCATTCTTTGTAAAAGACAAAGCTGCAAAAGTTTACTTAATGCGTCCTTGGAGAAAATATGCTTTCGTTACCTTTCTTGATTGCAATTTTGCAAAGGAGATAGTCTTTCCAGGTTTTACTCCTTGGCCAGGAAGGGAAGCTGAAGCTGAGTGCGCTTCCTTTAAAGTAGTAAGGTGTAGTTATGAAGGAAGAGAGGGGGAAATAAACTATTCTCATCCAAACACCTCTTCCTTTCTTGACAATAATTCAAAAACTGTTAACAATGAAAATGTTGGCAGAAATTAAGTCGCAGAAGAAAACTAAATTCTGATATTGACCAATAATAACAATTGTTGGTAATATCGTGAAAGTGTCCATCGCGGCAATAATTCAGAGAGGTTATTAAAATGGCAACTCCAAAGTATAAAACATCTAAATCTAAAGCAGCATCACGCAAGGCTGCCAACATGAAGCTTTCAGCTCCAACCCTTTCTCCCTGCCAGACCTGTGGAAACCTTGTTCCTTCCCATCAGGTTTGTCCTAAATGCGGTTACTATAATGGTAAACCAGTCATTGAAAAGGATGCTGAATAAGGAGATTTCGAAATGACCGAAGATCAGGTATTAGCAAAAGTAAGGGATGTAGTTGTAGAGAAGCTCGATGTTGATCCCTCAAAAGTAGTCATGAGTGCATCATTTAGAAAAGATCTTGGTGCTGATAGTCTTGACGCTTATGAAATCGTTTATGGCATCGAAGAAGAACTTGGTGTAACTATTCCAGACGACATGGCCAACGAGTTTGATACAGTTGGTGATGCTGTAAAGTTCCTTACAGAAAAGCTTAACTAAAAAGTGGAACGTTATTACCTGAAGGCTCCTCAGCTTGATACTAAGCGACTTGGGGAGCTTTCCGTTTTTGAAGAGAAAATTGGCATAATTTTTAAAGAAAAGAGATTGTTGAATCTCGCTTTTACCCACACCTCCTATGCTAACGAAAGAGGGGGAGAGGTGGATAATAACGAGAGACTTGAATTTCTTGGTGATAGCATACTTGGTATGATCACAGCAGAGTATTTATTCGATACTCTTACCGCCCTTCATGAGGGTGACTTTTCTCGTATTAAAGCCTCTGTAGTTTCTGAAGAGAGTCTTTCTGAAGTAGCGCTTAATCTTGATTTTCCTCGCTATATGCTTATAGGGCGGGGTGAGGAGATCAATGGAGGAAGACATAAAAAGGCTATCTTAGCTGATGCTATGGAAGCTGTAATTGCTGCAATCTACTTAGACCAAGGTTTTGAAAGAGCTAAAGCATATGTCCTCTCTTGGATAATTGGACAAATTGATAAGGTCTTACAGGGAAGCAATAGTAATAAAGACTATAAGAGTATGCTTCAAGAGTACTATCAGAAAAAGAAGAATAAACTACCTGAGTACATCCTTGATAGAGCAGAAGGTCCTCAGCACCAGCAAACATTCTATGTAAAGGTTTTCCTTGGAAATAAGATGTATGGTCCAGTTTCAGGAAGCAATAAAAAGAGTGCAGAGCAGAATGCTGCAAAGCTAGCTTTAAGTGAGCTTGGCTTGGTTTAAGAGAATAAACTTCTTTGCCAATTCTATTAACTTAGATCTTTCATTTAGCGATGGATCTTCAATTACATTATCAAGTAAGTAGTTTAATGTCTCTCCAATTATTGGGCCCTTTAAACCCATTGAAAGAAGATCATTTCCATTAATTAAAAGATCTTTAACAGAAAGTGCATTCTGTTTCTCAAGCTCTACTCTAATTCTACTATCAAGTTCTTCAAGAGAGGTGAAGTCCATCCTTCCCGAGATCGCTTTCATATCTGCAAGGCGTAGAAGGAATAGATCTTTTATATTATTTACACCAACTCGAAGGATAAAGCGTCTAACAGCACTGTCACTCCAATTAGGTGTGTAATTAAACATATGTTCTCTAACAAGCAATGCTGTATGATTTATCTCTTCATTAGAGCACTTTAAACGAAGAAGTATCTCTCTAGTTAAACGTTCCCCCTCTGTATCATGGTTATAGAATGTGTATCCAACTTCTTCATTTCCTGCTCTGCAAAGTGGCTTGGCAATATCATGAAAGAGTGCAGCTAAACGAACAGAGAGTGGAAATGAAGCATCAGCTGCTGCTTGTACAGTTAGAAGAATATGCGTGTAAACATCTTTATCATGAAAACCAAGTTGCTCGCATCCAATACCCCATTCAAGTTCAGGGATTATATATGATAGAAGTTTACTCTCTCTCATAAGATCTATACCTTTAGCTGGGTGAGAAGAGGATAGGATTGAAAATAGTTCATCTTTAATTCTTTCAGCTGATACCTTTTTTATGCTGCTTGCTCTATCACAAATAGCATTAAAGGTACTCTTTTCAATTGTAAAGTTAAGCTTTGCGGCAAAGCGACAGGCCCTTAGCATCCTAAGTGCATCTTCTTTAAAGCGCTCCTTTGCATCTCCTATTGCTCTTAAAATGCCATTCTTTAGGTCACTATACCCATCATGTAAATCGATTATGTGTCCATCTTTAGTATCAGCGGCAAAAGCATTGATAGTAAAATCTCTACGCTTTAAATCCTCTTCTAAGGAGCGAACAAAGGTAACGTTATCAGGATGTCGAGAGTCTGTATAAGATCCTTCAGTTCTAAATGTTGTAATCTCATAGCTTTCGCCTTTAAAGAGTACAGTTACAGTTCCATGTTTTATTCCTGTTGGAATAGTTTTACCCGGAAAGAGGGCAACTATCTCTTCAGGTAGAGCGTCAGTTGTAAAGTCATAGTCATCATTTTTTTTCTTAAGAAGAAAATCACGAACCGCTCCACCTACTAAATATAGGCTATAACCCTTAGAGGCAAAACACTTTGATAATTCTTTAATCTTCTCATTAAAAGGATACTTCTTCACAGAGGTAATAATACACTTAGAATAGAAGCTGTACCAGAAGCATATAGCATATTGTTCCACCCAAAATGGATAAAAGCATCTGCCTCTTCCAAAGATGTAATAGAGTTACAACTACTAAGGATATCGCCTCAGGAATGCCATGACTTGTTGCTAATATATTTACATCTTTAAGTGAATAAACAACTAAAAGTCCAAATAGAGCTGAAGGTAAAATCTTTCCTAAATAAGTTATGTACTTAGGTGCAGGACGAGAAGAGGGAAAGAGGATAAAGGGAAGAAAACGTGTTAGCATAGTTGCTAATACAACTGCGGCAATTGTAATAATCTGCTCACCAATACTCATTTTGCTTCCTCCTTTTCATATCGCTTCCTATATAGAGTTAAAACAAAGATGATTAAGATCATGGCGGGGATCATAAAGGAATCAGAACCAAAAATAATAAGAGCAAGAAGCGCGCTTAGAACTCCCGTAAAAGAACCAAAGTGATCCTTCTCTTTTAAGAAGTTTTCAAGGAATATAACTGCAAAGAGTGCAACCATAACAAACTCAAGACCTTCAGTATTAAAGGTGATAACTGACCCAAAAAGACCTCCAAGTGTAGCACCTACGACCCAATAGATTTGGTTAAGAAGTGTAACAAAGAACATAAAGTACCCTTTATCAACACCATCTGGAATAGTAGTACTACAGTTTATAGAGAAGGTCTCATCACAAAGCCCAAAGATTAAATAAGGTTTTTTCCACCCTGTATTTTTATATTTATCTAGCATAGAGAGGCCATAGAATATGTGTCTTGCATTTAGCATGAGCGTTACAAAGAATGCTTGTAGTGGATTAAATGCACCAAGAAGCAAATTAACAGCAACAAATTCAACAGAGCCCGCAAATATCGTTAAACTCATCAGCATAGGATAGACAAAGCTAAATCCATTAATATGCATATAAAGACCATAGGTCATTCCTAGAAATAGGAAGCCTGTCATTATTGGAATTGTATATGGAAAAGCAGAGAGAAAAGCTTTAAGTGCAACACTTTTACTCCCCTTATCAATTTTTTTCATAGCTGAGAGCTTACATTTATGTCCTCTTTCAGTAAAGCCTATTTTCTACTTGCTTCTTCTTTTCTAAATTGAAGATTTCATTATATTCATAGAGAGCTTATAAGTCTTTTTTCTTGATAAAGGTTTTAACACATTGTGTTGCCTAATTTACTGCTATTAATTATGATACATCCATTGAATATTTAGGAGAAAACAGATGTTTCGTCCAGTAAATAGCAAAGTTGATTTTGCAAAGATGGAAGAGGGCGTACTTGCCTTTTGGAAGGAAAATGATACCTTCAGAAAATCCGTTGATGAAAGAAGTCCGGATAATGAATATGTAATCTATGATGGGCCTCCTTTTGCAACAGGCTTACCTCACTTTGGTCACTTCGTACCAGGTACTATTAAAGATGTCATCCCTCGTTATCAAACAATGAAGGGAAAGAGAGTTGAACGCACTTTCGGTTGGGATTGCCATGGGCTTCCTGTTGAAGGTTTAATTCAAAAAGAACTTGGAATTTCAGGACATAAAGCAATTGTTGATTATGGCGTTGGTGCCTTTAATGATAAGTGTAAAGCTTCTGTTTTGAAGTATACAAATGAGTGGAAGAGTGCTGTTACTCGCATGGGTCGTTGGGTTGACTTCGAGCATGGGTATCGCACTATGGACAAAGACTACATGGAATCTATCTGGTGGGTCTTTAAAACTCTTTATGATAAGGGTTACATCTATGAGGGTTTTAACATCCTTCCTTACTCTCCACTTCTTGCATGTCCTCTTTCAAACATGGAAGTTAACCTTGGTGGTTATCGTGATGTCACTGATCCAGCTGTAACTATTCGCTTTAAAGTAGATGGTGAAGATAATAGTTATTTCCTTGCTTGGACAACTACACCTTGGACTCTTCCTTCCAACCTTGCACTTGCTGTTGGTCCAGATATCGACTATGTAAAAGTTCAAGATGAAGAGGGTGGTGAGTACTACTATCTTGCTGAGAAGCTTTTAAATAAGTACTACAAGGATGGCAAAGGTTGTAAGATCGTAAAACGCCTTAAGGGTAGTGAGATGAAGGGTATGACATATGAACCTCTCTTCCCTTATTTTGCTGATCTTAAGAAGCAGGGTGCTTTCGTTGTTGTTTGTGGTGACTACGTAACAACTGAAGATGGTTGTGGTATCGTACATACAGCTCCTGGTTTTGGTGAAGATGACTACAAGGTACTTCGTGGAACAGGTATTCCAACTGTTTGTCCAATTGATGAAGAGTGTAAGTTTACAGATGAGGTTCCAGATTGGAAGGGCATCTTTGTAAAGGATGCAGATAAGAGTATCATCGAATGGCTTAAAAAGAATGGTAAACTTGTTAAGAAAGAGAACTACCTCCACGCTTATCCATTCTGCTGGAGAACAGGCGCACCTCTGATCTACCGTGCTATGAGTTGCTGGTTTGTTGATGTACCTGCAATTAAAGATAAGATGCTTGCTGCTAATGAGAAGATCACATGGGTACCTGAACACATAAAGCATGGTCGCTTTGGTAAGTGGCTTGAAGGTGCTCGTGAGTGGGCTATCTCTCGTAACCGCTTCTGGGGAAATCCTCTTCCGGTTTGGAAGTGTGATGGATCTGACCATATTGAAGTAATTGGCTCTTGCGCTGAACTTGAAGAGAAGAGTGGCGTAAAGGTTGAAGATCTTCATAAGCAATATGTTGATGAGATAACTTGGCCAAGCCCAGATGGAAAAGGAACTATGCGTAGAATTCCAGATGTCCTAGACTGCTGGTTTGAATCAGGTTCTATGCCATATGCACAGGTTCACTATCCATTTGAAAATAAAGAACGCTTTGAGAAGAACTTCCCAGCTGACTTTATCAATGAAGGATTAGACCAGACTAGAGGATGGTTCTACTCTCTTACAGTTATTGCAGCAGCTATCTTTGATGACCCTGCATTCTTAAATTGTATTGTTAGTGGAATTGTCTTAACTGAAGATGGTAAGAAGATGTCTAAGAGTCTTCATAACTATACTGATCCAATGGAGATCGTTCAAAAGTATGGTGCTGATGCTCTTCGTTTTGCTCTTATGAATAGTGCTGTTGTTAGAGCAGAAGATCTAAAGTTCTCTGAAGAGAGTGTTAAAGATGTCATTAAGACCCTTCTTCTTCCTCTTTGGAATGCTTATTCTTTCTTTGTAACTTATGCAAATATTGATGGTTATACCCCATCTTCAACTCCATTTGATAAGCTAACCAACCCACTTGACCAGTGGATCATCTCTGAGGCTAATAACCTAGTTGAAAAGGTAACAAAGGCACTCGATAGCTACCTTATCCAGGATGCTTGTCAAGCTTTGGTTGCCTTTATTGATGACCTTAATAACTGGTATATTCGTCGTTCAAGAAGAAGATTCTGGAAGAGTGAGAATGATAGCGATAAGAAGCAAGCATATGACACCCTTTACAAGGTTCTTATGATCTTTATTAAGACTGCTTGTCCTATTATTCCATTTGTTACAGAAGAGATGTATCAGAATCTTAAGAGTGATGATATGAGTGAATCAATTCACCTTGAGTCCTATCCTATCTCTTTACCAAATGAGAGAGATTTAACTCTCGAACACAACATGAGTCTTATTATGAAGTCTGTTACTATGGGACGTTCTCTTAGAGCCTCTTCTAACCTTAAGATTCGTCAACCTCTTTCTCGTTACTTTATTGTTGATAGAGAGGAGAGTGATAGAAGTGTTCTCTCTGAGAATGCTGATATCATTCGTGAAGAGCTTAATGTTAAGGATGTTGTAATTGAAGCAGATGAGTCTGAACTTGTCTCTTACTCAGCTAAAGCCAACTTCAAAGTACTTGGTTCAAGACTTGGTAAGAGCATGAAAGAGGTGGCAGGAGTTATTCAAAACTTTACTTCTGAAGAGATCGCTTCAATTCTTGACGGTAAGGCTCATAAAGTCACTTACTCTGCTGGAGAGATTGAGATTACTAAAGACGATATCATCGTTCAGCGCAGTGAAAAAGAGAATGTTAAAGCAGTCAATGATGGTTCCCTTACTGTTGGTTATGATACTGAGATAACTCCAGAGCTCTTAAATGAAGGTATTGCTCGTGATGTTGTTCGTGCAGTTCAAACTGCCAGAAAGGATGCTGGTTTTGATGTAGCTGATCATATCAAACTTACCGTATTTGGTTCTGATCTTGCTAACAATGCTGTTTCAGCATTTAGTGATTACATTAAGAATGAGACTCTCTCTGACTCAATCTCTATTAAAGAAAATGATGGAGTTAAGGCAGAAGCTGGAGATGAGAGTGTCTCAATTAAAGTGGAGAAGGTATGAAAAAAAGCCTATTTGTAGCTCTTGTTGTCTTACTTCTTACTAGCTGTGTAACTCGCTCTCCTTTTAAAGAGGAGTACTACTTTCAAGCAATGGGTACAGACTCTGAAATTGTAATGACAGCTGACGTTGCAAAGCTTAAGACGATGGATGGCTCACTACTTGGAGTGAATGACCCACTTCTTAGTGAACTCATTGAGCGTTCAAATAGGCTATCTCTTTCTCTTTATAAAGATGAGTATAGCGAGGATGATGCATATCCATCTTCGCTATCTGATCTTGAGTTTTATGGTGCAGCAGAGGGTGATTTCCCCTCATTTACAGTTAATACTGCACTTTCATGGTCTAAAGAACTGCATAAAGAAAAGCGTAATGGAGTTAAGTTCTATACAAATGATGAAGGCTCTATTGAAGTAGCTGTTCCAAAGTCTGGAGTACTTCTATTTGCTTCTAAATCTTATGATGAAGCTTATAAGAAGACCATCTCAGATAGAGTAATCTATATTCCATCAGATACTGCCGCCTTACTTGGTGAAAGTGTTGTAGGTCTTTATGTACGTTCTCCAAAGACTATGATCGATATCGGCTTTGAGCTTCCATCTTCAGTTATCTATCAGATGAGCGATGCTGTTATTTATGTTGTCGAAAAAGATGGTAGTTGTTATCTTAATGCTGATATTACGATGAAGGATGAAAACCTTGCTTCAACTTTGATAAAGCTACTTAGAAACCAGATCGTAGCTGAGCTAAGAAGAGCAGGCGTACGTCCTGATTACACCGCTTTAGCAGAGCAGTACCGACAGAGTGGTAGTGTAGTGTCCGTAAGAGAGCGTGAGATGGACAGTGAATCCATTAGCGCTTTAACACAGAAAATAACCGGTGCTGCCGGAGGATTAATATAATGCCAATGTATTCATATCACTGTACCTCTTGCGGTAAATCTTTTGATAAGATGCAGTCTTACAGTGAAGAGAGTATTAAAGATTGCCCCTATTGCAAAGCAAAGGGGAGTGTGAAGAAGGTCTTTTCAGATGTTGCAGTTATTTACCATGGTAATGGTTACTACTGTACAGACCATCCACATAGTGCAGGTTGTTCTTGCTCATCCTGCGCACATAAGAATTAACACACACACTAGGAGAGAGGAATGAAAAGAATACTTACTGGAGACCGTACAACAGGTCGTCTACATTTAGGCCACTTTGTTGGTTCACTTCAAAGTCGTGTTGCACTTCAAAATGATTATGAAGAGTTCATCTTACTTGCAGATGTCCAAGCTTTAACAACACACTTTGAAAAGCCCGAGTTGATCAATGATAGTATCTACCAAGTTGCGATGGATAATATTTCAGTAGGTCTTGATCCTGAAAAGGTTATTTTTGTACAGCAATCTATGGTGCCATCCATTGCTGAACTCACAATGTTTTACTCAATGCTTACAACAGTAAACCATCTTTTAATTAATCCAACTATTAAGTCTGAGAGTAGAAATTATGGTTTTGGTGAAAGTGATGAAGGCTTTTCTTATGACTTTTCAAAACTAACTTATGGATTTCTAGGTTACCCTGTTAGCCAGTGTGCTGATATTACATTCTGTAATGCTGATCTTGTACCTGTAGGGGAGGACCAGATCCCTCACATTGAATTTGCTCGCAAGCTTGTTCGTCGTTTTAATGATCTTTATGGTACCTCAATTATAGTACCAGATTATAAACTCTCTTCAATTTCAAGACTTTGTGGACTTGATGGCAATGCCAAGATGGGTAAGTCATTAGGTAATGCGATCTACCTCTCTGATACTCCAGATGAAGTATGGAATAAGGTGAGAAATGCAGTTACTGATACTAATCGAGTAACAGTTAAAACCCCTGGAAACCCTGAGGTGTGCGCGGTTTATCAATATCATAAAGCATTTAATAGCGAAGAGTGTGAGAATATATCTTCAATGTGCCGTAATGCTCAAATTGGCTGTGTAGCTTGCAAGAAACTTTTAAATGAAAAGATGAATGCAATCCTCGATCCAATAAGAGAGAGAAGAGCTAAGTACGAAAATAATAGACCTCTTGTAAAAGAGATCGTACAAGAAGGAACAGCTAAAGCTAATAAGATCGGAAATGAAAACATCATGGCGATCAAAGAAAAGATGCATGTTGTAATGTAAGAATAATAATAGCCATTCAACTAACTGCTTGAGTGGCTATTATTTGTTACTTAATTCTAACTCTTTAATATAAAATCAATTAAAATATTTTTCCG